>ERZ834859.3779-NODE-3779-length-10354-cov-12.768036_pt1 | contig 10354 bp, 9 predicted proteins | sample MGYA00519947_ERZ834859 | MGnify/ENA primary metagenome ERZ834859 (study PRJEB31850, sample SAMEA3708763) | human gut metagenome | biome: human gut; feature: human-associated habitat; material: faeces | place: China | collected 2014 ...
TCCATATCGATCAGCTGATACTTCAGGGAAGAAGAACCGCAGTTAATAACCAGAACTTTCATCTGTGTTGCCTCCTGTATGTTTTTGCTCTGCCCGCCGTTTTTTGGAAATCTGCGGACAGAATTTTACAGATTCCTGTGTTTATTATATAATAGGAACAACGCCTTTTCAAGGCACAATCCGGGCAAAGCGGTAAAACTTGTGTACAAGGCTTTTGTACACCCTGCCCACAAATGCAGAAAAACCCGTAGGTTTTCTGTATATACGATATAAATTTAACAATCTTCCGGGGCGGAGAGAGGCCCTTTTTGCCCGGAAAGGAGCATGACGATGAAGTTTGCGGGGATCATTGCGGAGTACGACCCCTTCCACAACGGCCACGCCTGGCAGCTGGCGCAGGCGCGGGCGCTGGGGGCGCAGCGTGTGGCGGTAGCCATGAGCTGCGGGCTGACCCAGCGGGGAGCGCTGCCGCTGCTGCCGGAAAGCGTGCGGGTGCGCGCCGCGCTGGAGTGCGGGGCCGACCTCGTGTTTGCCTTGCCGGCCCCCTGGGCCTGCGCGGGGGCGGAGGCCTTTGCACGGGCCGGGGTGCATCTGCTGGCGGCTGCCGGGTGCGACGCCCTGGTGTTCGGGGCCGAGACCCCGGACGCTGCCCTGCTGCTGGAAACCGCCCGGGTGCTGAACAGTGCGGCCTACCGCGCGGCATTGAAGCAGCAGCTGGCCGCCGGGGCACGCAGCTTTGCGGCAGCCCGGCAGGCGGCAGTGCAGGCCGTGGGGGCCGACCCTGCCATGGCGGCGCTGCTGAGCCAGCCGAACAACAACCTGGCCGTGGAGTACTGCCGCGCCATCCTGGAGCAGCGGGCAGGCATGACCCCGGTGCCGCTGCCCCGCAGGGGGGCCAACCACGGGCAGACGCTGGAGGAGAGCGGTCACGCGCAATTTGCCAGTGCCAGCGCTCTGCGGGCTCTCTGGGCCGAGGGTGGAGCCGAGGCCGTGGCCCCGTTTGTGCCGGAAAAGGCGTTTGAACTGTATAAAACGGCGGAAAATGACGGCGCGTATACGGATTTTGACGCGGCAGGCCGGTGTGAGCTGGCCCTGCTGCGGGCAGCCTGCGCAAAGCCGGAGCCTTTTGCAGCGGTGCGCGGAGTGTCCGAAGGGCTGGAACACCGGTTGGAACACGCGGTGCGACAGAGCACCAGTCTGCCGCAGCTGCTGGATGCCCTGACCACGGTGCGCTACCCCCGGGCCCGGATGCGCCGTCTTGCCATGGATGCTGCATTGGGCTATACGGCCGACACGGTGCCGGCCCTGCCGCCGGCGCTGCACCTGCTGGGAGCACGGAAGGACGCCCTGCCGCTGCTGGGGCAGGTGTCCCTTCCGGTGTCTCACTCGTTGGCAAAGCTGGCCCAGACCGGCCCCGACGGTGCCCGGATGGCGGCGGCACAGGCAGCGGCCAGCGACTTTGGGGCCCTGTGCCGGGCAAACCCGGCCCCGATGGGCGGAATATATCGTCAAAAAAATATCTTTTTGACGAATTGACAAAAAATTCTGGCAAAAAATCAGCAATTCCGCTCTTGTAACCGTGCCGTATTGGGTGTATCATTAAAGCAATGCAATGTTGGATACAACATGTGAGAAGAAGAAGGAAGATCGGTCCCGCCGATCCAAGGAGGAACGCATGGCACTTCATGTTCTGGACGAAGCCAACCGCTGCCTCGGCTGCAAAAAGCCGCTGTGTCAGCAGGGCTGCCCCATCCACACCAACATCCCCGAGGTGATCCGTCTGCTCAAGGCAAACCAGATGGACGCCGCAGGCCAGATGCTGTTTGAAAACAACCCGCTCACCACCGTGTGCAGTCTGGTGTGCAACCACGAGAACCAGTGCGAGGGCCACTGCGTGCGCAACCGGATGCCCAGCCACGACCCGGTGCACTTTTCCATCATCGAGGACTACATCTCCACCACCTACGCCAACAAGATGACCGCCGGCCCGGCCCCCAAGAACGGCATGAAGGCGGCTGTGGTGGGTTCCGGCCCGGCGGGCCTGACCATTGCGGTGCTGCTGGCACGCTGGGGCTACGATGTGACCATCTTTGACGCCCGCGACAAGATCGGCGGCGTGATGCGCTACGGCATCCCCAACTACCGCCTGCCGGACAGTGTGCTGGATGATTTCCAGTACCGCCATCTGGAACTCAAGGGCATCAAGGTACGGCCCAACACCACCATCGGCAAGACCATCACCATCGACGACCTGTTCCGCGACGGCTACAAGAGCGTATTCATCGGTGCCGGTCTGTGGAAGGCCAACGCCATGCACATCAAGGGCGAGAGCCTGGGCAACGTGGCCTTTGGCATCGACTATCTGGCCAACTCCAAGGCCTTCCGTCTGGGCGATGACATTGCGGTCATCGGCGTGGGCAACTCGGCCATGGACTGCGCCCGCACCGCCATCCGCAACGGCGCCCGTCATGTGACCTGCTACGCCCGCCGCGACGAGAGCTGCATCAGCGCCTCCGAATATGAGGTGAGCTATGCCAAGCTGGAAGGCGTGGGCTTCCGCTTCTGCAAGGCTCCTGTGGAGATCCGGGAAAACGGCCTCATCTGCCGCGACACCGTCAAGGGCGAGGACGGCAAGTTTACCCAGGTGGAGGGCAGCGAGATCTTCTACCCCCACACCGGCGTTATCGTGTCGGTGAGCCAGGGCTCCGAGAGCAACCTTGTCAAGACCACCACCGGCATCGAGACCAACCAGAAGGGCCTGCTCACCGTCAGTGAGGACGGCAGCACCACCCGCGAGGGCGTGTTTGCCGGCGGCGACGCCGTGATGGGTGCCCGCACCGTGGTCGAGGCTGTGGCCGTGGCCAAGAAGGTGGCTGAGTCCATGGACGCCTACATGAAGAGCCTGCCGGTCGATGATGCCGCCGACCCCTATGCAGACATCCCGGTGTTCCAGACCCCCACCTCCGACGTGCTGGCCAAGCAGGAATTGTAAATTATCTGTATCTTTGCCGCCCCGTCGGTTGACGGGGCGGCAGTTGCTTTGTATACTTTTTATATACGTTGCACAAAAATGTACAGAACGGAAAGGCGGTGGACGCGATTTTAAAAGCATCTCTCCCCAAACTGCGGGAAAAACTGCTGGAAGCCCTGCAGGCCGTGCTGCCCATTGTGGCCATTGTGCTGGTGCTGTGCTTTACCATTGCGCCGGTGTCGCCCAGCATCCTGCTGTGCTTTCTGCTGGGTGCGGTGCTCATCGTGGTGGGCATCATGTTCTTTACACTGGGCGCAGAAATGAGCATGACCCCCATGGGCGAGCGTGTGGGTGCTGTGCTCACCCGGAGCCGCAAACTGCCGGTGATCCTGGGCGTCGGCTTTCTGCTGGGGTTCCTCATCACCATTTCGGAGCCGGACCTGCAGGTGCTGGCCAATCAGGTGCCCTCCATCCCCAACCAGACCCTGATCTTCTCGGTGGCGGCGGGCGTGGGCCTGTTCCTCACCGTCGCGTTCCTGCGCATGCTGCTGGGCGTGGCGCTGCCGCCGCTGCTGGTGGCGTTCTACGGCCTTGTGTTCGTGCTGGCTGCCTTTGTGCCCCGGGAGTTTCTGGCCGTGGCCTTTGACTCCGGCGGTGTGACCACCGGCCCCATGACGGTACCTTTTATCATGGCGCTGGGCGTGGGCGTGTCGGCGATCCGCGGCGACCGCCATGCGGCGGACGACAGCTTTGGTCTGGTGGCACTGTGCTCGGTGGGCCCCATTCTGGCGGTGCTGATCCTCGGCATCGCATTTCGCGCGTCCGACAGCACCTACATCCCGCCGGTGCTGCCGGAGGTGAGCGATTCGGTGGAGCTGTGGCAGCTGTTCCATGAGGGGCTGCCGGAGTACATCAAGGAAATTGCTTCCTCGCTGCTGCCCATCGTGGTCATGTTCGGGGTGTTCCAGGCCGTGGCCCTGCGGCTGGACAAACGCACGCTGGGCCGCATTGCGGTGGGCCTCGCCTATACCTATGTGGGGCTGGTGCTGTTCCTCACCGGAGCAAATGTGGGCTTTATGCCTGCCGGTAATTACCTGGGCCAGGTGCTGACCGGGCAGAGCTACCGCTGGGTGATCATCCCCATCGGCATGCTCATCGGCTACTTTATCGTCCGGGCAGAGCCGGCGGTGTATGTGCTGAACAAACAGGTGGAAGAGGTGACCGATGGTGCCATCTCGGCCCAGGCCATGGGCATGGCGCTCTCGGCGGGTGTGTCCATTTCGGTGGGGCTGGCTATGGTGCGGGTGCTCACCGGCATTTCCATCCTGTGGTTCCTCATCCCGGGCTATGCGGTGGCCATCGGCATCTCCTTTGTGGTGCCCAAGCTGTTCACCGCCATTGCCTTTGACGCCGGCGGCGTGGCCTCTGGCCCCATGACGGCCACCTTCCTGCTGCCGCTGGCACAGGGAGCCTGCGTGGCCGTGGGCGGCAACATCGTTACGGACGCCTTTGGCGTGGTGGCCATGGTGGCCATGACGCCGCTCATCACGGTGCAGCTGATGGGCCTTGCCGCTCAGCTCAAAACCGGACGGCGCAGGGCTGCCCGTGCCGCCGAACCCGCGCTGGCCGGGGTGGCAGCCTATGCCGACTGGCCGGATGACGACATCATTGAACTGTAAGGAGGGCAAGCGCTGTGAGTTCGCTGTTTCTGATGAGCACCATCACCGACCGCCGCACTGCCGACGCCTTTCTGCAGTTGTATGAGGCCCACGGTGTGAACGTGACCCTGCGCACGGTGGGCACCGGCACGGCGGTGCAGGAGACCCTTTCCACCCTGGGGCTGGAAAAGACCGAAAAAGCTGTGCTGCTGGCGGTGGTCACAGCCCAGACCTGGCAGGAGGTGCAGCGGGACCTGCGCCGCAAAATGCGCATCGACGTGCCGGGCACCGGCATTGCATTCACCGTGCCGCTGAGCAGCATCGGCGGAAAACGGGCCCTTGGGTTCCTCACGGAGCACCAGACCCTGACCTGGAAGGAGGAGAGTACCTTGAAGGATACCCGCTATGAACTGCTGCTGGCGATCGCAAACCAGGGCTACACCGGCTCCATCATGGACGCGGCCCGCGCAGCCGGTGCCGGCGGCGGCACCGTGATCCACGCAAAGGGCACCGGCATGGAAGGGGCAGCTCCCTTTCTGGGCATGGAACTGGTGAACGAGAAGGAGCTGGTGCTCATCGTGAGCCGCACCGCGCAGAAGAACCGGATCATGAAAGCCATCATGGACGGGGCCGACCGCAGGGCGGGGGCCATCGTGTTCTCGCTGCCGGTCACCGACACCGCCGGTCTGCGCCTGCTGGAAGAGGAAGAACCGGCTGCAAAATAATCAAAAAAGGATGAATATTCTCCACGTTTGTCGGCAAAAGCTTGATAAACGTGGAGTTTTTCGTTATGATAAAAGAAAGTGATTCAAGAACAGAGGTGGAAAGATGATTCAACTTTCATATAAGCAGCAGATCGCCTTCAACTCGCTGTCCATCATTGCGGGCAACGCACTGTACGCGCTGACGGTCGTGCTGTTTCTGGTGCCGTCCGGGCTGATCACCGGCGGCGCCACCGGCATCGCACTGGGGGTCAACCGTGTGCTGGGCCTGCCGGTGTCCGGGGTGCTGTTTGCCATCAACATCAGCATGCTGGTGCTGGGCTGGATGGTACTGGGCAGCCGCTTTGCCCTTACCACCATTGCCAGCACCATCCTCAGCCCGCTGTTTCTGGCCCTGTGGGAGCGGGTGTTTGCAGATTTTGTGCTCACCGATGATCTGGTGCTCAACACCATCTTTGCCGGTCTGGGCGTGGGCATCTCGCTGGGCATCACCATCCGTGCCGGTGCCTCCACCGGCGGCATGGACATCCCTCCGCTGGTGCTCAACAAGTGGTTCCACCTGCCGGTGTCGGCGACCATGATGGTGTTCGACCTGATCATTCTGGCGGTGCAGGCGGCGTTCAGCCCGCTGCAGCAGTGCCTGTACGGCATCGTGATGGTCATCGTGTACACCGTTGTGCTGGACAAAGTGCTCATTTTCGGTTCCACCCGTACCGAGGTCAAGATCATCAGTCAGCATGCGGACGAGATCCGGGAAGCCATTTTCTCCCAGCTGGACCGCGGCGTGACCATCCTGCACGGTGAGGGCGGCTATAGCCGGAACAGCGAACAGGTGCTGCTGAGTGTTGTCAGCAACCGGCAGCTGCCCAAGCTGGAAAAAATCGCCCACCTGATCGACCCCACCTGCTTCATGATCGTGAGCCATGTGACCGAAGTAAGCGGCCGCGGCTTCTCGCTGGAAAAGGATTACAAGGAGGAGGACTGATTTTGCCCGCAGATACTTGCAAAATACAGGCCAGTTGGGGTATAGTATAGAAGAACGGTAGGTTTTGCCGTACATTACTCGATCAAGAAAGGAAATCCATCATGTTTGATATTTTCAATATGCTCAAAAAAGAAGAGAACGCTGCCCCCAAGCAGGTCACCCGTGACACCATCATCGGCGACATTCTGGACATGGACCAGAGCACCGCTCCCTACTTCATGGAGATCGGCATGCACTGCCTGGGCTGCCCTGCATCCCGCGGCGAGAGCATCGAAGAGGCCTGCGCGGTGCACGGCGTGGACTGCGATGAGCTGATCGCAAAGCTCAACGAGCACCTGGGCGCAAAGAAGGCCTGAGTGCTGCCCACACTGGATGCGCGTCTGGCGGCGGCGGCAGAGCTGGTGCGCCCCGGGCAGCCGGTGGCGGACATCGGCTGCGACCACGGCAAGCTGACGGCGGTGCTGGCTGCTTCGGGCCGGTACCCCAAGGTCATCGGGGCCGACCTGCGCCCCGGCCCGCTGTCCAAAGCCCGGCAGACGCTGGAACATGCCAATTGTCAAGACCGCGCTGAGCTGAGGCTCGGCGACGGTCTTTCTGTGTTGTCGGCCGGTGAGGTGGGCAGCATCGTGCTGGCGGGCGTTTCGGCCCAGACCACCTGGGAGATCCTGGAAAAGGCTCCGTGGGTGTTCACGGTGGGTGGGCCGCGGATCATCATGATCCCGGCTACCCGTCACAGTGAACTGCGCCGCTGGCTGTGGACCCATGGCTTTGCTTTTGTGGCCGACCGTCCCGTGCAGGCGGCAGGCCGCTGGTATGCCGTGATGGCAGCCGAGTACACCGGGGAGCGGCACGAGCCGACCTTTTCCGAGTGTCTGCTGGGCGGCACCGGCAGCTGGCCGGAGGGCGCGGGCTATGCGGCCTGGCAGAAGGCCAAGCTCCCCCGTATGCGCCTTGGTGTGCCGGACGGCACCCCGCTGGCAGACGAGATCGACCGACTTTTGAAAGAGGAGACCGGACTATGACGACCGTACAGCAGCTTTATGAAGCCATGCAGGCCCTGGCACCGCTGGAACTGGCAGAAAGCTGGGACAACCCCGGCCTGCTGGTGGACTGCGCCGGGGAAGTGACCCGGGTGCTGGTCACGCTGGACATCACCCCGGAGGTGGTGACAGAGGCTGCCGCGAAGCACTGCGAAGCCATCGTGGCGCACCACCCGGTCATCTTTGACCCACTCAAAAAGCTGGGGCCGCAGGATGTGCCGTTCCAGCTGGTGCGGGTGGGCATCTCGGCCATCTGCATGCACACCAATCTGGATGCGGCTGCCGGCGGCGTCAACGAGGTGCTGGCCGACATTTTTGGCATGCAGGACCCGGAGCCCTTTGCCGGGGGCTGCGGCCGGGTGGGCAGCATTGAACCCATCACGGTGCCGCAGCTGGCCCGCAAGGCACAGCAGGAGCTGGCCGCCCGCTGCAATGCACCGGACGTCGGCCCGGCGGTGCAGGTCAAATTTGCCGACACCGGCAAACCGGTGCAGCGGCTGGCCGTCATCAGCGGTGCAGGCGGCAGCCTGTTTGAAGATGCCCTTGCCGTGGGCGCGGACTGCCTGCTGACCGGCGAGGCAAATCACCACCACGCCTGCGATGCAAAGCGGCTGGGCCTGTCGCTGATCGCGGCGGGGCACTACGCCACGGAGTTCCCGGTGACCGCTGCCGTGGCAGAGAAGCTGCGTGCCGCTCTGCCCGGCGTGGAAGTGCTGGTGAGCACAGCCAATAAGGACCCGTATACTTATTTATAATAGGGGAGGGCTGTAGCTTTTCGCAACGGCCCCTTTCGTGAAAAAGCAATCGGAGCAGCCCGCAGGCTGCTCCGATTGTAATTAAAAAAGAACATTCCGCTGAATATGGCCAAAGCGAACGCGGCGGCCATTTTAATGATAAGAACGAGGTAACACACATGGCATTGGATGCCGCGACACTGGAACTGACGGCCCGGGAACTGAAAACCGTTCTGGCCGACGCCAAGATCGCAAAACTGTTTGAACCGACCCGCGATGAGCTGGTCATTACCCTGCGCACCCGCACGGACACCTACGCGCTGCTGCTGTCGGCCCGCAGCGGTTCCGCCCGGGTCTGCCTGACCGAGGAGACCTTTGAAAACCCGGAGACGCCGCCCTCCTTCTGCATGCTGATGCGCAAGCACCTCACCGGCGGCAAGCTGCTGGATGTGCACATGGAGCCGGGAGACCGCATCGTCTACTTCGACTTCCAGTGCACCAACGAAATGGGCGACCTGGTGCGCAACACCCTCTGCGCCGAGCTCATGGGCCGCTATTCCAACTTGGTGCTGGTGCAGAACGGCAAGATCATCGACGCCCTCAAGCGGGTGGATTTTGAGGACAGCGACATCCGGCAGCTGCTGCCGGGCCTGACCTATACCACGCCGCCCAAACCGGCCCGGCCGGATTTTCTGCAGGTAAGCTCTGCCTCCATCGTGGCAGCAGCCTGCCAGCGGGACCTGCCGGTGGCGGATGCCCTGAATAAAACGGTGGCCGGGGTCGGCCCGGTGGTCTGCCGCGAAGCCGCCTGGCGCGCCTTTGACGGGGAACACCTGCTGGCCAACGAGCTGACCGAGGAGCAAAAGCGCAGTCTGATGGCGGCTATCGACCAGCTGAAGGAGCTGCACGACAAGGGCGGCTGCCCCTGCAGCGTGACCGACCCGGACGGCAAGCCGGTGGAGTTCACCTTCTTCCGTCCGCAGCAGTACGGCGAAAACTACGCGGTGAAGGAATGGCCGTCCTTCAACGCGATGCTGGAGGGCTACTACGCCGAGAAGGACCGCGCCGAGCGCCTGCGTACCAAGAGCAAGGAACTGCACAAGGCCGTGCACAACATGTACGAGCGTGCCGTCCGCAAGCAGGCTGCCCGGCAGGAAGAGCTGGCCGCCAGCGGAAAGAGCGAGAAGCTGCGCCTGTACGGCGAGCTGCTCTCCGCCAACCTGTATCTGGCCCAGAAGGGCATGAAGAGCATCACGGTGCCCAACTGGTACGATGAGGGCAAAGAGGTGACCATCCCGCTGGATCTGCGGTTCACTCCCAGCCAGAACGCCCAGAACTTCTTTAAAAACTACAAAAAGAAGCAGACCGCAGCCCGGATGCTGGTGGACCTGCTGGCCGACGGCGAAAAAGAGATCGCCTATCTGGAAACGGTGCTCTACGAGGTGGAAACCGCTTCCGGCGAAGCTGCTCTCAACGAAATCCGGGCAGAGCTCAAGAGCCAGGGCTATCTGAAGTACTACAAGCAGCGCGACAAGCGCCAGAAGCCTGCGGATTTCCTGCGGTTCACCTCCAGCGACGGGTTCGAGATCCTGGTGGGCCGCAACAACGCCCAGAACGACAAGCTCACCCTGCACACCGCCCGGGGCAAGGACCTGTGGTTCCATGTGCAGAAAGCTCCCGGCAGCCATGTGGTGGTCATGAGCCACGGTGAGGATATCCCGGACACCACAAAGCAGGAGGCGGCGGAGCTGGCAGTCATCCACTCCAGCGCCTACAAGGCGGGCACCGGTGCCAAGGTGGCCGTGGATACTACCGAGGTGAAGAACATCTGGAAGGCCAACGGCGCCAAGCCCGGCATGGTGCTGTATGAGGTGTATACCACCGTGTACATCACCCCACGGGACGGTCTGGCCGAACAGCTGAAGAAAAAGTAAGGAAACCCTCCTTTTGGCATCGTGGGACGATGGCGGAAGGAGGGTTCTCTTTATATATTGGCATAAAAACCCCGAAAACGGCCATACTACCGTTGCGGCAGCGGGGAAGGGGAGTTTTCCACCCATAAAAAGGGAAGGAATTGTGCATCTTGCACAGAAAAAATGCGATTCCACAAAACAGAGAAAATAAAAAAGAAAATTCGTTCTTTTTTCCAAAAAACACTTGCCAAATGCACGAAGGTGTGATAGAATAATTCTCGGCTGCAAAAGGCTTGTGCGATACAAGTCGTGCAGGCCAGCGATATGCGTA
>ERZ834859.3780-NODE-3780-length-10352-cov-3.280082_pt1 | contig 10352 bp, 9 predicted proteins | sample MGYA00519947_ERZ834859 | MGnify/ENA primary metagenome ERZ834859 (study PRJEB31850, sample SAMEA3708763) | human gut metagenome | biome: human gut; feature: human-associated habitat; material: faeces | place: China | collected 2014 ...
GAAAATTGATCCCGCCCCTTGGAGGAATGGTGGACGTGACTCCCATCATCGCTCTGCTTGTATTACAATTCGGGGTACGTTTGCTGGTGATGATTTTCTAAATTCAGACGGCCGGCATTCCGACGTGTCAGCGACGTAACATCGTAAGAAACTGAGGTACCTACATGGCAATCACCGCTTCCGACATCCACAATCAGAGCTTCTCCATCGACCGCAAAGGCTACGATGTGGATGAAGTGGACGTGTTCCTCGAGCATGTCGCCGACGAGATCGATATTTTGAACGACACCATCGCGCACCTTCAGGATCAGCTGGAGGCCGATCGTTTCAGCGGCTTCGACGCGCCTGCCGCCTCCACGGTGGCCATCACCGAGGTGGCCGCGGCGACCGTCGACACCTCCGAGTACGACGCTCAGCTCGCCCAGAAGGACGCTATCATCGCCGATCTGGAGCGCCAGCTTTCCGACAAGCGCGCCGATGACAACGCCATTGCCCAGGCTCTCATCATCGCCCAGCGCTCGGCCGACGAGATTCTCGCCAAGGCCAACGCGAACGCCACCGAGACCATTCAGGACGCCCGCGACGAGGCCCAGCGCATCATCGATCGCGCCAACACCGATCGTCAGGACGTCATCGACGCCATCCGCAAGCTGCAGGACGACCGCGAGGATGCCCGCGAGGAGTACGCCGACCTGCTGAAGGAACGGGACAAGGTCCTGGCGGACATGGACAAGCTCCGCGCCGCGGGAAGGAATCGGGGAACCACCTACCAGCAGCTGTTGGCCCAGAAGCTGACGGTTCAGAACCTGATCGGCCGGTTTGAGATCTACGGAATCAAAGAAGTGTGAGGGACAGGCAGGCGCAAATGCGCCTGCCTGTTTTGCCTGCGGAGAGGGATCTCCTGACGGCAGGCCGGTCCCATGGGCAAAAGGGACCGGGCGTCTGGCAGGACAGCATTCCATATAGCGGGCGGCCGTCCGCTGTCCGGCAGAAAAATTCCCAGGGGGAAACATTTCGGCCCGCCCCGGCGTATATAGGTTGAAAGCGCTTTTCAAACGAGAGAAAGGAGGCATTGCATGGAAGAGGCTGAAATCCTGCTGCGCAATGCCATGGAACACCACGGTGCCGCCGTCTACCGGCTGGCCCTGTGCCGGATGCAGAGCGTCCAGGACGCAGAGGACGTGTACCAGGACGTGTTTCTCCGGCTGCTGGGCCAGGAGGCATCTGCCTGGGACGGGGAGCATCTGCGGGCCTGGCTGCTGCGGTGCACGGTGAACCGGTGCCATGACCTGCACCGCTTCCGCCTGCGGCGTCCGGTGCTGGCGCTGGCGGACCTGCCGGAGACGGCCGCGGAAGCGGACAGCGGCGCCGCAGAGCTGTGGGACGCAGTGGCCCACCTGCCGGAAAAGCTGCGCGTCCCCATCCACCTGTATTATGCCGAGGGATATTCCACGGAGGAGATCGCCGGGCTGCTGGACATTCCGGCGGCCACAGTCCGCACCCGGCTCCGCCGGGCCCGAAAAAGACTCAAAGACCTGCTGGGAGGAGACGACCATGAAGAAGAACGACTATCAGAATTTGATGGAGCATATCCAGCCCCCCGCCGGGCTGAATGACCGGGTGCTGTCCGCCGCCCGGCAGACGGCGGGAGCGCAGAAGGAGACGACCGGCCCCAAACATCTGGCGCCCGGAAAGCGGCGCCCGGTGCTCCGGGCGGCAGTATGCGCCGCCTGTGCACTGGCGCTGGTGGTAGGTTCTGTAACGCTGGGGCCCATTGGCGGCGGAGAGCCCGGAGAGAGCGGCGCGCCGGTAACAGCCCTGCCCAGCTTCTCCTTCGGCCTGACGGCTTATGCCGCTGACACGGGGGAGCGTTACGAGGCGAACGCCAACGGGGGGCTGGCCTTCAGCACAGCCGGTCAAGTCTCCTGGTCTGCCGAGGGCGGCCACTACACCGGCTGTCTGTTCCAGGTGACCGGGGAGAACATTCGAACCATTTCCCTTGCCATTGACCGAGAGGCGCTGTACCGCAGCAGAACTCTGACCAACCTCTCCAGAGAAGAGGTGCAGAACTATCTCGATGCCGAGGCCAACGGCACGGAGTACCGGCTTTCCAGCGGCGAAGGAGTGATCCATGCCGTTTATGGCGAGGAGGAAGAGGGGCCCCTGACCATGGAGGTGGTGACGGATCTGGGCGCTGCCGTCACGGAGGGCTATGACCCGGAGGTGCGCTATGGATTCCTGATTCCGGACACCGGCGATATCGACTGGGACAGGGATCCCCGGGTGGCGAATCAGGAGAGCATCGACCGGATGGACGGCGCTCGGCTGACGGTGACGGTGACCTTCACTGACGGTTCGGAGCAGACCAAGACCTACACGCTGTCCACAGGGCGGCTGAAGGTGGAATATGACGCAAACAGCCCCGGCGGGATCCTCCTGCCCCAGCTGGCCGGTGATGAAGACCCGTGGCTCTACGGCGTCTATGCGGTGGATGAGACGGCCAGCCGTTTCCTCCAGTGGCCGGTGCAGGGAGCCAACACCATCAGCCTCTCCAACCCCTATGGTACCCCCCGGTGGCAGCCGGGCGGCAAGACCTGTGAAACTCACACCGGAATCGACATTGCCGCGCCGGAGGGCGAGGCAGTCCTGGCCGCAGCGGGCGGCACTGTGGTGGAGTCCGGCTATGACGTGGAGCGAGGCAATTATGTGGTGATCGACCACGGGGACGGCCTTTCTACCCTATATGGCCAGTGCCGGGACTTTACGGTGGAGGAGGGCGACACCGTCCGGGCCGGGGAGATGATCGGTGCCGTGGGGAAGACCGGCATGGCAACAGGGGCCCATCTCCACTTTGAGGTCCGCCAGGACGGAGAGCCCCAGAACCCGGTGGCCTATTTTGACAGCGACGTGCGGGACACCCTCCGCATGGGCTGACCGGTCCTCTGTGAAAAGAACAGTGAGCGCGGCGCGGAATTTGTTCCGCGCCGCGCTCGTTTTCGGCTGGGGTCAGGCCCGGGGCCTGCGGGCAGCCCGTCGGGCCTCCGCTTTTTTCTCCAGGTTGGAGACCACCAGGGCGCAGGCAGCGTCGCCCGTGATGTTCACCGTGGTGCGGCCCATGTCGAAGATGCGGTCCACGCCGATGACCAGGCCGATGCCTGCCACCGGCAGATTCACGCTCTCCAGCACCATGGTCAGCATCACCACGCCGGAGCCGGGGACACCCGCGGTTCCGATGGAGGCCAGGGTGGCGGTGAGCACAATGGTGATCATTTGGCCCAGGGTCAGGTCCACTCCGTAGCAGGTGGCGATGAACACGGCGCACACGCCCTGGTAGATGGCGGTGCCGTCCATGTTGATGGTGGCGCCCAGGGGCAGGACGAAGCTGGCGATGTCCCGCCGGGCGCCCAGCCGCTCCGTGCACTCCAGGTTCAAAGGCAGGGTGCCCACGGAGGAGGCAGAGGAGAACGCCATGGCCATGGCCGGGAACATCCCCTTGAAGAAGGCCAGCGGACTCACGCCGCCCAGGGCCTTTACCGTGGCAGAGTAGACGATGACGGCGTGGAGGAAGTACCCGATATAGGCGCACAGCAGCACCAGGCCCAGATTGCCCAGGATCTGGGGACCGTTTTCCGCCACCACCGGCAGGATCAGGCAGAACACGCCGATGGGGGAGAGGCGCAGGATGATGTCCATGACCTTCATGCAGACCTCTGTAAGGCTGTCCACCAGCGCCGCTGCGGGCCGTCCCTTCTCTCCGGCGGCCAGGATGCCGAAGCCGAACAGCAGCGCCGCCACGATCACCTGCAGCATGGAGGCGTTGGCAAAGGGGGCGATGATGTTGGAGGGGAAGATGTCCACCAGCGTGTCCATGAAGCTGGCGGTCTCACCGGGCTCAAAGGTGACACCGGTGGGGTCGATGACCGTGAAGAAGCCCTTGAACAGGTTGGCCAGGAACATGGCCAGCACGATGGCCCCGGCAGTGGTGCAGGTATAATACACCAGCGTTTTGACGCCGATGGAACCCACCTTGCGGATATCGCTCATGGAGATGATGCCGGAGAGAATGGAGAAAAAGACGATGGGCACCACCACGAACTTCAGCAGGTTCAGGAAAATGGTGCCGAAGGGCTTGATATAGCTGACGGCAAAGGTGGGATTTCCCGTGAAGGCCATGCCGACCGCGATGCCTAGCCCCAGCGCCAGAAAGATTTGGAGGGAGAGAGGAATTTTTTTCTGCTTCATATACGCGCTCCTTTGCTTGGTGAACTGTTGTGCAGGGCCATTCGGCGGAAAGACCGCCCGAAATGGCCGAAAACTAATCTAGTATATCAAAAAAACTGGGACAGCACAACCCTCTTTTGCAACAGAGTGCCCATTTCCGCTGCTTAGAAACCTGATTTCAATTTCTGTTTATTTTGTCAGGAAGGCGGAGGGTATAGATACGATCCCGGCATGGATGGCAGAGATGGAGAAGAGAACCTGGCATCTCCACTGGGCGGCGTGGGAAAAGCGGCGGATCCGGGCTCGAACATTGACGGCCTGTAAAAGAGTCCCCCGGACAGAAAACGACCTCTCCCGATCCGGAGAGGCCGTTTGTTCAGTCATGGGCGTGAGGCAGGTTCCAGCGGAAGTGGGCGGAGAGGATGCGGACGGCGACCACAAGCGCACTGCCGCAGAGCATGGCGGCCATCTCTCCCGCCAGGGGCCAGAGGACCACGCAGGCCAGCGCCCCGGCCAGGGAGGCGGAGGCATAGACATGCTTGACGAAAATGTAGGGCGTGTCCCCGGCCAGCACGTCCCGCAGCACGCCGCCGCCCACGCCGGTAACCACGCCCACAAACACCAGCAGGAACAGGGTGGGGCGGGCCGCGTGTTCATAGGCAATGCGGATGCCCGCCACAGTGAAAATGCCAAGGCCCGCGGAGTCCATAATCAGCAGCACCAAGTCGTAGAGCCGCTGGTCCCACATGAGGAGCCGCCGGATGCGGGGCAGAAACAGCACCAGGGAGGTCAGCAGGGCCACCACGGCGTAGATGGGATCCTGGAAGGTGCCCGGCGGCGTGATGCCCAAGAGCAGGTCCCGGATGACGCCGCCGCCCACCGCGGTGGTGAGGCCCAGAATGCAGACGCCGAAAACGTCCATGTTCTTTTTCAGGCCGGTGATGGCGCCGGAGGCGGCAAAAGCGAGCGTCCCAACCAGCTCCAGGATCAGAAACAGCTGTTCCATGGCCGTCACCGGGCGTCCTGCCGGACCATCTCCATAAAGGCGGAGGCCGCGGCGGTGGGCGTCACGTCCCGCAGGGTGCACATGTCCACGCTGCGGGCAGGAATGGTGAAGTCGGTTTTCAGCAGGCGGATGTCCCCGCTGTCCAGGGCCTTCTGCACAAACTCCAGCGTCACACCGGCCACCCCCAGGCCGATCCGGGCCAGGGATACCAGAAGGCTCCGGGAGGAGAGCTCGATTTCCGGCGTCAGGGTGATGCCGCTTTGCAGAAAGTACTGCTCCAGAAACACCCGGCTGCTGGCCTTGCGCTCCAGCAGGATCAGGGGGAACTCCGCGATCTCCTGCCGGGTATACACGTGGTCGAAGTCACAGTCGTAGCCGCTGCCCGCCACAAAGACGGAGTGGGTGGCGAAGCAGGACCAGGTATGCAGCGCGGCGGGGTCCGTGGGGGAGGAGGCGAAGGCGATGTCCACAGCGCCGGATTTCAGCATGCTCAGCACCTTGGCGCTGCGGCCGCTGACAATCTTCAGCCGGATGCCCGGGTGCTGGCGGTGGAAGGCCTCCAAATATGGCGTCAGGAAAAAGCTGGTGACAGTGTCGCTGGCGCCGATAGTCAGGGTGCCCAGCAACAGCTGCTGGGCCTGGGACAGCTTGTCCTCCCCTGTGGCCAGCAGGCCCAGGGCGCTGCGGACATACTGGTAGAGCATCTGCCCCTCCCAGGTGAGGGAGACGCCCCGGGGACTGCGGGCGAACAGGCGGGCCTGGAGCGCCGTCTCCAGCTGCTTGATAGACTGGCTCACCGCCGACTGGGAGATGTAGAGGTTTTTTGCCGCCAGGGAGATGTTGCCCGTCTCCGCCACCTCTTTGAACACTCGGTACAGCTCCAGCTTGACCGCCATGGATCATCCCTCCAGCAATCAGAATTTCTTATAGTGTCCGGAATCATTATAAGGGATGACTGGAGGAAACGCAACGGCGGCGGAAAAATTTTCGGTTTTTCTTTGCAAGCGGGATGGTTTTTGGTATACTAACACATTAGATTGTAAAGACGGGAGGCGCGCTATGCTGTATCACATTCTGGCAGTGGGCGACGTGGTGATGGAGCCCGGCCTCCGCCATCTGGAGCGGCACCTGCGTCCCCTCCAGAAGTGGAAGGCCATCGACTTCACGGTGGTGAACGGCGAGAATGCCGCCGGAGTGGGGCTGACCCGCGACCAGGCGGAGCGGATCTACGACGCCGGTGCCGACGTGGTGACCTTGGGGAACCACGCCTTCGGCAAGAGCCAGATTGCGGATTTCCTGGAGGACGCGCCCTGGCTGCTGCGGCCCGCCAACTACACCGGCCGGGCCCCGGGCCGGGGCTGCGGTGTTTACGACCTGGGCGGCGTCCGGATCCGGGTGCTGAACCTGATCGGCCGGTGCGACCTGGCCTGGGGGGCGGACAACCCCTTCACGGCGGCGGACCGGCTGCTGGAGAGAGACGCGGCGGACTTCACCCTGGTGGACTTCCACGCGGAGGCAACCAGTGAGAAGCTGGCCATGGGCTACTATCTGGACGGGCGGGTGTCCGCCCTGTGGGGGACCCATACCCACGTGCCCACCGCTGACGAGCGGGTGTGTCCCAAGGGCACGGGCTATATTACGGATTTGGGAATGACCGGGTCCATCGAGTCGGTGCTGGGCATCGACCCCCGGCAGTCCGTGGAGGGATTCCTGGGCGGCCTGCCGGGCCGCTACCGGGCGCCGGAGGGACCCGCCAAGCTCCAGGGGGCCATCTTCACGCTGGACAGCGCCACCGGACTGTGCACCGCCGTGGAGCGGATTGACGTACGGTGACCGGGACGATTTCAAACCGGCTGGTTAAAATTTCAGATAGAGAGGAACGAACCATCATGTCCATTGAAAAAGTCAGAGCATATTTCAAGCCCCTCGGCATCGAAGAGCGAATCCGGGAGTTCGATGTCTCCTCCGCCACGGTGGAGCTGGCGGCGGTGGCCGTGGGTGTGGAGGGCGCCCGCATTGCCAAGAGCCTTAGCTTCAAGGTGGAGGACAAGCCCATCATCATTGTGGTGGCGGGGGACGCCAAGGTGGACAACAGCCGCTACAAGGCCCAGTTCCACACCAAGGCCAAAATGCTGACCCATGAGGAGGCCCACGAGCTGATCGGCCACGACGTGGGCGGCGTGTGCCCCTTTGCCCTGCCGGAGGATGTGAAGGTGTACCTGGATGTGTCCATGAAGCGGTTCGAGACGGTGTTCCCCGCCGCAGGCAGCAGCAACAGCGCCGTGGAGATGACCTGCGACGAGCTGGAGCGGTACGCCTCCAACTTTGCCGCGTGGGTGGATGTGTGCAAGGGCTGGCGGCCCGAGGAGCAGGGATGATCCGGTTTCTGCACGGCGCGGACTTCCACCTGGACAGCGCCTTCGGCGCCCTGCCGCCCGGACAGGCGGCGGCCCGCCGCCGGGAGAGCCGGGAACTGGCTCTCCGTCTGGCGGACTACGTGAAGGAACACGGCATCGATCTGGTGCTGCTGGCGGGGGATCTGTTCGACAGCGCCAGCCCCTTCCGGGAGACGGGGGAACAGCTGGCCGCCGCTCTGGGACAGATGCGGGCCAGGGTGTTCATCTCCCCCGGCAACCACGACTGGTACGGACCCGGCAGTCCCTGGGAGACGGTGGACTGGCCGGAGAATGTGTACGTATTCAAAGAGAACAGGCTCACGGCCGTGGAGGTGCCGGAGCGGAACTTGGTGATCCACGGGGCGGCATTCTCCGGCCCGGAACAGCTGGAGAGCCTGCTGGCGGGTTTCACCGCCCCGGCAGACGGAAAGTGTCACATCGGCCTGCTCCATGGGGAGCTGGACGGGGCGGAGGCGCGGTACGGCCCCATCCGCCGGGAAGAGGCGGCGGCCAGCGGCCTCTGCTATCTGGCACTGGGCCACGTCCACAAGCGGACGGCGCCCCTGACACTGGGGCGGACGGTCTGCGCCTGGCCCGGCTGTCCGGAGGGCCGGGGGTTCGACGAGCTGGGGGAGAAAGGTTTTTACGAGGGGACGATCTCCGACGGCGGAGAGGTCTCCCTGACCTTTGTGCCCTTTGCCCGGCACCGGTATGAGGTTTTAGAGGTGGACGTCACCGGAAAAGAGCCCCGGGCCGCCGTGGAGGCAGCTCTGCCGCCGGAGACGGCCGGGGACCTGTACCGCATCCTCCTCACCGGCGAGACCGGAGAGGGCGGCGCTGGCGCCGCGGCCATCCAGGAGGCGCTGGCGGACCGGTTTTACGCCCTGGAGGTCCGGGACCGCACCCGTATGGCGGAGGACCTGTGGCGGCGGGCGAAGGAGGACTCCCTCCGGGGCCTGTTTCTCCGGGAGCTGCGCCAGCGGCGGAAGCAGGCGGAGACGGAAGCGGAACGGGCGGAGATCGACCTGGCGGCCCGGTTCGGCCTGGCGGCGCTGGACCACCGGGATCTGGGGTGAGCAGAGGAGCGGATGAAATGAATGAGATGAAGAAGATTCTGCTGATCGGCACTGGCGGCACCATCGCCTCGGACGTGACGGACAGCGGCCTTGCGCCGGAGCTGACCACGGAGCAGCTGCTCTCCCATATTCCCGGGATCTCGGACATCTGCGGCGTGGACTGCCTCCAGCTGCTGAACCTGGACAGCACCAACATGACCCCGGCTCACTGGCTGGAGATCGCCGCCTGTATCCGAGAGCACTACGGCTGCTATGACGGCTTTGTCATCACCCACGGCACGGACACCATGGCGTATACGGCGGCGGCCCTGAGCTATCTGATCCAGGGTAGTCCTAAGCCTATTGTGCTGACCGGCGCCCAGAGACCCATCGGATTTGATTCCACGGATTCCAAGACAAATCTGGCGGACGCCTTCCGCTGCGCGGCGGAGGACCTGCCGGGGGTCTCTATCGTGTTCAACAGCCGGGTGATCCTGGGGACCCGGGCCAAGAAGACCCGCTCCAAGAGCTTCCAGGCCTTTTCCAGCATCAATCACCCGGAGCTGGGCGTCCTGCGGGACGGCGTGCTGCTGCGGTACATCCGCCAGGACTGCCGGGAGGCCCCGGTGTTTTACGACCGCCTGGACCCGCGGGTGGCCCTGCTGAAGCTGGTGCCCGGCACCGGGCGGGATGCGGCGGACTTCCTGCTGGAGCGGAACGACGCCCTGATTATCGAGAGCTTCGGCGTGGGCGGCCTGCCGGAGGCGGGCGGCTTTTACGACTGCGTCCGCCGCTGGATGGAGGCGGGGCGGGTCGTCGTTCTCACCACCCAGGTGGAAAATGAGGGCAGCGACCTGGGGGTGTATCACGTGGGCTACCGCCTCAAAAGCGATCTGGGGGTGCTGGAGGCCTACGACATGACCACGGAGGCCGTGGTGGCCAAGCTCATGTGGATCCTGGGGCAGACCCGGCGACGGGAGGAAGTGGAGCGGCTGTTCTACACACCGGTGGCCCGGGACATCCTCTGGCCCGGCCTGTAAAGACAGAGGGAACCGACGTCCGGAAAAAGGCAGGTTCCCCCACTTGACAAGGAAAAAGGCCCGTGATATATTTATTTTTACTGAAAAAAGCATTGAAAAGGACGCTGTCCGGGACTCGACAGCAGAGAGGGGCCGCCGCTGGCTGAAAGCGGACCCTGCCGGAGCCCGGAACACAGCCACCGCCTTGGAGCCGCCCACCGATATGTAGGCTGGGACGGGACCTCCCGTTATAGAGGACACGAGCGGCATCCCTCCGGGGATGCAAGCAGGGTGGAACCGTGGAATACGATTTTGTATCCCACCCCTGATTTTTCAGGGGTGGGATTTTTGTTTTCTGCCCCTTGAACAAAAGGAGGATCAACCATGTCTGAAGAAGTGAAGAACAACGAGTTTACCTTTGAGAATCCGGCGTACCGCCAGACCTACTGGCACACCTGCTCCCACGTGATGGCCCAGGCCGTGAAGCGCCTGTGGCCGGAGGTGAAGCTGGCCATCGGCCCCTCCATCGACGAGGGCTGGTACTACGACCTGGACGCCCCCTTCGCCTTCACGCCGGAGCACCTGGAGAAGATCGAGGCAGAGATGCGGAAGATCTGCAAGGAGAAGCTGAAGCTGGAGCGGTTCGAGCTGCCCC
>ERZ834859.3782-NODE-3782-length-10351-cov-2.940657_pt1 | contig 10351 bp, 9 predicted proteins | sample MGYA00519947_ERZ834859 | MGnify/ENA primary metagenome ERZ834859 (study PRJEB31850, sample SAMEA3708763) | human gut metagenome | biome: human gut; feature: human-associated habitat; material: faeces | place: China | collected 2014 ...
CACAAATGTGTTCTGCCACATAATCAAGTACTGCAATATTAATCTTGCTGCTTTCACGCATTCCCTGTAACTGTGCTTCATTTTTAATAATTTCCCGCGGTGGAACCTTATGAAATTTTCTTCTGTACATTTCAATTTTTTTATCAAAATCCATGTGGCATTCACCGTATAACTTTCCACTCTTGCACCAGCATGGCTGGTCCTTTGTCAGCTTTTTCAATTGTTTTCCTCTTTTCTTTTTATTTTTCTTTTCTGCTTTTCTAAAATCCGTTACTGCTGTAATGCCTCCACAATTGCCGGGAAAAACTGCTTCTTTCTGGATACGACACCCTGCAGCTTTACACAAGCATCCTTTACTTCTACGCCAAATGCCTGATAAATCACAGCATTGGCATTGTTACCCGCACAAAGTACCTCAGAGGATTCCGATACAATATCAGTGAGCAGAAAATAAACAATTCCCGCACTGTTATCCTGTACAACACCCTGTATAAATTCTGCCAGACGCGGTTTTACTTTTTCTAACTCCTCCGCACTCATAGAATTAATCTGTCCGACACCAATTGCAACATTGTTAACGGAAAACTTTTTATAATCCTGATAAAAAATTTCTTTTGCAGATTTACCGGACAAATTGCTTCCGGCGCGGAACATTTCCCGTCCATATGTTTCAATATCCAGTTCTGCCTTTTTTGCCAGCTGCATACACGCTGCCACGTCATCCGACGTACACGTTGGTGATTTAAAAATCAATGTATCGGAAATGATTGCCGAACACAGCAGCGCCGCTGTATTTTTATCAATTTCCGCCTGATTTTCCTGATACATATGATAAATAATCGTTGCCGTACTGCCAAGCGGCTGATTTCTAAAAAATACCGGTGATACCGTCTGAATTGCCCCCAGCCGGTGATGGTCGATAATTTCAAGAATTTCCGCTGTTTCAACGCCATTGACTGCCTGACCCCTTTCGTTGTGGTCAACAAGAATCAATTTTTTCTTTCCTGCTCCCAGTAAATTTCTTCTGGAAATCATCCCCACATAATTGCCCTGTGTATCCTCGACCGGAAAATCCCGGTGGCGAAGCTTTGCCATAACCGTCTGGATATCTTCAATAAAGTCTTCTGTTTGAAATTTGACAATCCCTTCTTTTTCTTTCATCAGAAAACGTATCGGCATACTCTGGTTAATCAGTCTTGCTACCGTATATGTATCAAATTTAGTTGTAATTAACAGACAGTTGTGTTCCTTTGCCACTTTTGTGATGGTCTTTGACACCTGTGCGCCTTCACAGATAATCAGGCATCCTGCTTCCATTTCAATTGCGCACAGCTGTGCCTCATAGCGGTTCCCCAGAATAACAATATCCCCTATCCCGATATAATTTTCCATCATATCCGGGTTGGCCGCCGCAATCACAACTTTTCCTTCTTTAAAAATACCGTCTGCTTCCCCTGCAACAACCGTTCCTTCCAATGTATCCACAATATTCTGATACCGTGTCTGGGCTGTTGCAAGAATGGTGCTGTCATAAACCTGAAAATACGATTTTGCTATATCTCCAATCGTAATCAACCCTTCCAGCACATTTTCTTTTGTTACCGGAAGTGTCACGACATTCTGCTCTTTCATCAGGGTCCACGCCGTTTTTACTGAAATCTCTTTAGAAACACCCGGTGTTTTTCGAATCTGGATATCCCGTACCTGTGGTCTGACATCCTTCATATATTCCGGCGGCTGTATCCCCAGTTTATCCATCACATACTGTGTTTCTTCATTCAAATGTCCTGCACGTTTAGCCACATAATGCTGTCCTGTTATTTTTTCTTTTAGTCTTGCATAACAAATTGCTGAGCATACAGAATCTGTATCCGGATTTTTATGTCCAATCACATAAACTGTTTCCTTTCCTTCCATATCCACCTCTCCACTTAAAAAACTGTTATAGCTGTACCGTTTCTACCTAACATACATACTATAACAGTTCTTTATGGTTTTCAACCGTTTTGCCTTTATTTTGTCTGTTTAATCTGTCTGTAAGCACGCTGCATTAATTTTTAAAAATAACAATATTGGTCTTATCTGTTTCTCCCAGACGTGCCAGCAGCTTTTTAAGATTCTCAACCGCTTTCTTATAAACATAATATGCATCATATGTCTGCTGGAAATAATCCATGGCTCCCTGAATATCCTCACGGTCTTTTGCCTCCCATGAAAGTGTCGCATATTTATGGATATTATTATGCGTTTCAATAACTTCTTTAAATTCTGCACTGCCTGTAATCTGTGGATTCGTCTGTGCAGCAAGCCATTTACCGATTTTACAGGATTCCGGATTATTCAGCTGTTCTTTTCTTAACCGTTCAAAATCAACAGCATTATTATAAACCCTCCACATCAGGATAAAGTGATCATTGATAAATACATCCAGCCAGTCCTGCTGTGTAATTTCGGCAAATCCACGTACCATATCACTTCTTGTTGTATCAATGTAACGTCCTATTTTATAGACATGGGTTCCCATTTCCGTACAGTCATCAGAAAGTTCTTTATAACTCTTTGAAATATTTTCAATCTGCCTTGTAAAGTCTTTTGTTACGTCTGTCTGTGTATCAATATCCTCAAAAGCATTGTCAACACGATCCTTAATCTGGTTCATCTGCTGATTCATCTGTCGGATTGATTCCAATGACTGTTCCACCTTTTCATTGCCCTCTGCAAGCTTGGAGGTTGTTTCATTCATGGAAAGTGCCAGTTCCCCGATATCCGTACGCAGCTCTGTCACATATTTAACAATGTCTTCTGCAGATTCCGCAGTATTACCGGATAACTGTCTTACCTGATCAGCAACGACTGCAAAGCCCTTTCCTGCTTCTCCTGCTCTTGCAGCTTCAATCGATGCATTTAACGCCAGAAGATTACTCTGACTTGCAACCTTCTTTACCACATCGACAATTTCACCGATTTTATCAATCTTGCCCTGAAATTCCTGTACCTGTTCATTAATTGCCTGAATCTTTTCAGAAGACTCATTGACAACCTGTATGCTGTTGTTCATATTTTCCGTACTACTGTCAGCGGTTGCAATGACATCATGTGTATTCTCACGGATATGTGACATTGCTTCCGAAATATTGTTAATAGATGTTTCCATGTCACGGCTTGCATTTTCCATATCCCGGATGGATTCTGTCTGGGACTGAACCTGATCTAATGTCTTTTTTACATAAGAGTTATCACCGATTGAACCCATTGCCTGATTCAGACGCATTACAAAATTGTTATTGGAACGCTTATATGCGTGTATCAGTTCATTAAACTTTTCTCCATATGCCGGATTCTGGAATGCGCTTGTATCAATATCCTCATAATTACCGCCAATCACGCCATCCATTGCCTGCATAAGCAACTGCAAGTCCTTTTCTTCTGAATAACCATTTGCTGTCTTTTTTCCAAACATATCTATTACCTCTCTGATTTGCTGTTATCTTAGTCGTATTTTATCACATAATAACAAAAAAGAATACTTATTTTTGCTTATTTTTTGCATATATTACAAAATCTTTTTCCGAATCCAGCGCAATTTCTTCCAGTTCCACAACGCTCCCAGTTTATTGTAAACCCAGTAGCCTGCATTTGCCGCCTTTTGCAGCAAAAAATTTGTTTCCTCTTCCATTTCTTTTAAAACACTGCCGCCCTGTGCCTGCACCCATCCTTCTTTAATTGCCCGGATTAAATCATTGTTGTTTGCAATTTTTTGTGTGAATTCTGTATATGCTGCCCCGACTACGCGCATCTTATGTGCATCCGACCCTGCCACTTTCGGCTTATGCAGACAGCCTGCCAGATTATCAGCACAGGCATTTGCCCACGGTCTGGTGCAGGCATTAAATGTTTCCACGAAATCAAATTTTTCCAGAAATTCATTGTGTTTTTTACCAAATCGCGTATTGGTAAATGCAAAAAATCCCGGTCCGTACGGATGTGCAAGTCCTAAAATACCCCCTCTTTCATGCACAATTTTTTCTAACTGTGCCAGTGTCATTCCACGGATTTCCATAAAAGCATCATTTATACAGTCCGGCAGTACCGCAATCACATGACCGCCATCCCTTGTATCATACTCAATGCCCTTTAATACCGTAAACGGCTTTTCCAGATGCAGATTCTTTGCAATCTTTTCAAATTTGCGGTAGCCGTCATAGGAATTGTGGTCTGTTACCAGCATTCCGTCAAAGCCTTCTTTTACCAGCTTCGTGATATATTCCTGAATCGGCACCTTTGCATCAATAGACCCCTCTTTTGTATGGCAATGCATATCCAGTTTCATTTTTATTCTCCATTCTGTATTTTTTAACATCAGTGTCAAAAACAAATTTTAACATTTATATTACCTATCATTATAAATCATTTGACAATTTCATAACCAGCTACACTATAACACAGCGCCACCTTTTTTTCCATATTTTTTCACTTTCCGGTCCCTTATTTCATATATTAAAATAACTCTGCTATCAAAGGATTTTGTTTATGAATTATCGGAACTGTCTTAAAATTTTATGCAGTATTTCTGTTGTCTGCCTGTGCTGTACATGTATGGGCTGCAGCAAAACAAAAAGCACCGGCAGCACATCTATCACTTTAAATGAAGTTGCGCACTCCGTTTTTTATGCACCACAGTACGTGGCAATTGAATTGGGATATTTTAAGGAAGAAGGCATTGACCTTGCACTTGTAACCGGATTCGGCGCTGACAACGTTATGACTTCCCTGATTTCAGATGATGCACAGATTGGCCTTATGGGTTCTGAATCTTCTATCTATGTATACGCACAGGGTGCATCAGATTACGCCGTCAATTTTGCCCAGTTGACACAGCGCGCCGGCAACTTTCTGGTATCCAGAGCAAAAGAAGATGATTTTTCATGGGAAAACCTGCGCGGAAAAACGATTCTTGGCGGCAGGGCAGGTGGTATGCCACAGATGCTTTTGGAATATATTTTAGAAAAGAACGGACTATCTAAAGAAGACGTCAATATTATTCAAAACGTAGATTTCGGCTCAACTGCCGCGGCATTTTCGTCCGGCATTGCCGATTATACCGTGGAATTTGAACCGTCCGCAACACTTCTGGAACAGGAAGGCGCCGGATTTGTCGTGGCTTCTTTGGGCGTGGAAAGCGGCTATGTGCCGTATACCGCATATTGTGCCAAAAAGAGCTTTCTTTCTAAAAACTCCGATGTGATTGCTGCCTTTACCAGAGCCATTCAAAAAGGGCTTGACTACTGTAATTCCCACTCCGCCGAAGAAATTGCTGCGGTAATTGCACCACAGTTTCCGGAAAATACCCAAAGCGATATTGCCGTCATTGTTGCACGATATCAAAATCAGGACACATGGAAAACCGATACGGTATTTTCCAAAGAAAGTTTCACACTGCTGACTGATATTTTACGAAACTGCGGCGAGTCAGACACGGATGTTCCTTATGAAGACCTTGTCACCACAACATATTCCAAACAGGCAGCGGCCGAATCTGTTTCATATTAAGCCACATGTAAGATTTAACTCTGCCGCTTTTTCATTTCATGATTTAAAGTGCCGTCCGAGCCGTTCGCGGAATTTTTTGCTGTGCTTTGCATGCCTTTGAACCTGTAACAGCACCAGACGGCACATCACTGCAAAGACCGGAACTGCTGCTGCCATTAAAATCCCCGTAACCATTACCCATACCGGTGACAGCGGATACAATGCAAACAGCGGTCTTAAAAACAGCACACTGAATACCGCCCCGGATGCCATCAGTATACAGATGCCTGTTCTGATTTTATCCAGCGGCATACAGATTCTTATAAGTGCCGCCATTCCGACAGCCAGCAATATCATGATACACATTGTAGAAAGCTGCTCATGTCCGATGCCGGCACAATTTCCTGCAACGTTAAGCACTGCCAGCAGTATAAAATCCGTCAGTGCCGCAGGCAGTGCCAAAAGCACGACATTGGTTAAAAAATGTCCTTCTATGCGGCTTTTATCCGGCTGCATTGCCAGTAAAAATGCCGGTGTACCGATGGTGAATGTTCCCAAAAAAGACAACTGTGTCGGATACAGCGGATATTTACTGACTGCCACAAATGTAAACAGTGTCATCAGCATAGAAAACAGATTTTTCACCAGAAACAGCGAAGCAGATCGCTGGATATTGTTGACCACGCGCCTGCCCTCTAATACCACGGACGGCATCCTTGCAAAATCAGAATCCAAAAGAACAATCTGTGCCGCATTGGATGCCGCTTCACTGCCAGATGCCATCGCAATACTGCAGTCCGCTTCTTTTAATGCCAGCACATCATTGACACCGTCCCCTGCCATGGCAACAACATTACCTGCTTTTTTGAGTGCCAAAAGAAGTTTCTTTTTCTGTTCCGGCGATACCCTGCCAAATACCGTATAAACCAGTGCAGCTTTTTCCAGTTCTTCGTCAGAAAGCTGTGAAACATCAATATATCTGTCTGCTTCTGCAATCCCTGCCTTTTTTGCAACTGCCGCCGCTGCTTTGGGATGATCGCCGGATATAACCTTAATACAGACGTCTTCTTTCTGAAAATATTCAAATGTTTCCCGCGCATCCCTTCGGATTGGATTACTCACTAAAATAAATGCAAGTGGTTCAAACAAATGCTGTTCTTCCCCATACCTGCCAAATACAAGCACACGCACCCCTTTGTCGATTTTATTCGAAATTTACACGTCATATTTTCCGTAATGCTCTGCCAGAAGGCGCTCCGGCGCGCCAATCAGATATAGTCCTTCTTCAAAACGTACACCGGAATATTTGCGCTGTGAAGAAAATGGAATGACTTTTTGTGCCTTTCGTTGACCTTTTCTGTCAAAATAGTCTTTTAATGCCTGCATCGTGATATTATCCGCATCCAGATTTGCTACAACATCTCCGATTAAGGCATGAAGTGAAGTCTCTTCCTCCTCTTGTGCCAGCGGAATAATTTCCTGGACAGACATTTTATTTTCCGTAATCGTTCCCGTCTTGTCCACACACAGGACATTGACCCGCGCCAGCGTTTCAACACATGCCATTTCATGAACCAGCACTTTTTTTCTGCCAAGGCGCATGACACTGACAACCAGTGCAATGCTCGCTAAAAGATACAGTCCTTCCGGTATCATACCGACCAGTGATGCAATCATGGATACGACACTTTCCTGTATGGTCGAACCAATGACAAAATGCTGCTGCAAAAACAGCAGGATTCCAATCGGTATAATGGCAATGCCAATAATACGCACCAGACGGTCTAAGGAACGCATCATTTCCGTCTGTGTATTTTTACGCGATGCTTTTGCTTCTAACATCAGCTGTGCCGCAAAAGATGACAGTCCCACTTTTGTAAGTGTCGCATATCCTTTTCCTGAAACAACAAAACTGCCGGAATACAGTATATCGCCCGGATTTTTTACCACTTCATCCGCTTCACCTGTAATCAGTGCTTCATTGACACGCAGACTGCCTTTCTCAACAACTGCATCTGCACAAATCTGATTTCCTGCCTGAAAAACGCAAAGGTCTCCAAGCACCAGCTGTTCTGAATCCACCTGTAGCATCTGCCCGCTGCGCACAACCTGCGTTTTGGGTTCATTCATCAGCGTCAGCCTGTCTAACACCCGTTTTGCCCGGATTTCCTGAACAATGCCAATCATTGTATTGCACACAATAATAGGCAAAAAGGTCATATTTACATATGACCTTACAAAAACTAACAATGCCGTAAACACTGCAAATATGAAGTTAAAGTATGTAAAAATGTTACCGGCAATAATCTGTCCGACAGATTTGGACTGATTTTTCACCTGTGCATTTCCATAACCGGCATACAGCCTTTTTTGTGCTTCTTCGCAGCTTAATCCACGGTTTTCATTAGTCATCTGAATATTCAATCTCCTTACCCGCAACGCGGAACGTATAATAAATAGTGACTGCAAAAATAACCAGCTTTACAGCAAAGCTTACCGCTATGCTTGCAACGGATTCCTGATTATAAAGCTGGAATGAAATCATCGCAAAAAATGTCACTGCCGCTGTAACGCCGTACCACCATTTTGCCAGATTTCCTTTAATAACACCAAAAATCACATTCATTAATGCGATATTTAAAACCATATCGAGAATACAGTTGACACCCAGTAACAGCCATAAAACGGATGGTGTTGTAAACAGTGCCGAAACCGTTTCATAGGTTGTTGTCACCTCTTCCGCCGCCAGCTGTGCCAGCATATCCTGTGCCTGTCCTGCCTGGATTGCGGTACACCACGTAATGTAGGAAATCGCTGTCATACCGTATAAAAGGCTGTCGCCGATTGAAAGACCGATTCCCGCAAGATAGACATCGCCTTTACGCTCAAAACGTTCATTTAACATATAGCCGGTAACAACTCTTGCTGCTGTAAATCCGGCTGTCGCAAACAGCGCATATACAATATTATACGTTGCCGGGTTGTTATAAAAAGTATTGTCTATACTCGGTATCAGTGCCAACGCCGATGTTGCCAGATTGGCAAAAATAAATACAAAAACGGCATAGGCAATCACACCTAAAATCCCCGGCATAACTCTTGCTTTCCATCTTTTCATAATGACAACTACAAGTACAATAATTGCCGAAAGCATAAGAATTCCACCCGCCGAGAGCATGGATGACGTTCCTGCCGGCAGGGTCTGTGTCAAATCAATTGTTTCCATAAAATCTCCATTCCGCCGTTTCCATCTGCCACGGCTTTTTATCTTTCTTAATCATATCATTTCTGTCTGTAAAAGCCAATAAAATATCTATTAAAGTTTGTTCTGTACAGACGAAAAGAGCAGCCACATAGCTGCGGCTGCTCCTCTCATAATCTTAATTGCATAACAATATATCTTTTTTAATAACGAAATGTATATTTAAAAAGGCACACTGTAAACCATTTGGATTATAATTTTGTTACATTAATAGCCTGAGGACCTTTAGCGCCTTCTGTTACGTCAAACTCTACTTCTGCGCCTTCGTCTAATGACTTGAATCCGCTCATGTTCAGACCTGAGTAATGTACGAACACATCCTTGCCTTCTTCATCGCTGATAAAGCCATAGCCCTTTTGGTTATTAAACCACTTTACTGTACCCTTGCTCATTGCAATACCTCCATACTCCATAATATGATTTGAAAAACACCTATAGATACATTGAAAACAATCTATAGAAGATTCCAATTAACATTATCATGTATTACTAAAAAAGTCAACGAAAACACGTTGGAAAATGTGACAAATTAACAAGGTGATACAGTAAGGAAATATTGTTTTGCTTGACGCATTTTGCGACAGCGTGTAAAGTAAAGAGAGACACAAAAAAGGACGGTAGAATATGATTACATTGACTGGAAAAAAGGTGGCCGAAGGCATTGCAGTCGGAAGGCTTACCTTTTATAAAAGAGGAAAAAAAGAGAAATCAAACCATATATCATTAAAACCTACAACCTGAGCTTAACAAGTGAAGTGGGGAAAAATAAAAAAAAGAGAGAGAGTTTTTTATACAACGTCCCCAAAAACGAGGAATCCCTGCCAATTTTCGAGTTGGCAGGGATTCATTTTTTATCTTCAAGAAGATAATCTTTTTACTTGCAGTATTTGGTTATCAATTCATCTGCGTTCGGATCACCCAATTCTTTCGCTTTCTTAAAGTTGCCGCAAGCTTCATCCGTCTTCTTCAGCTGTATCTGGCAAAGTCCCAATAAACGGTAAGCCTCACCATATTTAGGATCAGTCCTCAATATATTATTTAAAATCTGAATGGCTTCTTCATACCGTCCTACACGGAGGTTTATAACTGCATGCTCTGCCTGATAGGTGAGGTCTGTCGGATTCATCTCGATGGCCTTGGCAATATCGTCTAAAGCGCGTTGAAACTGACGGGCTTTCAAAGCTGCCTGTTCGCGATAATAATAGAACACGTCGTTCACTTCTCCCTTGACTGCCGTATGGTAAGCATCATAATCGAGCATTGCATTTCGTGCCTGGTCGGCATTCATATTCATCTGCGCACGTTCCAACAAGTATGGAGCAAAGTCGGCTGTAATCGGTTGCGGGCAACGGGCAATACAGCTATCCATTAAGGCTACCACTTCTTTCGGATCCCCTTTCAGCAGTTCTTTCGTCTTGGCAGCACTAAAGAAAGTGGCCGGAGAAGCAATATTGCTGGCATTTACCTTTTCATAAGCAGCCAAAGCACCGGCATAGTCTTGTTGGGCAAACAGTATATCGCCTTCCATTTGAGTGTAAATTGGCAGCGGATCAATAGCAA
>ERZ834859.3783-NODE-3783-length-10349-cov-10.950651_pt1 | contig 10349 bp, 7 predicted proteins | sample MGYA00519947_ERZ834859 | MGnify/ENA primary metagenome ERZ834859 (study PRJEB31850, sample SAMEA3708763) | human gut metagenome | biome: human gut; feature: human-associated habitat; material: faeces | place: China | collected 2014 ...
GCTGTTCAACGCCGTGATCATCGGCATTGAGATCGCCGTGATGTTCCCGGACCCCTCTTCCAGCGCCCCGATCTGGCTGGCCTGCATCACCAACGGCATCTCCGTTGGCATCGGCGAGCTGATCAGCTGCACCGTTCTGGGCGTGCTGCTGGTGAAGATCATTGAAAGCAACACCGCTCTGAGCCAGATCTTTGGGGCGGAATAAGCGGCTTTGCCGCAGGAGGGCCCCATGCAGCCAAACGGTATGATTTTCTGGGACTGGAACGGCACCCTGATGGACGATGTGGATTTTACCCACGGGTGCCTGAACTGGATGCTGGAAAGCCACGGCTACCCGCAGCGGTACGATCTGGCCCAGTACCGGGAGCTGTTCCGCTTCCCCATTGAGGACTACTACCGCCTTGCCGGGTTTGACTTTTCCCGGCACCCCTACCCCATGCTGGCAGAGCACTTTATGGCGCACTACAATGCCGGGGTGGACGCCTGCCCGGTGATGGCCCACGCCGTGGACACCCTCACCGAGCTGGCCCGCCGCGGCTGGAAACAGGCTGTACTTTCCGCCTCCCGCCGGGACTACCTGATCGAGCAGGTAGCCGCGCGGGGTCTGCAGGGCTTTTTTACCGAGTTGCTCGGCCTTGCAGACATCTACGGCGTAAGCAAGGTGCAGCTTGGCACCGACTATCTGCGCCGCACCGGCATCGACCCGGCCCACTGCGTGATGATCGGCGACACCCAGCATGATGCCGAAGTGGCCGCCGCCATTGGTGCCAAGTGTGTGCTGTACACCGGCGGGCACCAGTCCCGCGCGCTGCTGGAAGCTGCCTGCCCCCATGTCATCGACGACCTGGCCCTGCTGCCGGATCTGCTGGAGAGCTTATAATGCAAAACCGACCACCTGTGATGGCTGCATCACGGGTGGTTTTTGCGTTTATGAACGCCCCGGCAGCATCTTTTTACAGAAAGTTCATGCAAAAAGCGGCTAAACTAGCCTTGCAGATTTGACGCCCCTGCTGCTTTGGTGTATCATATAGATTGTATCAATGTGCCTTTCCGGACGTGTGTGCGTCCTGATCTTATTGTATGAGGTGTAACGAATGTCCCTTGTTGAAAAACTCTTTGGCAGCTTCTCCGACCGGGAGCTGAAAAAGGTCAATCCCATTGTCAAGCAGGTGCTGGCACTGGAGCCCAAGTATGCGGCCCTTTCGGACGCAGAGCTGCAGGCCCAGACCCCTGCTTTCAAGCAGCAGCTGGCCGACGGCAAAACGCTGGACGACATCCTGCCCGACGCCTTTGCCGTATGCCGCGAAGCCGCCTGGCGTGTGCTGGGCATGAAGCATTTCCCGGTGCAGATCACCGGCGGCATTGCCCTGCACCGCGGCGACATCGCCGAGATGCAGACCGGCGAAGGCAAAACGCTGGTGGCCACCCTGCCCGCCTACCTCAACGCCCTGACCGGCGAGGGCGTGCATGTGGTGACCGTGAACGACTACCTGGCCAAGCGCGACAGCGAGTGGATGGGCAAGCTGTACCGTTGGCTGGGCCTGAGCGTGGGCCTGATCGCACAGGGCATGGACGGCGACGCCCGCCGTGCCGCCTATGCCGCCGACATCACCTACGGCACCAACAACGAGTTCGGCTTTGACTACCTGCGCGACAACATGGTGACCTACAAGGCCAACATGGTGCAGCGCGGCCACGCCTTTGCCATCGTCGATGAGGTGGACTCCATCCTGATCGACGAGGCCCGTACCCCGCTGATCATCTCCGGCAAGGGCGAGGACTCCTCCAGCCTGTACACCCAGGTGGACCGCTTTGCCCGCACTCTGCGCAAGAGCGTGGTGGTGGAGCTGGAAGATAAAGTCTCCACCGACGAGCAGGCCGACGGAGATTACGTTGTGGACGAAAAGCACAAGACCTGTACCCTGACGGCCAGCGGCATCAAGAAGGCTGAGGCCTACTTCCACATCGAGAACCTGGCCGCCGCCGAGAACATGACCCTGGCCCACCACATCGACCAGGCCATCAAGGCCTACGGTGTCATGCAGAAGGACATCGACTATGTGGTGAAGAACGGCGAGGTCATTATCGTGGACGAGTTCACCGGCCGCCTGATGATCGGCCGCCGCTACAACGAGGGCCTGCATCAGGCCATTGAGGCCAAGGAGGGCGTGAAGATCGCCGCCGAGAGCAAGACGCTGGCCACCATCACCTTCCAGAACTACTTCCGCATGTACAAAAAGCTGTCCGGCATGACCGGTACGGCCAAGACCGAGGCCACCGAGTTCACCGAGATCTACGGCCTGAACATCGTCACCGTGCCCACCAACCGCCCCAAGCAGCGCATCGACTATCCGGACGCCATCTATAAGACGGTGAACGGCAAATACCGCGCCGTCATCGAGCAGGTGCTGGAGTGCCACAAGAACGGCCAGCCCGTGCTGGTAGGTACCGTCAGCGTGGAAAAGAGCGAGACGCTGGCAAAGATGCTGCAGAAGCACACCCGCGACTTCAACGTGCTGAACGCCAAGAACCACGAGCGCGAAGCCGAGATCGTGGCACAGGCCGGCAAGAAGGGTGCCATTACCATCGCCACCAACATGGCAGGCCGTGGTACCGATATCATGCTGGGCGGCAACGTGGAGTTCATGGCCAAGGCCCAGATGCGCAAAGAGCACTTCTGCGAGAATCTGCTCAGCCCCGAAAAGCCCCAGGACGCCGACCTCGCTGCCGTGGAGATGCTGCTGGCCGAGGCCAACGGTCACGGTGACACCGAGGACGCCAACATCCTGGCCGCCCGCAAGCGGTTCGAGGAGCTGTACGCCCAGTACAAGCCCGCCGTGGAGGCCGAGGCCGAGGAAGTGCGCGCCGCCGGCGGCCTGTTCATCATCGGCACCGAGCGCCACGAGAGCCGCCGCATCGACAACCAGCTGCGCGGCCGTGCCGGCCGTCAGGGCGACCCCGGCGCTTCCCGCTTCTACCTGAGCCTGGAGGACGACCTGATGCGTCTGTTCGGCGGCGACCGCGTTTCCAGCCTGATGGACACCCTCAAGCTGGACGAGGACACTCCCATCGAGAACCGCATGATCACCAACACGCTGGAAAGCGCCCAGAAGAAGCTGGAAGGCCGCAACTTCGAGATCCGCAAGAACGTGCTGAAGTACGACGACGTGATGAACCAGCAGCGTGAGATCATCTACGGCCAGCGCCGCAAGGTGCTGGATGGCGAGGATATCAGCGCCGAGATGCACAACATGCTGCGGGAGAACATCGACTCCAGCTGCAGTCAGTTCCTGGCCGGTGAGGTGAAGGATGACTGGGACTTTGGTGCCCTGCGCCGCCACTATCAGGGCTGGCTGACCACGGACGCCGACTTCCGCTACACCGTGGCCGACTTTGACAACATCTCCCGCGAGGGCATTGCCGACATGCTGTACAACCGCGGCATGCAGATCCTGCAGGCCAAAGAGGTGCGCTACGGTGCGCCCCTGATGCGGGAACTGGAGCGCATCTGCCTGCTCAAGTGCGTGGACCGCCAGTGGATGGACCACATCGACAACATGGACCAGCTGCGGCAGGGCATCGCTCTGCGCGGCTACGGCCAGAAGGACCCCGTGGTGGAATACCGCATCGAGGGCTTTGACATGTTCGACCAGATGGTGGACTCCATCCGCGAGGACAGCGTGAAGATGCTGCTGACCATCGAGATCCGGCAGGCCGGTGCCGCCCCCAAGCGGGAGCAAGTTGCCAAGCCCACCGGTGAGGGCTTTGTGCCCGGCAACGGTGCCCCCGGCGTAAAGGGTGCCCCCAAGGGCCAGCCCGTGCGGGTGATCAAGATCGGCCGCAACGATCCCTGCCCCTGCGGCAGCGGCCTGAAGTGGAAAAAGTGCACCTGCGCCAAGTTCCATCCGGAAGGCCTGCCCACCGACGCAAACGAAGATTAAGCTGAAAAGCCTCCCGGCTCCTGTCTTTGGCGGGGGTCTGGGAGACTTTTGATAAAATGAAAGGGAGCTGATTTGGAATGATCACACCGGAAAAGCTGTTGGAAACTGCAAAGCAGCTGGAACCCCAGCTGCAGGAATGGCGGCGCACCCTGCACCGTCACCCGGAAGTTGGGTTCGACCTGCCCCAGACCAAGGCACTGGTCAAGAAAGCCCTGACCGAAATGGGCTACGCCCCGCAGGACTGCGGCAAGTGCGGCGTGCTTGCGCTGGCGGGCGGTAAAAAGCCCGGCAAGGTGATCCTGCTGCGCGGCGACATGGACGCTCTGCCCCTGCAGGAGGAATCCGGCGAGGCGTTTGCCTCCGAGCTGCCCGGCAAGATGCACGGCTGCGGCCACGATATGCACACCGCCATGGTACTGGGTGCGGCCAAGCTGCTCAAGGAGCACGAGGACGAGATCGAAGGCACCGTCAAGCTGGAGTTCCAGCCCGCCGAGGAGATCTTCCAGGGCTCGCTGGACATGCTGAAAAACGGCCTGCTGGAGGACCCCAAGGTGGACGCAGCGGTCATGTTCCATGTGCTGGCCGGCATGCCCCTGCCCGCCGGTATGGTGCTGGTGCCGGGCGGCGGCATCACCATGGCCAGCTGCGAGCAGTACCACATCGTGGTGCACGGCAAGGGCGGCCACGGCTCCATGCCCAACGCCTGCATCGACCCCATCACCGCAGCGGCCCACATCCACATTGCCCTGCAGGAGATCAACAGCCGCGAGCTGGACCCCGCCGGGTTCGGCGTGTTCACCACCGGCCGGTTCGAGGCCGGCAAGGCGTCCAACGTCATCCCGGACAGTGCCGATATGTGGGGCACCATCCGCACCATCGACCCGGAACAGAAGGTCAGCGCCCAGATCCATCAGCGCATGACCGAAATTGCGCAGGGTGTGGCCACGGCCTACCGCTGCACCGCTGAGGTCACCTTCAGCGATTACTGCCCCTGCATGGTGGTGGACAAGCCCCTGGCACAGAACGCCCTGACCTATATGACCGAGCTGCTGGGCCGCGGTGCCATGGACATGACCCTCCTCACCGGCGGCAAACCCGGCGGCGGCAGTGAGGACTTCGCCTTTGTCAGCCACGAAGTGCCCACCGTCAGTATGTTCCTGACCGCCGGCAACGCCAAGGAGGGCTATCTCTACGGCCAGCACCATCCCAAGGTGCGCTTTGACGACAGCGTCCTGTATGATGGCTCTGCCGCCTACACCTATATGGCCCTGCGCTGGCTGGCAGACCATAAGGAATAATTTTTCTCTGCAACAACAGGACCCCGGAAGGTTTTCCTTCCGGGATCCTGTTCGTTTCAGATCAGTTTTGCGCCGGAGTGCGGCAGACGGTCGGCGTGCAGGGTCTCCCGCAGCAGCTGCGGCAGGGCGGTCAGGTCACCGCCGGTGAACCACCAACCCGCCGCCAGCGCAGCCAGGGCCAGCGCCACCAGCAGCAACAGCACCCGGCGCAGCCAGCGGCGCTTCTTTTTGGGCGGAGCCGGGCGGACCTCCGCCTGCGCAGCAGGCAGGTCTGCGGCTTCCGGCACCGGGTCGCGGTAGTGCTGCCAGCTCGTGCCGGGGACCTGCGGCAGACCGCAGGCTGCCCGGCGGATCATGTCCAGCAGCCAAAGGCCCGGCCCATCCTCCCGGTACACGGTGCGCAGCCAGCAGCCCTTGCGGGTGCCCAGCAGCAGCAGAAATTCCCCGTCCTGCTCCCAGCACCCAGCGGACAGCTCTGCCCCCACAAGGTGCTGTGCCGTCTGTACCCGGGCCAATGCGGCGGCAGCGTCCTGCCTGCGGGCAGCCCGGCGGGCAATCTGTGCCCCCACCTTGGGGTCGGCATAGCTCTGGGTGCCAAAGTCGAACACCTTTTCAGCCCCGGGCACGGCTTCCAGGCGGGCTTCCACCAGCGCCCCGGCGGCAGCATCCGCGCACACCAGCAGCCGACGGCGGTGCTCCAGCGCCTGCACCACGGCGGCAGCAAGGTCCGTGTCCCCTTCTCCGTACAAGTCAGCCGCAAAGCAGCCGTGCAGACTGTGGCGGGCCTTGTCCAGCCCGGCGGCATTTTCGCTCCGCAGTGCGATCAGCGTTTCCGCGCCCCGGCTGCGGCATTGGGCGGTCACACACCACTCCGGAGGGAAAGCAGACGCCGCCTGCTGTACCCCCAGTGCCGATGCCCCGAACAGCCGGAGCACACAGCGGACCGGTTCGTTTTGTTCACAGCTCAAGTTCTTCACCCCCGCGGTCCGCAGGGGACCGTATTATTCTGCAAGAAAGGCGGCGTTCAGGGCCTCCAGCGCGGCTGCATCGTGGCAGTCGGCGGCGGCCAGCGGCTTTGTGGCGGCAGGCACCTTGTCCTGCGCCAGCCGCAGGGCCAGCACCAGTGCTTCCTGCGCGGCGCGGGCACGGATGAGCGCCCGGTCCGGCCGGGAAACGAACAGCTTTTCCACATACACGGTATCACCGCGGGCAGCACCCAGATACACGGTGCCCACCGGCCGCACGGCATCGCCGCCGGTCGGCCCGGCCACACCGGTGACACTGATGCCGATGTCGGCCCCGGCAGCCTGCGCCGCGCCCAGCGCCATCTGTGCTGCCACCGGAGCGGACACCACGTTGTACTGCTCGATCACGGCAGGGTCCACCCCCACCAGCTTTGCCTTGGCCTGCTCCCAGTAGGTCACGAAGCCGTAGCCGAACACCTCGCTTGCACCGGACACGTTGGTGATGCGCTGGGCGATCATGCCGCCCGTGCAGCTCTCTGCTGTGGCAAGGGTCAGCCCCTTGCGCTGCAGGGTGTGCACCACCGTTTCTTCCAGCCCGGCCACATCCTCATCATACACCGCATCGCCCAGCAGATCATAGAACTTTTTGGCATAGGCGCGGCACATTGTTTCGGCTTCCGTGTCGGTTTTGGCCCGGGCGGTGATGCGGATCTCGCATTCGCCGGTCTTGCAGTAGATGGCAGCGGTGGGGTTTGCATTTTCCAGCAGATCCCGCACCTGGTATTCCAGGCTGCTCTCGCCGCCCAGCACCCGCAGCGTCAGACTGTGCAGGGCGCAGTTCTGCCGCGCCAGCAGCAGCGGGCGCACTTCCTCCTGCCACATGGCCTTCATCTCGTGGGGCACACCGGGCATCAGCACGGCGCAGCGGCCGTCCTGCTCAAACCAGGCACCCGGCGCGGTGCCATGGCGGTTCACCACCTTATGGCCCTTTACCGGCACCATGGCCTGCTTGCGGTTGTTGGGGGTGACCGTGCGGCCGGTGCGGGTAAAGTAGGCCACGATCTTGTCCCACTCTTCCGCGTCAAAGGCCAGGGTGTCGCCGTAGCAGGAGGCCACGGTCTCCTTGGTCAGGTCGTCCGCTGTGGGCCCCAGCCCGCCGGTGAACACCAGCAGGTCGCAGCGCTGCTTGGCCTCGTTGACAAAATCCGCCAGGCGGCTGTGGTTGTCACCGATGGTGCTCTCCCGCTGGACCGTGATGCCCAGCGCGGCCAGCTCCCGGCTGAGGTACTGGGCATTGGTGTTGAGAATGTTGCCGAGCAGCAGCTCGGTGCCGACACTGATGATCTCTGCAGTCATGGACAAATCAACCCTCGAATTCTACCTGATCGGTGATGCGGATGCGGATGCGCTCGGCGTTCTCGGCGGCCTCGGCTTCCAGTGCGGCAAGGCCCGGCATGGCGGCTTCGGCTTCCAGGATCTCTTCCAGCTCCGGGCGGATCTTCGGGTGCGGAGGGGTAAAGATGGTGCAGCAGTCCTCATAGGGCAGGATGCTGGTCTCAAAGGTATTGATGTGCCGGGCCGTCTCCACGATCTCGGTCTTGTCCATGCCGATGAGCGGGCGCAGGATGGGCAGGTCCTGTGCGGCGTCGGTGCACTGCAGGGCCTTGACGGTCTGGCTGGCCACCTGAGCCAGGCTCTCGCCGGTGACCAGTGCTTCGCAGCCCTGCCGCTTTGCGATGACGTTGGCAATGCGCATCATGCTGCGGCGCATGAGCACCGTGAACAGCACATCGGGGGCGTTATCCCGGATGTATTCCTGCGGTTTGGTGTAGGGCACCACAAACAGGTTGGAACTGCCGGTATAGATGCTGGTGAGCTGGGCCAGAGCCTTAACTTTGAGTTTTGCACGCTCCGAAGTATACGGAGGGGACGCAAAATGAATGTGGTCCAGGGCCAGACCGCGCTTTGCCATGCGGTAAGCTGCCACCGGGCTGTCGATGCCGCCGGACAGCATATTCAGGGCGCGGCCGCTGGTGCCCACGGGCAGACCACCCTCACCCGGTACTTTCGGGCCGTGAATATACGCACCGTAATCACGGATCTCCACGATGACCTTGAACTGCGGGTTGTGCACGTCCACCTTGAGGTAGTTGTGCTTGCCCAGCAGGTAGGCGCCCAGCTCCCGCATCAGCTCCGGGCTGGTCATGGGGTAGCTCTTGTCGGAACGGCGGGCCTCCACCTTGAAGGTGCGGATGCCGTGCAGGCTGGCACCGAGGTACTCCTCGGCGGTCTGGCAGATGGTGTCAAAGTCCTTGTCGCAGACCACGGCGCGGCTGAGGGACGCCAGACCGAACACCTTGCTCACCCGGTCGAAGGCCAGGTCCATGTCCACGTCCTCTTCCTCCGGCTCCATGTAGAAGGTGGACTGGGTGCAGTACACCTTGAACTTGCCCACGGTCTTGAGCCGGTAGCGCAGGATCTTCATCATGGCCGACTCGAACTGGTTGCGGTTGAGGCCTTTCAGGGACATTTCGCCCTGATAGCCCAGAATGATCTCATGCATAAATGTTGTACTCCTCGTGTTACGATTTATCATGGCCGCCGCTTGCGCTCTGGCCATATTCAGCGGAAAAATCAGTTTTATCTGTGGATGGAAAAGAACTGCGGTTCTTTTCCATCCACCTTTTCACAAATCGGGGCCGCACAGGCAGGCCGCTTCTTCTTATGAAGTGGCTCTCGGCTTCTGGTCCGCTCTCTCTTTATTTTTTGATTCTCTGCAAATGCTTCATGCCGTCCTCGAAGCGGTTGAGGAAGGCGTCCACATCCTCCGGGGTGTTGTCGGCGCAAAAGGACACCCGGATGGCGGTGTCGATGGCCAGCGGGTCCCGACCCATAGCCGCCAGCGTGTGGCTGGGCTGGCCCCGGCCGCAGGCACTGGCCGAGGAAACGTAGATCTGCGCTTCGGCCAGGAATGCCAGCATCGTTTCGCTCTTGATGCAGTTTTCACTGAAGTTCAGCACCTCCGGCACGGCATCCGCCGGGCTGTTGAGCACCACTTCCGGGAAGGCCGCCAGCCCGTCCCGCAGGCGCTGGTTCAGCGCCCGCATGGCGGTGTCGCGGCTCTTCATGGTTTTGGCAAGGCGGGCGGCCGCGGCGGCAAGGCCCATGGCGTAAGGCAGGTTCTCGGTGCCGGGGCGCAGCCCGCGCTCCTGCTCGCCGCCCAGATACGGCGGCTGGAACGCCTGCACCAGCCGGTCGGACAGGTACAGCGCACCGATGCCCTTGGGCGCGTGGATCTTATGGCCGCTCACCGCCAGAGTGTCGATGTTGTCCAGCTTGATGGGCACCCGCATCCACGCCTGCACGGCGTCCACATGCACGATGGTGCGGCTGTTGCGGCGCTTGACCTCGGCCGCCAGACGCTCCACATCGTTCCGGGTACCCACCTCGTTGTTCACCATCATGCAGGCCACGAGGATGGTGTTTTTGCCCACATGCTCCAGCATCTCGTTGATGTCCAGCGTGCCGTCGGCGCGGGGCTTCACCACGGTCACATTGTAGCCGCGCTTTGCCAGATCTTCCAGCGGGCGCTGGACGCTGGGGTGCTCGAAGCCGGACACCACGATGTCCTTGCCAAAGGTACGGGTGCGGGCGGCCCCCAGCAGGGCCAGATTGTTGCTCTCGCTGCCGCAGGAGGTAAAATACAGCTCCTTTGCCTTGCAGCCCAGGGTCCGGGCCACGGCAGCCCGGGCGGCGTTCAGTGCTTCCTCGCTGCGGGCACCGGGGCCGTACAGGCTGGAGGGGTTGGCCCAGTGCTCCCGCATGGCCTTGTCGATGACGTCTGCCACCTCCGGTGCCACGATGGTGGTGGCGGCATTGTCCAGATAATGCAATTCAGGATTTTGCAGCATAAAGGGATTCCTGCTTTCTGTTTTCATAATAATCCAGTTTAATTATAGCACAGAAAGCTGTAGAACGCAAAATATTCGCGTTTGCGAGCGCAGCGCAGCAATGAAAGCCCCAGTGGGGCTTTTAAGCGACAGAACGGTCCTGCGTCAGCAGGATGGAGGGGCCCCGCCCCGACAAGTTCCGCGTTTGCGAGCGCAGCGCAGCAATGAAAGCCCCAGTGGGGCTTTTAAGCGACA
>ERZ834859.3793-NODE-3793-length-10330-cov-5.621217_pt1 | contig 10330 bp, 7 predicted proteins | sample MGYA00519947_ERZ834859 | MGnify/ENA primary metagenome ERZ834859 (study PRJEB31850, sample SAMEA3708763) | human gut metagenome | biome: human gut; feature: human-associated habitat; material: faeces | place: China | collected 2014 ...
TCTCATCACCGCACAGATATTGCCCATAAAGTTCTTCATCCGTGGCCATATCGTTCTTCCTTTCCAAGTATTACTCCTCTATTGTCAGATGAAAGCTCCAGGTTCGTGAATCATTTTTGTCTGCGAAGACATACAACATGTCAGGAGAAATCCCTGACAAAAAAATAACCAGAGCCTAAGCTCTGGTTAAATTCTCACTATTTTGTAGCAGCCAGTACGGGAATCGAACCCGTGTTTTCGCCGTGAGAGGGCGACGTCTTAACCCCTTGACCAACTGGCCATTTGTTTCGTGTCAACTGTCTGTTCCCTGTCGACTCGTTTAATATACACCATCTTTTTCTAAAATGCAAGTACTTTTTTAAAAAAATTTCAATTTTTTTATTTTTCTCGAATTTTTCGTTCAAAATGCCCTGTATTTACGTTGCTTTTGCCACAAAAAGGGAGGGATTTTTTGTTCCAGAAAAGAAATGCCATGGCAGCTCCACCGCTTTCCATGGCATTTCCCAGTTATTTATTTCTGTTTCTGACTGTTTCTTATTCCTCTATATCCTCCGCAGGCTCTGCCGGAATGAATACGCGGGATTTCTTTTCTTCGTGTTTATGAAGTGCTGCTTTCTCAGTTGCCTCAATACAGAATTCCATCTGAGAGTTAATCTGGGCTTTGCCTCGTTTATCCGGCTTCACATAAGTTCCATCCGGCTGCAGGATATGAGCTTTTACATTATCCTTAAACTCCAGATCAAGTACATGCTCCAGCTCTTTCTTAATCTTCTCATCTTCCACAGGGAAAACAATCTCTACCCTGCGGTCAAGGTTACGCGGCATCCAGTCCGCACTTCCCATATAAATTTCCGGGTTTCCACCGTTTTCAAAATAGAAAATACGGCTATGCTCCAGAAATTCCCCTACAATAGAACGGACATGAATATTCTCACTGATTCCCGGCACTCCTACTTTCAGACAGCAGATACCCCTTACCAGAAGCTCCACCTGAACTCCGCAGGAAGATGCATAATACAATCCAGCAATAATCTTCGGATCACAGAGAGAATTCATCTTTGCGCGGATTAACGCCGGAAGTCCTTTCTTCGCATTCTCTGCCTCACGTTCAATCAGGCTTAAGAACCTGTCCTTCATCCAGATTGGTGCTACGATCAGCTTATTCCAACTTTTCGGTTCAGAATATCCGGAGAGCATGTTAAATACTGCTGTTGCATCTTCACCAAAACGTTCATCGCAGGTAAAGATACCGCAGTCTGTATAGAGTTTGGCAGTGGAATCATTGTAGTTTCCGGTTGCCAGATGCACATAACGGCGGATTCCTGTCTCTTCCCTGCGCACAACCAGTGTGATCTTGCTGTGTGTCTTAAGGCCTACCAGACCATAAATTACATGACATCCTGCCTTCTCCAGCTTCTTCGCCCATACAATATTATTTTCTTCATCAAAACGTGCTTTCAGCTCTACCAGTACGGAAACCTGTTTGCCGTTTTCTGCTGCCTGCGCAAGAGCAGCAATAATCGGTGAATTGCCGCTGACACGATACAGAGTCTGTTTAATAGCCAGAACATCCGGATCTTTTGCTGACTGACGCACGAAATTTACAACAGGATCGAAGCTCATATAAGGATGATGCAGGAATACATCGCCCTCACGTATCACCTGGAAAATATCCTTCTCATTCTGAAATTCCGGTACAGGTGCCGGCTGATATCTCGGTGTCTTGTAAGCATCAAAGCCCTCCGCACCATATACTTTCATAAGCATGGTAAGATCCAGAGGTCCGTTTATCTCAAAAATATCTGCCTCTTTGATGTCAAATTCCGTCTTCAGGATCTTCAGCAGACGTTCATCCATCTTATCCTCTACTTCCAGACGGATAACCTCACCCCACTGACGTTTCTTTAACTGGCGCTGGATCTCCACCAGCAGATCCTCTGCCTCATCTTCATCGATGGTAAGATCCGCATTACGCATAATACGGTAAGGATGGGCACATATCACATCATAACTCAGGAAAAGTTTGTCAATATTTCTTTCAATAATCTCTTCCAGCAGGATCACTGTGGTATCTCCATCCTTCTTTGACGGAATCTGCACCACCCTTGGAAGCACAGACGGAACCTGCACTGTAGCAAACAGAAGTTCTCCTGTTTTATCCTTTTTGCTGAGTTTATCACTCTTCTCCTTCTTGGAGATCAGCGCACCGATATTTAATGTCTTGTTTCTGATCAGCGGAAACGGTCTGGAAGAATCCATCGCCATCGGTGTAAGTACCGGATATACATTATCCTCAAAGTATCTGTCTACAAATACACTCTGTGCTTCTGTAAGATTCTCATGGGCTGCCACCAGGTGCATTCCGGCTTTCTCAAGCGCAGGGATCAGAGAACGGTTCAGTGTATTATACTGTACATGAACCAGTTCATGGGTACGGACACTGATTTCTTTTAACTGCTCCTTGGCTGTCATTCCTGCAATGTCTGTTTTATGATATCCTGCATGTACCTGATCCTTAAGAGACGCCACACGCACCATAAAGAATTCATCCAGATTGGATGCGGTAATGCTTAAGAACTTCAGTCTGTCAAACAAAGGAAGATTTTTATCTCTTGCTTCACTCAGAACACGCTCATCAAATTTGAGCCAGCTCAGCTCGCGATTCACGAAATATTCTTTCTTTTCAAATTTTTCAAAGTCCATAAGTTCATCCTCCTTTACGCTCTGCCCTTGCGTCTGAGAACCAGACGAATGCCAAATACTTCTTCAAAAAATGCCTCTTTATCTTTCAGCAGTCCCAGTTCCAGAGAAATGTCCTGTGCAGAATCCACGATCATCTGCAGTTCTCTGTCTTTGAGCACTGCCTTGATTCCTTTTACTTTCTGATAATGACTTCTGTCCATGGCATTTGCCAGGCGAAGGATTGCAGTCATCTTTGCCACCTTGATATAGCTCTCTCTGTCAATAGCGATTCCCATACTGTAAAGTTCATCATAATAAACAAACGCAGAATTATTGAATCTGACCGCACATGCGATCATCTGGCGTTCCAGAAAGGACAGCCCAATGATATCTGTAGACATAATGATCTGATAGGAACACTCGGAAACCTTTTCCATACTGATATATTTGCCACAGTCATGAAGCAGTGCCGCAATCTGCAATAACAGACGTTCTCTTGCTCCCATACCATGAACTTTCTTCATACTGTCAAAAATATTCAGGCAAAGATTCATAGTTCCCTGGATATGGCTCTTACTGCTGGAATAGCGTTTTGCAATGTTCTTTGATGTAACCAGAATGTCATTCTCAAAATTGTGGACACTTTTGAGAAATTTTTTCTTCTCTGCAAAATCATAGGCAATTCCATCCAGCAGGGAAACACCTGGTGCCCAGAGAGACTCTGCATTGAAAATATCAATAAAATTTCTGCACACTACCATGGTCGGCACAACAAGGGATGCATATTCCGGATCAATCTCCATCTCCTGTGCCAGCAGGTCAACAGATTTTCCAACTGTATCCTCATAGCGTTTCATAAATTCTTCCCTTGTAATGATCCTGTCTTCCATTTCCTCCTGGAAGATCATATCTGTAATAAAATCTCCCATCAGGATCACATTCCTGATATCCTTATCCTTCAGATACAGACGCTGAAAGCTCATCAGGTCATTTCGGATAAATTCCTCAACCAGCTTGTCATAATGAATGGTTGTTTTCTCCAGTTCCTGCAGACGCTGGCGGATTCTTAAACTTCCCATTTTAAGTCCCTGGGTAGTGACCAGGGCATCCTTGTCAAAGAGTGAGACCTGAAGGCTGCCGCCGCCCACATCCAGGATCGCGGTGCCTTTCTGGATCATCTTTTTGAATCCCTTTTCTATGGCAGCAATTGATTTGTACCCAAGGAAATGCTGTTCTGCACTGCTTAATATTTCTATTTTCATTCCTGTACGCTGATAGATCTGTTCAATGATCAGCAGCGGATTCACAAGTTCCCTGAATGCACTGGTGCCGCAGACACGATACTCTTCCACCCCAAAGTCCTGCATCAGCCTCTTAAAGTCATTCAGCACCTCACATAAAACATTCAGCATTTCTGAGTCAATCTTTCCGTCAGAATAGACACCCTTTCCGATTTCCAGACTGTATCTGACATCATTCAGTTCACGAAAACCAATTCTTTTTGACATCTCAAAGATCTTCATGCTGACTTCATAAGATCCGATATCAATGGCTGCAAATGTCATGACTGCCATATGCGTTCCCCCTTTACCATTCATCTATTTGCTTTTTTATTCCTTCTCCACACCCAGCAGATGGTCGATAAACTGCTGTGCAGTTCGTCCTGTAAGTCCTCCATGGGAAAGCTCCCACTTATTTGCTTCCAGAAGCAGTTCGTCCTCCGGCATGGTAATTCCGTTTCTCTCTGCGAGAGCTTTCACAATTGTCTGGAATTCTTTTTTGCTCGGTGCGCCATAGTAAATACGGACACCAAAACGATAAACCAGTGAAAGCTTCTCCTGCACTGTATCGGAGGAATGCAGATCGTCATCATCCATGATCTCCAGCTTGTCACTGGACTTCTCTCTTACCAGATGTCTTCTGTTACTTGTTGCATAGATCAGGATATTGTCTGGTTTCTTCTCCAGACCGCCTTCGATCACTGCCTTCAGATATTTATATTCGATTTCAAATTCCTCAAATGACAGGTCATCCATATAGATAATGAATTTATAGTTCCTGTTCTTAATCTGCGCTATCACGTCATTCAGATCCTGAAACTGATGCTTATACACCTCGATAATACGAAGTCCCTCATCATAATAACGGTTCAGGATTCCCTTGATACTTGAGGATTTACCTGTACCCGCATCACCAAAAAGCAGACAGTTGTTTGCCTTTCTGCCTCTTACGAACGCTTCTGTATTCTCGATCAGCTTCTGCTTCGGGATTTCATAGCCGACCAGGTCTTCCAGTTTCACATGAGCGATCCTTGTGATCGGCTGGATCTCCACATTGTCATTCTCATCATGTCCTACACGAAAAGCCTTATGTAATCCCAGCTTACCCACACCAAAATCCTTATAAAACTGTACCATATCCTTCATGAATTCCTCTGTGGACTCCGCTGCTGCCAGCGTTTTGCTCAGATCACAGATACGGTCCCTGATGCGGGAATTAAACATCTTGCTGTTGCTTCCGGTGTTGGTATAATCACCGAGAACCTTACAGCAGGAAATTCCAAATGCCTCATCCAGTACAGTCAGGTCAAAATCATACAGTTCTTTAAACACACCGAAATCATTCAGTGCCAGTTCATTAATACTTCCGTTGACAGCCCCTCTGATCTCACAGGCTGTACTGAATGCATTTTCATTATTTACCAGAAGAAATGTCAGATAACAGTGCCATAAATTTCCGGAAAAGCCATAAGCGCCGGCAGTTTCCACCAGTCCGTTGGCACACTCAAAGAACAGCCCTTCCTTTTCTTTCAGATCAGGTGCTTTCTGTTCCCAGGCATTCATCAGTTCTGCCATTTTATCAAGGATTTCTCCATGTTCAAAGTCACGGTATAAGATGCATTCATTTAATCTAGCCATTTTTATTACTTCCTTCTTACCTTGTTGTTTTATCTTATTGTTCTGCTGTGAGTGGTATAATTATTTCGAAAACGATGTACCAGAGTGTGTTTGAAAAATGCTTTACGCAAAATATACCGCAAAGTGGGACGTGCAGATTGTGGAAATGATTTTTCAAACACGCTCTGGCATTATGGAAATGATTTTTAATAATTTCCCAAAATTCTCATTCTGTCAGCTTCTGCCTCAATTCCTCTCAGGGCATTCTTCACTGCACTGTCCTTTAAATTCCCCTCGAAATCAACAAAAAAACGGTACTGCCAGTTTTTCCCTGTGATCGGGCGGGATTCTATCTTCGTCATATTCAGTCCATTATAAATAATGTGAGACAGCATATTGTAAAGAGTTCCGCTCTCATGATGCAGTTCAAAGAAAATACTGATCTTATGTGCATCCTTCACATAGATCGGTTTCTTACTCACGATCACAAAACGTGTGGCATTCTGTCCGTTATAGCAGATATTCTCAGCCAGGATCTTCAGTCCATAAAGCTCTCCTGCCTGTCTGCTGGCAATAGCTGCCTGCGTCTTGTCATTGTCTTCTTTTATCTTCTTGGCAGAACCGGCAGTATTTTCCATCTCTTTCTTCTTCCAGTCCGGATGAGATTCCAGATATTTTCCACACTGGGAAAGTGCCTGAGGATGAGAACATACCTGTCTGATATCCTCCAGTTCAGCATCCGGCAGTCCCAGAAGTACATGCTCCGGACGGATGATCTGTTCTCCTACAATACTCAGCTCATACTCTGTAAGAAGATCATAAATATCAGCCACAATACCGGCAGTTGTATTCTCAATGGGAAGTACCGCATAGTCTGCTCTTCCCTCCACAACTGCTTCCATTGCATCGCGCCAGGTTTTTACATGAAAGCTCTCAATATCGTCCTGGAAATATTCCCTCATTGCAGCATAGCTGTATGCACCTTCCACACCCTGAAAGACAACTCTTACATCTTTCAACGGAAGTGCATCTACCATTTCCAGTTTCTCATCATCCTCGATTCCATGCTCTGTGAGAAGCTGATACTGTCTCTTACGGCTGATCGCCATGATCTGCTGAAAAAGCTCCTGCGCACCAAGCTGATTAAATTCTCCATGTGCCTTACCTCTCAGGACCTCCAGCTTCTGTCTCTCTCTTTCCGGATCCAGAACCTTCTTTCCTGTTCGTATCTTATATTCTGCAACATCCTCACACACCTTCATTCTCTGTTCAAAAAGACGTATGATATCGCTGTCGATCTTATCTATTTCATTTCTGCATTCCTGTAAATCTATCATTTATGTTGTACCTTTTTACTTTCACAAATTCTCTACAATATCAGTCATCTCTCCGATAAAGGAAAGAGAACCAAAGGCAATGATCACATCCTGTTCCCCGGCAAGTGAAAAAGCCTCCTCCACTGCATCTTTAATCGTATCCATTGCCTGTACATTGGGATTGTATTCACTGACAGTCTTCGCCAGCTCTCCGGCAGGCAGCGCCCTTATATTATCCGGAGTCTGGATCGTAAGTATCCGGTCTGCAAAGTGCGCAGTTTTCTGAATCACACTTCTGTAATCCTTATCTGCAAACACTCCCATAATATAGATGATCCGTTTTCCCTTAAAATAATGCTCTATTGAAGCTGCCATCATATCCGCAGCAGCAGGATTATGAGCCCCGTCTACCACAAACAGCGGTTTTTTACAGATAACTGTAAACCGTCCGTTCCAGTTTACTGTGCGAAGCCCTTCTTTTTTCTGCTCCGCAGCAGTGGGAAAGCCCAGCTCATCCAATACTTTTAAAGCATTCAGCGCAACTACTGCATTTTCCTTCTGATAAACACCTGCCAGCGGAATCTCATACTCTTCACCCCTGTACCGGATTGTCTGTCCAAGGCAGCTTTCCTTTAGCACCTCTGCCTCAGAAGCATCTGCTATGGTACATTTTGCACCATGTTCTCTGCTGATTCTCTCGATCACCTGCATTGCTTCCGGCTTCTGTCTGGCAGTCACCACTCTGCAGCCGTCTTTGATGATCCCGGCTTTCTTCTCTGCGATCTGTGCCAGAGTATTTCCAAGAAAGGACATATGATCCATACTGATCGATACCAGCACTGCCAGCAGCGTATTCTTAATAATATTTGTGGCGTCCAGATTTCCGCCCATTCCCACTTCCAGCAAAACGAGATCACAATTCTCTTTTTTAAAGAACAGAAATGCCACCGCAGTCTCTATTTCAAATGCAGTGGGATGGGGATAATCATCCTTTGTCATAGCAGCAATAACATCAGACACCTGTGTAATATAAGCAGCAAAGTCCTCTCTGCTGATCCTGCTTCCCGAAACTTCCATCCTGCCTCTGTAAGAATACAGGGTAGGCGAAACATATCTTCCAATGCGATATCCCGCACCTGATAAAGCAGAATACAAAAAAGCAATGACAGAACCCTTGCCATTGGTACCGGCTACATGCACATATTTCAGATCATCCTGTGGATTTCCAAGACGTTTCATCAGCTCACGCATATGATCCAGTCCCAGGACACTGGGAATTTCCCGGGTGATTTTGTCTATGTACTCCCGGCTTTCCTGATAATTCATAATAAACTCCTCTTATTTCCATGAGATCCCCTCCACACGTTCCTTTTGCGCATAAGGCACCTCATTGCTATAGTGTAATAACGTGTTCTCATTATATCCTACGTGTATGTTTTTTTCAAGGCAGGCAATACTAGAATCATAGAAATTTATACAGGAGCGTTACCTATGAAAAAAGCTTTCATTCTCTGCGGTCTGACGGGCTGGTGCATGGAAATCCTCTGGACCGGACTGCATTCCATCCTTTCAGGAGAACTTACCATGACAGGAAAAACTTCCCTTTTAATGTTTCCCATTTACGGATGCGGTGCCATCATCCGCCCGCTCTCCGGTAAACTTTCTGCTGTCCCGCTTTTTGTCCGCGGCTGCATTTATACTGTCGGATTTTTCTTCGTGGAATTTATCAGCGGTGCTCTTTTGCGCTGTTTTCATATGTGTCCCTGGGACTACAGCAACACTCCTCTGAATTACCGGGGACTGATAAGACCGGACTACGCTCCCCTCTGGTTCGGAGCCGGACTTTTTTTTGAGAAAATACTTGGAAAACTCTCTTGAAAAAAGCACCTGATTATTATATGATGTTATGAAGGATTAAATAAAAATTCCTGAACCAGTAAAATATGGAGGTATGAAATGAGACACTTAATGAGTCCGCTGGATCTGTCTGTTGATGAGTTAAATACTCTTCTTGACTTGGCCAGCGATATTGAGAAACACCCTGATAAATACGCACATGTCTGCGATGATAAAAGACTGGCAACTTTATTCTATGAGCCAAGCACCCGTACCCGTCTCAGCTTTGAAGCTGCTATGATGAACCTTGGCGGTAAAGTTCTTGGTTTTTCATCAGCTGATTCCAGTTCCGCTTCAAAGGGTGAAAGTGTTGCCGATACAATCCGCGTTGTATCCTGTTACGCTGACATCTGTGCTATGCGCCACCCGAAAGAAGGTGCTCCGTTAGTAGCTTCTATGGCTTCTTCTATTCCTGTTATCAACGCCGGCGACGGTGGTCATCAACATCCTACCCAGACATTAACCGACTTACTTACCATCCGTTCCCTGAAAGGACGTCTGGACAATCTGACCATTGGTCTGTGCGGCGACCTGAAATTCGGACGTACAGTTCACTCCCTGATCGAAGCACTTGTACGTTACACAAATGTAAAATTCATTCTGATCTCACCGGAAGAGCTTCGCATCCCAAGCTATATCCGCGAGGATGTTCTGAAAAAGAACAATATCGAATTCCAGGAAGTAGAGAGACTGGAAGATGCTTTACCTGATCTTGATATCCTCTACATGACACGTGTACAGAAAGAACGTTTCTTCAACGAAGAAGATTATGTCCGCATGAAGGATTTCTATGTTCTGGACAAACAGAAAATGGAGCTTGCACCGAAGGATATGTATATCCTTCACCCACTCCCACGTGTTAACGAGATTTCTGTTGAAGTGGACTCTGATCCGCGTGCCGCTTATTTCAAACAGGCCCAGTATGGTGTGTATGTCCGTATGGCCCTGATTCTTACACTATTAGGAATGGAGGAGGTATAAGCAATGTTAAATGTAGGTGCTATCAAAGAAGGTTTTGTATTAGATCATATCAAAGCAGGCATGAGCCTTTCCATCTATCACGATCTGAAACTGGACGAGCTTGACTGCTGTGTTGCTATCATCAAAAATGCAAAAAGCAATAAGATGGGGAAAAAAGACATTATGAAAATCGAATGCCCAATCGACGTAATCGATTTGGATATCCTCGGCTTTATTGATCACAATATCACAATCAACATCATTCAGGATGAAAAAATTGTTGAGAAAAAACGTTTGAAACTTCCAAAAGAAATCACAAACGTAATCAAATGCAAAAATCCTCGCTGCATCACTTCTATTGAGCAGGAACTGGATCACGTGTTCGTGTTGACCGATCCTGAAAACGAAGTATACCGCTGCAAATACTGCGAAGAAAAATATCAGGGAAGACTTGGTAAACGCAAATAAAACTTCCTGTTTTAACTATGCAGACAGTTATCTTTTATTTATGAATTGCTGATAAACATTGAATTAAATGTATAAAAAAAGATTTTCAGTTTCAATTTTCGAAGCTGAAAA
>ERZ834859.3805-NODE-3805-length-10307-cov-3.165139_pt1 | contig 10307 bp, 9 predicted proteins | sample MGYA00519947_ERZ834859 | MGnify/ENA primary metagenome ERZ834859 (study PRJEB31850, sample SAMEA3708763) | human gut metagenome | biome: human gut; feature: human-associated habitat; material: faeces | place: China | collected 2014 ...
CTGGTGGGCATGAAGGACCGGGGCGTGTACGAGACCCCCGGCGGCACCATCCTCTACAAGGCCCACCAGTGCCTGGAGATGATTACCATCGACAAGGATACCGCCCACATGAAGAGCAAGCTGGCGGTGGACTTCGCGGACCTGGTGTACAACGGCAAGTGGTTCACCCCCCTGCGGGAGGCCCTCAGCGCCTTCGCTGACAAGACCCAGGAGCACGTCACCGGCAGCGTGAAGCTGAAGCTGTATAAGGGCAACATGATAACGGCCTCTATCACCTCGCCCGAGTCTCTGTACTCCGAGGAACTGGTGACCTTCAACGAGAGCAGCTATGACCAGACCAACGCCACCGGCTTCATCAACCTGTGGGGCCTGCCCGACACAGTGCTGGCACTGCGGGAGCAGGGGAAGCTCTGAGAGATTTCGGAGGGGAGCGGGCTCCCCTCCGAGCCGCCCCACCACCAGTCCTCAGACTGGTGAACGCTGCCCAGGGCGGCTGGGGCAAAGTATTTTCGGCAGGTACACGCCCTGCCGAAAATGTTTTCAATATGCCCGGCGGGGAGAGGCAAGACCATTACAAGACCACAGGGGCGGGGCGGAGAGGCTTCTTCGCCCTGCGTCTGCCATGAAAGGAACAACAGCTTATGAAACTCTGGGGCGGACGCTTTCAAAAAGACACCGACCTGCTGGTGAATGAACTCAACGCCTCCATCAGCTTTGACCAGCGGCTGTACAGGGAGGACATTACCGGCTCCATGGCCCACGCCGCCATGCTGGCGGACTGCGGCATCATCTCCAAAGAGGACGCCGCCGCCATCACCAGCGGTCTGGAGGACATTCTGGCAGACATCGAGGCGGGGAAGGCGGCATTCACCGCCGACAACGAGGACATCCACATGAACGTGGAGGCCCTGCTCACCGCCCGGATCGGCGACGCGGGGAAGCGGCTCCACACTGCCCGCAGCCGCAATGACCAGGTGGCCCTGGACTTCCGGATGTATGTCCGGGAGCAGATCCCCGTCATCGTGGGGCAGCTGCTGGAGCTGGAGACGGTCCTCTGCCGTCAGGCGAAGAAGCACCAGACCGCCGTGATGCCCGGCTACACCCATCTCCAGCGGGCGCAGCCCATCTCCTTTGCCCAGCATCTGATGGCCTATGCCGCCATGTTCCGCCGGGACGTGACCCGGCTGGAGGACTGCGGGGCCCGGCTGGACGAGTGTCCCCTGGGATCCGGCGCCCTGGCGGGCACAACCTATCCCATCGACCGGTGGGAGACGGCAAAGGCCCTGGGCTTCGCCGCACCCATGGGCAACTCCCTGGACGGCGTCAGCGACCGGGACTACGCGCTGGAGCTTTTGAGCGGCCTGTCCATTTTGATGATGCACCTGAGCCGCTTCGCCGAGGAGGTCATCCTCTGGTGCAGCTGGGAGTTCAAGTTCATCGAGCTGGACGACGCCTATGCCACTGGCTCCTCCATCATGCCCCAGAAGAAGAACCCGGACGTGGCGGAGCTGGTCCGGGGCAAGACGGGCCGGGTCTACGGCGACCTGATGAGCCTGCTGACCGTCATGAAGGGCCTGCCTCTGGCATACAACAAGGACATGCAGGAGGACAAGGAGCCGGTGTTCGACGCCGTGGACACGGTGGAGATGTGCCTGCCGGTGTTCGCCGCCATGCTGGACACCATGACCGTCCGGACGGACAATATGCGGAAGGCCGCCGGCCACGGCTTCATCAACGCCACCGACTGCGCCGACTACCTGACGAAAAAGGGGATGCCCTTCCGGGACGCCTACACCGTCACCGGCCATCTGGTGGCCCAGTGCACGGCCCGGGGCAAGACATTGGAGGAGCTGACGCTGGAGGAGCTGAAGGCTGTCTCCGAGCTCTTCGAGGCGGACGTGTATGACGCGCTGAACCTGGAGAACTGTATGGCCCTGCGGAGCAGCTACGGCGGCCCGGCGGTGGCGGAGACCGCAAGGCAGATCGGGGAGATCGAACAGTTCATTCAGAAGATCAAAGAGAACAGATAAAAGGATAAAAGATAGGCAGATCCGGTAATATCTCTTATCCCTTATCTTCACTGGGGTGATGATATGAAACCAAAGGTCTACATCGACGGAAAGGACGGCACCACCGGCCTGCAAATCTATGACCGGCTGGCGGCGCGGGACGACATCGGCCTGCTGCTGATCGACGAGGCGAAGCGGAAGGACCCGGGCGAACGGAAACGGCTGATGGCGGAAGCGGACATCGTGTTTTTGTGCCTGCCGGACGCGGCGGCTGTGGAGGCCGTGGCCCTGGCGGAGGGCTCCGGCGCCCGGATGATCGACGCATCCACCGCCCACCGGACGGCGCCGGGCTGGGTCTACGGCTTCCCGGAGCTGCGGCCCGGCCAGCGGGAGGCCATCGCGGGGGCCCGATATGTGGCCAACCCCGGCTGCCACGCCACGGGGTTCATCTCCATTGTCGCGCCGCTGGTTCAGGCGGGGCTGCTGTCCGCGGACGCGGACCTGTGCTGCTTCTCCCTCACCGGCTATTCCGGCGGCGGGAAGAAAATGATCGCCCAGTACGAGGCGGCGGAGAAGGCAGAGAGCCTTTACAGCCCCGGCCTCTACGGCCTGACCCAGGCCCACAAGCACCTGCCGGAGATGCAGAAGCTCTGCGGCCTGAAAAAGCCCCCGGTGTTCACGCCCATCGTGGATGACTACTACAAGGGCATGGCTGCCACAGTGCCCCTGCACAGGAGTCAGCTGACAGGGGAGGCCACCCTCCATCAGGTGTGGCAGGCGCTGGCGGACCACTACGCCGGGGAAAAGCTGGTCCATGTGGCCCCGGAGGGGAGCGCGGACGCAGGATCCAAGCTGTACGGCAACGCCAGAGCCGGGGACAACGGCCTGACCCTGGTGGCGGCGGGAAATGACGAGCGATTCACCATCACCGCCCTGTTCGATAACCTGGGGAAAGGGGCCTCCGGCGCGGCGGTGCAGAACATGAACATTATGCTGGGATTTGAGGAGACCGCTGGACTGCTGTGAGGCAAAAGTGAAGAAAAGAGATAAGGGATAGGCGCGCCCTGATTTTGGCGGGGGAGAGATGTCCCTTATCTGTTGAAGAGAGGATGATACGATGCTGAACTTCATCACCGGCGGCGTGTGCGCCGCCCAGGGCTTCCGGGCCGGGGGCATCCACGTGGGGGTCAAGACCCACGCGGCCTGGAAAAAGGACGTGGCGCTGATCGTGTCCGACGAGGACTGCGCCTGCGCCGCCGTGTATACGAAAAACGCCGTGAAGGCCGCCCACATCCATGTGGACAAGCGCCATCTGGCGGACGGAAAGGCCCGGGCTGCCGTTATCAACAGCGGCAACGCCAACGCCTGCGCCCCCATGGGAGAGGAAAACGCGGAGCGGGTCTGCGCGGCGGCAGGCAAGGCCCTGGGCTGCCGGCCGGAGGATGTGGTGGTAGCCGCCACCGGCGTCATCGGTCAGACGCTGAACGTGGCGGTCATCGAGCAGGGGATGCCGGAGCTGTGCGCGGCGGCGGCCCACACGGCGGCGGGCAGCGACGCGGCCGCCCACGCCATCATGACCACGGACACCGTCAAGAAGGAGCTGGCAGTGGAGACCGTTATCGGCGGCAAGACCGTCCGGATGGGCGGCATCGCCAAGGGTTCCGGCATGATCCACCCCAACATGGGCACCATGCTGTGCTTCCTGACCACCGACTGCGCCATCTCCTCGGAGATGATCAAGTCCGCCCTGCTGGAGACCGTTCAGGCCAGCTTCAACCGCATCAGCGTGGACGGAGACACCTCCACCAACGACACGTGCTGCGTCCTGGCCAACGGCTTGGCGGGGAACCCTGTCATCACGGAGAAGGGGCCGGACTACGACGCCTTTGTGGAGGCCCTGCGCGCCCTGTGTGTAGAGCTGGCGAAAAAGATGGCCTCCGACGGGGAGGGCGCTACCCACCTCATCACCTGCACCGTCACCGGAGCCGGGAGCGAGCAGAGTGCTGAGACCGTCGCCAAATCCGTGATCGGCTCCGCCCTCACCAAGGCGGCCATCTTCGGTGCGGACGCCAACTGGGGCCGGGTGCTGTGCGCCATGGGCTATTCCGGGGAGGACTTCAATCCGGACAAGGTGGATGTGGCCTTCCAGAGTCAGGCGGGCAGCGTCCAGGTGTGCGCCAAGGGCCGGGGGCTGGATTTTGATGAAGATCTGGCCAAGAGGGTCCTGACGGAGCACGATGTCACCATTGCCATCACCATGGGCGAGGGAGATAGCAGCTGCACCTGCTGGGGGTGCGACCTCACCTATGAGTATGTGAAGATCAACGGGGATTACCGGACGTAAACCGGGATGCCCGATAGTGCCCTTGCGGGGAGCGGAGATGGGCCGCTGTCCGGCGGCCTATCCGCACCCCGTAGCGGGTGCATCTGTCCAGTCATCATAGCTGCCATTCCCGCGTCCCATGGGACACCTCCTCCCCCTCCGGCGGAATCCCGCCGATTTTCAAGAAAAGAGTTGATGTTACGATGTCCTCCCACGCACAGCAGGCGCGGACGCTTGTGGAAGCCCTGCCCTATATCCAGAAATTCACCGGCAAGACCATCGTGGTCAAGTACGGCGGCAACGCCATGGTGTCCGACGAACTCCGCCGGGCTGTCATGTGCGACATCATCCTGCTGTCCCTGGTTGGCATTCGGGTGGTGGTGGTCCACGGCGGCGGGCCGGAGATCAGCGAGATGCTGAAGAAGCTCGGCCACGAAAGCCGGTTTGTGGACGGCCTGCGCTATACCGACGCCGAGACCATGGACGTGGTCCAGTCCGTCCTCTGCGGCAAGGTCAACAAGAATCTGGTGGCTCAGCTGAACCGTCTGGGGGGCCAGGCCATCGGCCTGTGCGGCATGGATGGGCAGCTGTTCCAGGCGGAGCAGCTGGACGAGAAGTACGGCCTGGTGGGAAAGATCACGGGTGTGAATCCGGAGCCGGTGGAAAACGCCCTGCTCAGCGGCTATATCCCCGTGGTGTCCACCGTGGCCCAGGGCGTGGACGCGGACACCGCCTACAACATCAACGCGGATACCGCCGCCTCCAAGCTGGCAGCCGCCATGGGGGCGGAGAAGCTGATCCTGCTGACGGACGTGCGGGGCCTGCTGCGCAATCCCAGGGACGAGGAGACGCTGATCCACGTGGTCCACACCTACGACGTGCCGGGCCTGGTGGCCCAGGGCATCATCTCCGGGGGCATGATCCCCAAGATGGAGTGCTGTGTGGACGCCATCGCCGGCGGCGTGGAGCGGGTCCACATCCTGGACGGACGCATTCCCCATTCCATTCTCATTGAGCTCCTCAGTGATGAGGGCATCGGCACCATGTTGAAAAAGGAGGACTGATCCCATGACCAGCCAAGAGATCAAGGCCCTGACCGGGCAGTACATCATGAACACCTACGGCCGCTTCCCGGTGGCCATCGACCATGGACAGGGCGCCACGCTCTACGACCCCGAGGGCAACGCCTACATCGACTTCACCAGCGGCATCGGCGTCAGCGATCTGGGCTATGGCTGTCAGCCCTGGGTGGACGCCATCGCCAAGCAGGCGGGGAAGATCGGCCACACCTCCAACCTGTTCTACACCGAGCCACCGGCCCGGCTGGCGGAGATCCTCTGCAAGCGGACCGGCATGAGCAGCGTATTCTTCGCCAACGGCGGCGGCGAGGCCAACGAGGGCATGATTAAGCTGGCGAGAAAGTACAGCTTCGACAAGTACGGCAGGGGCCGTGCCGCCATCGTCACTCTGAACAACTCCTTCCACGGCCGCACCATCACCACCCTGACGGCCACCGGCCAGGACGTGTTCCACAACTATTTCTTCCCCTTCACCGAGGGGTTCCGGTATGCCGACGCCAACGACCTTGCCTCCCTGGAGGCCGCGGCGGGGGACGACGTGTGTGCCGTCATGATGGAGCTGGTCCAGGGCGAGGGCGGCGTGCTGCCCCTGGACCGTGACTATGTGAAGGCCGTTGCCAGACTGTGCGCGGAGAAGGACTGCCTGCTGCTGGTGGACGAGGTCCAGACCGGCGTAGGGCGGACGGGCAGCCTCTTCGCCTTCCAGCAGTACGGCATTTTGCCGGACGTGGCGTCCTTCGCCAAGGGCATTGCCGGGGGACTGCCCATGAGCGGCATTCTGGCCAATGAGAAATGCCGGGACGTGCTGGGCCCCGGCACTCACGCCACCACCTTCGGCGCCAATCCGGTGTGCGCTGCCGCCGGTCTGGTGGTGCAGGAGACGCTGACGGACGCGTTTCTGGAGGACGTCCGGGCCAAGGGCACGTATCTGCGTAACCAGATCGAGGCGCTGGACCTGCCCTGCTTCGGCGCCACCCGGGGCATGGGGCTGATGATCGGCATCCAGGTGAAGGACGGCTGGACCAATAAGGAGATCGCAAGCAAGCTGATCGAAAACGGCCTGCTGGTGCTGACCGCCGGACCGGGTATGCGGCTGCTGCCGCCTCTTGTGATCTCCCAAGAGGAGATGGACCAGGGGCTGGAGATCCTGAAAAAGACGCTCTCCTGAATCTGTCTTTTTCGCTCCGGCCGGGGACCTGCTGCGCCCCGCCGTGACTCCGGCACTTACACGAACACCCGCTATAACTCTAACACTAACACTAACTATAACACTAACTATAACCCTAACTATAACCGGAGAATTTTACACAATTTTCCCGGACTAAATGATAAAAGCGCCCATGGCGGGACAGAGAGGAGACACCCATGGAAAACCACACCCATTTTTTAAAGCTCCTGGACTTTACCCCGGCGGAGATCCAGCAGTTCCTGGACACCGCAGCAGATCTGAAGGCCAAAAAGAAGGCCGGCATTCCCCACCGGTATCTGGAGGGGAAGAACGTGGCTCTGATCTTCGAAAAAACCTCCACCCGGACCCGGTGTGCCTTTGAGGTGGCCTGCCAGGACTTAGGCATGGGTTCCACCTACCTGGGTCCCACTGGCAGCCAAATCGGTGTGAAGGAGTCCATCGCCGACACCGCCCGGGTGCTGGGCCGGATGTACGACGGCATCGAGTACCGGGGCTTCGGACAGGAAATTGTGGAGGAGCTGGCAAACTACGCTGGGGTGCCGGTGTTCAACGGCCTCACCAATGAGTTCCACCCCACCCAGATCCTGGCAGACTTCCTGACCATCCAGGAGCACTTCGGGAGACTCAAGGGCATCAAGCTGGTGTATCTGGGGGACGCCCGGTTCAATATGGGCAATAGTCTGATGGTGGGCTGCGCCAAGATGGGGATGCACTTTGTGGCCTGCGCCCCAAAGGCGTACATGCCGGACCAGAAGCTGATCGATACCTGCTTACGTCTCGCCGCCGAGACCGGCGCGGTGCTGGAGTTCATCGAAGACCCCATGGAAGCTGTCAAGAACGCCGACGTGCTGTACACGGACGTTTGGGTCTCCATGGGGGAGCCGATGGAGGTCTGGCAGGAGCGCATTGCCGCCCTGGCGCCCTATCAGGTGACAAAGGCCCTGATGGACAACGCCGGGCCCCAGTGCAGGTTCATGCACTGCCTGCCCGCCTACCATGACCACAAGACCAAGGTGGGGAAAGAGATGGGCGAGAAGTTCGGACGGGAGGCCATGGAGGTCACCGACGAGGTGTTCGAGTCCCCGGCCTCCATCGTCTTTGACGAGGCGGAGAACCGGATGCACACCATCAAGGCCGTCATGTATGAGCTGATGAAGTAAGAGAACGGAAAATCGCCCCGGAGCGAGAGCTCCGGGGCGCTGTTATGCGTCGTCAAAGCAGATCCCCCGGCTGCCAGTCGGCGGGCAGATCCTGCGGGGTTTGGACGTTCCCGCTCTGGTCGAGCCTGTAAGCGCACAGAATGGTCCATGTGGTCTGGCCGTGGTCATCGGTGATGCAGACGGCGGCTGTCAGGGTTTCCCCGGGCAGGAGTTCACAGGTGAAGGTGTAATCCGTCCAGTTATACATTTCCACAAACCCGGCCTCTGCCCACAGCTCCAAGGCCTCCGGAACGGGGACGGACGATTCCGGGACTGTCTCCTGATTTCGGTAGAAGCAGATCTCCACCTGAGACGGGGAGGGGCTGAAATGGGTGTTGCCTCCATGAGAGATGGAAAGGGACAACCCGCCCAGCGTGAGTTTCTTGCTGGTCTGCGGCCAGGAATCGCTCTGGAAATCTCTCCACTGGTTGGCCCAGTCGGTTTGGCTGAACCCACCCCACACATCCAGCCGGAAATTTCCGGGCAGACAGTCGTACAAGGTTTCCAACTGGTCGGCGGCAGTGACGCCATCCGTGGTGAGGGATGCGGAGAGAAGGATTTCCTGATCCATGGGAAGGGTCCAATTCTGAGCGGTGAAGGTTCCGTTTTTCCCAGAGGCCTCCGCAGAAAACTGCCGGCCGTCCGAGAGAAGGGCGGTGAAGAGGGCGGTGGTGTTGTCCTGCCAGCTTTTGGCCTGGGCCGACACCTGAAGGGTCACAGTCCCCGCTGCCAGGTCGTAGTCCGTAACCCGCGCCTGGGAAACCGCAAAAAGATTGGAATCCTCATCCAGGAGATCCCGGATCTGCCCGGCAAGTGCCCCAATCTGGCCGCTGACGCTGCTCTCGATACCGTACACCTGAGACTGGACTTGATCCAGGCGGCTGCCAAGGGCGGAAAGGCCGCTGCCCAAAGCCAGCGCCGCCGTCAAAGCCGCGCCGCAAATCCCGGCGCTTACGGCGATTTTTTTCTTCCGGCTCCTGGGGTTCTGGACGACCTGGGCCGCCTCCAGATATTTTTTTGCGATGGCCTCCACTGCCGCCAGCTCCCGGTCGGTCAGCTCCCCCGCCGGGGCGGTGCCCTCCACGCCTTCACCGGGGGCTTCCGGGGCATCTTTTTCGGAACGGTCCTCCGCCGCTTCCGGCTCTACTCCCAGCAGGGCGCCGATGGTGACGCCAAAGATCCGGCTCATGGCGATCAGGTTCTCCAGTTCCGGCACGGCGGCGTCCGCCTCCCACTTGCTCACCGCCTGGCGGCTGACGCCCAGCCGCTCCCCCAGGGATTCCTGAGAGAGGCCGGCGGCCTTTCGGGCCTCCTGGATGCGGCGGCCCAGGGTCTGCTGCTCCCGCATGGTATCAACTCCTTTGCCCTCACCATACCAGAGAGCGGGAAAAAGCGCAACCACCGGCGGGTTTCCCGGATGTCAACCACGGGTTGCGGATGGGAAAAAGAAAATAATTTCCCCTGAATCTCCTGAAAAAACAAATAAAAAATCTCTGCTTGACAACAATTTTTTATTGTTCTATGGTAAGGGCAGAGCTGCCGGCGGCTCCTGACAGAACTGGAAGGAGCGAATACACATGAATCATTTGACCTTGCGGGGCACCCACCGGGAGATGGGCTTTCAGTGGGGCGCCCGGCTGGCGGAGCGCGGCCTGCGCCTGCTGGACCATGTGCCCTTTCCCCTGGAGGCGGAGCGGCGGGCCTTTGCGGCTGCCTGCCGCCCGGCGTACGAACAACACTTCCCCGCCGCCCTGGAGGAGCTGGAGGGGCGGCCCAGGCTTGAGGCCGCCCCCTCCGTCTGGTCGGTGGAGCGGCGGGGGGTGGACTTGGACAACTATGTCCGCTTCGACTGGTCTGTCCTGGCCCCGGAACAGTATGAGGTGGAACGGAACATGGCGGACGGATACTACGAGACCAGTTTCCGGCTGGATTGGTACCGTCTCTCCCTCCCCGCCCTAGCGGAGCCTTTTGCACGGGATCTCTTTTCCCGGCACACCTTCTATGCCGAAATCCCGGAGCGGTACACCGTCGCGCCCCTGGACGTGCCGGACACCGACGCAGTTCTGATCACCGAGGAGGGCGGCTTCGGACAGGACGTCCTTCTGTGCCGGGGGACTGTGGTGTTCTATCTGCGCTACTATGGGGATCAAGAGCTGTCCGCCCACCCCGAGCTGCTGGCCGAGCTGGCCCAATTTGACGGGAGGTGAGTCCATGGCGCACCATAACACCGTCCGGCGGTATCCGCCGGTGGACTACTATGATGTGGTGGCGGTGGATCGCTGGCTGGAGCGGATGGCCCTCAACCTCCACGACGGCCCCTATGCGGCCTGTCTGCTCTACGACGGGTCGGGAGAACTGGGCCGCTTTTCCGCCCGCTCCGCCCGGTGGTCTCTTGGGGATTAGAACATGTGTTTGACTTCTCTCGTCCCTTCCCTTATAATGGAGCTGCAAGGAGGCGGACGGTATGGACCGGGTGATTCTGCACTGTGATCTGAACAGCTTTTACGC
>ERZ834859.3809-NODE-3809-length-10299-cov-2.757029_pt1 | contig 10299 bp, 5 predicted proteins | sample MGYA00519947_ERZ834859 | MGnify/ENA primary metagenome ERZ834859 (study PRJEB31850, sample SAMEA3708763) | human gut metagenome | biome: human gut; feature: human-associated habitat; material: faeces | place: China | collected 2014 ...
GTTACCGGACGGGAAATGGAACTCTGGCATGGAGATTGTTGTGTACACGAACGCATCACCACCGACATGATCCTGGAAAAAAGCCGGGACTATCCTCAGGCAGATATCCTCATTCACCCCGAGAGCCACTGTTCACACGACGAGGCCATTTTAAATCTTCCTCAAGCTTATATGTACTCGACGGCAGGAATGATCAGGCATGCAAGCCGGTCGGACAAAAAGCAATTTATCATTGCCACAGAAATAGAAACCATCCATAAACTGAAAAACGATAATCCGGACAAAGAATTTATTCCGGTTCATCCTAAAACCATTTGTGGACAAATGAAAAAAGTAACGCTGGAATCGGTACAGGAAGCTTTGGAGAAAGAGCAATACGTAGTCGAAGTGGCTGAAGATATCCGTCAGAGAGCCTGGGCCCCTATCGAGAGAATGTTACAAATCAAATAAAACAGCTGTATTCCCAAAACAGGAATATAAACTATCAGAAAATCAAAAACTATGAATATATCTTTAAATTGGCTGAAAGAATACCTGAAAATAGATTTGAGTGTCGAAAAAGTCTGCGAAATATTGACCAGTATCGGGCTCGAAGTGGGCGGATATGAAAAATTCGAATCTATCCGGGGTGGTTTGAGAGGTCTGGTGATCGGCGAAGTAAAAACTTGTGAAGCCCATCCGGATTCCGATCATTTACACCTGACAACGGTAGATTTAGGAGACGGACGCCTTACCCCCATTGTTTGCGGAGCTCCTAATGTAGCTGCCGGACAAAAAGTGGTAGTGGCCACCATCGGGACGGTACTTTACGATGGAGACAAAGAATTTACCATCAAAAAATCAAAAATCAGAGGACAGGAATCCGAAGGAATGATTTGTGCCGAAGATGAAATCGGTATCGGTCACGATCATGCGGGGATTATCGTACTTCCGTCGGATGCCCGGGTAGGTATGCCGAATATTATCACATTACAACCGATTACACCATCGAGATCGATATTACTCCCAACCGGGTAGACGGCGCTTCTCACCTTGGAGTAGCCCGTGATTTAGCTGCCTATTTACAGCAAACCCAGGAGATTCATTATACCCTTCCTTCCGTAGCTCACTTTGCAGCCGACAGCAATACTGCCGGAATCTCGATCGAAGTGCAGCGTCCGGAAGCTTGTCCCCGATATGCCGGAGTATGTATCGAAGGAGTTAAAGTTCAGGAATCTCCCGAGTGGTTGCAAACGCGTTTGAAAGCCATCGGTTTACACCCGATCAACAATGTGGTAGATATTACGAATTTCATTCTTTTCGAGCTGGGACAACCCCTGCACTCTTTCGATAAAGATAAAATCAAAGGAAATAAAGTGATCGTCCGTAGTTTTCCGACAGGTACCAGATTCACAACACTCGACGGTGTCGAACGTGAACTGAACGAGAACGACCTGATGGTATGCAATACCGAAGAACCGATGTGTATTGCCGGAGTATTCGGTGGATTGGAAAGCGGTATCACCGAAGCTACGACCAATGTATTCCTCGAAAGTGCCTGTTTCGATCCGGTATTCGTACGGAAGACAGCACGTCGTCATGGGCTGAATACCGACGCTTCTTTCCGTTTTGAAAGAGGCACCGATCCGAACATCGTTATTTATGCCCTCAAACGGGCTGCCTTATTGATCAAAGAACTGGGTGGCGGAAAGATTACGTCCGAAATCATCGACATCTACCCGAATCCGGTAGCCGATTTCGAAGTCGAAGTAAAGTATGCCCACATCGATCGTCTAATCGGCAAAAAAATCGGACAAGATACGATCAAAAAAATCCTGAATGCTCTGGAAATAAAGATTGTAAAAGAAGATACCGAAGGGCTTTCGTTGCAGATCCCCCCTTATCGGGTGGATGTTCGCCGCGAAGCAGACGTGATCGAGGATATTTTAAGAATATACGGCTTCAACAATATCGAAGTTCCGGCTAAAGTAAACTCTACTCTGAGTTACAGCGAAAAACCGGATGATTTCCAATTGAAAAATAAAATTGCAGATTTATTGGCCGCTAACGGTTTTAATGAAATCATGAACAACTCATTGACCAAAGCTTCTTATTACGAGCATCTGGAGACTTATCGTCCCGAAGAAACGGTTATGTTGTTCAATCCGCTCAGCTCAGACCTGAGCGCTATGCGGCAAAGCCTGCTATTCGGAGGGCTGGAGACGATCGCCTATAATATTAACCGCAAAAACAGCAATTTACGTCTCTTCGAATTCGGAAAAGCTTATACCTTCCACAAAAAAGAAGGCGAAAATCACCTGAAACAATACAAAGAAGAAGATAAACTGGCCCTTTTCATTACGGGTGATAAAATCCAGGCTTCCTGGAACAGTAAAGAACAAAAGACCGATTTCTTCAATCTCAAGAGTTATGCCGAGATGATCCTGATCCGTTTGGGATTCAAAACCGAAATGCTGACTTTAGAAGAATGTAGTGCCGATATTTACCGCGAAGGGATAAGCTATACACAAAACGGTAAGCACATCGTCACAATCGGCATGCTGAGTCATAAAGTTTTGAAATCGAACGATATCGAACAGGAGGTTTATTATGCCGAGTTTTCCTGGGAAAATATACTGAAAGCGATTAAAAACCATACGATCACCTTTACTCCTATGCCTAAGTTCCCGGCGGTTAAACGCGACCTGGCCTTACTACTCGACAAAAAAATCAGTTTTAAAGAGGTGCGTGACATTGCTTTCCGGACAGAAAAAAGCCTGTTGAAATCAGTGACCTTATTCGACGTTTACGAAGGTGAAAAGCTGGGAGCCGGTAAAAAATCTTATGCGATCAGCTTCACGTTGCAGGACGATGAAAAAACACTTACCGACAAACAGATCGATAAGATCATGAATAAACTGATGGGAACCTACAAACATCAGTTAGGCGCTGAGATCAGATAAACGACCGGTCTGCCCTGATTTTACCGGATGAAAAGAACGATTACTTTTCATCCGGTAATTTTTTATACCCCTATCGCAAACAGAAGCAGGCATTAACTCAAATTTCAATCGTACTTTCGGAACTATTTTTTCAAAAACCAAAAAAAGATTACTATTTTTGGAAAAATGTGTTAACCAAATTTTCAGTTTATGAACAAAATATTTTTAAGTGTACTCCTGCTCCTGCCGGCTTTGTTTCCGGTTCATGGACAAAGTTGGCGGGCTTTGCAACAACAAGCCCAAAAGCGAGGGGAGCTGGCTTCTGCCAGACAAATCATCCTATTGGACAGTACCGCCGTTTCTGTAGCTCCCAGCGGGACAGGCACCTTTACGATCAACAAGGTTATTCTGGTGCAGAACCGGTCGGGAGCTTTGGCTAACCGGGTACTGAAATACGATTACGATCCCCTGACTGCTTTTGCCGAATTTCATCGGGTGAATATTTACAAAGCAAACGGAGAAGTTCGTCCGGTAGATGTCGGTAAAACACTGGATTATACGGCTCCGGCACGGATGATCTATTGGGGAGCCCGGCAAATCATGCTGGAACTGGGCCGGCTTGACCCAGGAGATATCATCGAATACGAAATACATAAAAAAGGGTTCACCTATGCCCTGCTGACCGATCAACCGGACGAAGAACGGTTCGTTCCTCCTATGCGGGGGCAGTTTTATGATATTGTTCCTTTCTGGTGTGACGACCCGACCATGCGCAAGGTATATTCCGTTACTCTCCCCCGGGAGAAAGAGATGCAATTCCAATTCTACCAAGGCGAATGTGCTTCTTCTATGCGTTATGAAAACGATCGTAAAGTCTATACTTTTGCCAAAAATAATATGATGCCCGTACGTCGTGAACCCAATATGGTCGATCTGTACGATGCCGCTCCCAAATTAATGATGTCCTCCACGCCACATTGGAAAGATAAATCCCTTTGGTTTCATAAAACCAACGAAGATTACGGCAGCTTCGCCCCTCTCCCCGAAGCCCGGCAAAAAGTGAATGAGCTCATCCGGGGCAAGAAAACCGAAATGGAAAAAATCGCCGTATTAACCCACTGGGTTGCCGATAATATCCGCTATGCCGGAATCACGATGGGAAAAGGAGAAGGGTTTACCCTGCACAATACGAAAATGAATTATACAGACCGTTGCGGTGTATGTAAAGACATTGCCGGCAGTCTGATTTCATTTCTGCGAATGGCAGGTTTCGAAGCCTATCCGGCCATGACTATGGCCGGAAGTCGGGTGGAAAGTATACCCGCCGACCATTTCAACCATTGTGTTGCAGTGGTAAAATTAAGCAACGGTACCTATATGCCTTTAGACCCGACCTGGGTGCCCTTCTGCCGGGAACTTTGGAGCAGTGCCGAACAACAGCAAAACTACCTCCCCGGTGTACCGGAAGGTTCGGATCTTTGTATTACGCCTGTTTCCGCTCCCGAAAACCATTATTTTCGCATCAAAGCCAATAATAAACTGGACAAAAACGGTAAACTAACCGGACAATTCACCCTCACAGCCGAAGGCCAATCCGACCTGAATATACGCCGGATATTCACTACCGGCTGGCAAAGCGACTGGAAAAATTCGATGGAAAGCCAATTGCTGAGTATTTCTCCCAAAGCCAAACTATTGAAAGTAGACTGGGGTAAAAATCCCAAAGACTATCAGGCAGCCCCGATCAAAATCACATTCTGGTATGAAATTCCCGATTATGCAATCATCGGCAACGACGAAATGGCGCTGGTTCCTTTGACTATGCACGGACTTTACGACCAGGTTCGCTCATACCTCCGGATCGACACAGATATTCCGGAACGTCAGTATGGATTTAAAGACGGCTGTTCCCGTTTGGTGGAACTGGACGAGACGATTCAGTTACCTCAGGGATATCGTCTGGTGCAATCCGTCGAAGATAACCGGAAGAGCCCGGCAGCCGATTTTGAAGGCTATATCCGGCAAGAAAACAATAAAATCGATATACACCAAAAACTGGCCTTGAAAAAAAGAGTATATGAAGCCGGGGATTGGAACGGTTTCCGTACTGCCGTAAATGCTCACAAAGCTTTTGGCAATCACCTGATTATTAATAAATAAATCCGATCAGATCCGATATGAAAACAAATACTATAAAAAACCTGTTTTTCTGGATATTCCTCCTTTTCTCCGGTTCTTTGTCAGCCATCCCTTCCGAAGCGGAATTCCGGAAATTAGCAGAAACCTGGACTTTACATCAGGACGGTAGCCAGGAATATCGTTATTACAAAGAGCTGACCCTCTTTACCCATACAGCGATGAACTCTACTTATGGCCAGACTTTTATCACTTATAATCCCGATTTTCAGGAATTAAAGATACATAGTGCCTACGTAAAACAAAAGGATGGAACGACGATCCAAACTCCGGACAATGCCTTTGTCGAAGTATTGCCTGCCGGTGCAGCGGATGCTCCGGCCTACAATCGGTTGAAAGAAATGGTCATCGTACATACAGGACTTGAATTAGGAGCTACGATCTATCTGGATTATTCGGTTATTTCCAAGGCAGGGTATCTCCCGGCAATCGATGTATGCAAACCATTAGAAGAAAGTTCACCGATAAAGGAATACAGCCTGACCTTCAATTTACCGGCCTCCGTTATTCCGCATTATGCCCTTCTTCAGCTAAAAGCGCAACCCCAAAAATCGCAACGACAAGACAGGCAGCAACTGAAATGGACATTCCGCAATCTACCGGCCCGATCGAGAGAACAGGGTACCGGTTTACAGAACGGTGATCTGGCCGGAATTCTGTTTACCACTTATCCCACAGCTGCACAGGCTTTACAAAACCTTTACCGGCAATTCGATCCGGCTCCCACCCCACAGATCCAGGAGTTAGTACAACTCATAACCGAGGGATGTCAGTCGAATTCAGAAAAAATAACCCGTATCCAACAATATATTCAAACGGAGCTGAGCGATTGTCCGCTCTCCCTCTCTGAAACCGGTTTCCGATTCCGTCCTTCGGCCGAAGTGATCCGGACAGCTTATGGAACTGGTATAGAAAAGGTTAATTTGATGACCAACTTATTACGGGCTGCCGGAATAAAGGCAGTACCTGCAGCCGCTTATTCCATCCCTTCGGAAACAGACAACTGCGGTCTGAATGCGATCCGGGAATTTGTCATATTAGCCGAGGCTGACGGACGACCTTATCGGTTGAGCGTCCAAAATGCCGATCCGGCTGCAACAGACTGCACTTTCCTTGTCGATTTAGCCGAAGGGAAGAAATCGCTTCCTGATCCCCCTATCGCTTCGATCGGTTATCAGGCTTCTATCGTCATCACTCCCCAACAAGAAGCCGATATGGACATCAAAGCTACCCTCAATAATCTATTGATTCCCTACACTTCCAACTACGCCGGTACCTTACTACCCGGTATTCGGGAATATACTGTCACTCCGGGTGAAAAAACGACGACTATTTCCGGTAAAGGAAAAGCGGGATTGAAGCAGGAAGAAAATTATTACTTTTTTTATCTTCCTGTCTGTTATAAAGGAATAACGGGAAAATCCTATGCCTATTACAACACTTCCCGGTCAAAGAATTTATATTTACCGGCTTCGGTAGACGAAAATTATTCTTATGATATCCAGCTTCCTGAAAATCTGACTCTTTGTACACCGATTCAAGAAAAGAAAATCGATAACCCTATCGGTAGTTTCAAAATAACGCTGACTTCCGAAGGTTCTAGTCTCCACATCGAGCTAGCCCTTCAAATCAAAAAGCAACTCATAACGCCGGCCGAATATCCGGCTTTCCGTTCTTTGATAACGGAATGGACCGACCGGACCCGTAAACCGATACTTTTCAAAACGGTACAATAAATACGAAACGCCCCAAAGCCGAGGCCTGAGTTCTAAATGACACTGAACTCAGGCCTTTGCGTTTTTACAAAAGTTGAAAGAACGACCAAGGTTACAACGGTTAGGCCCAACTTCTGCTACTGTTGTAACCGTTGTGACTATTAAACGGTCTTCCGGCACAAAACCCGGCATCTTCCGTCAGCACTACAGGACCATTGCACAATATCATCTTATAGTTTCCACCCTGAGATACTTTCTTGGATATTCCACAAATGAGAATAAAGTCCTTCTTGTCGGATAAGTTCATCATGCGTTCCTTCTTCCTTTATCTGTCCATTATCTAAGACGATTATCCGGTCTGCTTTCTTGATGGTTTTGAGTCTATGGGCAATGGCTATGACTGTACGGCCTTTGATAAGCGTGCCGATGGCTTTCTGTATCTCCACTTCATTTTCAGGGTCAAGCGAGGCGGTCGCTTCGTCCAGCAAAATGATTTGTGCGTCTTTCAGCATAGCACGTGCGATGGATATACGTTGCTTTTCCCCACCAGAAAGTGTACAACCACCTTCGCCTACCATCGTGTCGTATCCCTGCGGCAAGCGCATTATGAAATCGTGGCAACAGGCTTTCTTGGCGGCAGCGATGATTTCTTCATCCATTGCATCGGTTTTACCGAAGCGGATATTGTTGCGTATCGTATCCTGAAACAGACAGACATCTTGAAAAACCATAGAGATGTGGCTCATCAGGCTTTCAGGTGCTATTTCATCCATCGGAACACCGTTGAAAAAGAGGTGTCCTTGCTGTGGATCGTAGAAACGGGCACAAAGCTTCATCACCGTGCTTTTCCCACTTCCTGAAGGACCTACAAGAGCCGTCAATGAGTTCTTCGGAAGCGTAACAGTTATATCATGTAATACTTCCTTGTCCTGATAGGCAAACGACACATGCTCGAATACGATGTCTCCTGCCGCCGGGGATTGCCGTTCTCCCTTCATCTCCGGCTCTTTCATCAAGGAAAGGATGCGTGCTCCGGCAATAGAGAAATAGCGGAACTCGGTAAAATTGGTCAGGGCGGAAGTCAGCGGGTCGAACACACGGGAACCGACTACAAGGAACAATATAAAGACAAGTAAGGAAAGTTCCCCTCCCAACAGCAGATACGTTCCGCACAGTACCATCATCGTCAGTCCGGCACGAACTAACGTGATACTCAACAGGACGAACGGCCCTAATAAGGCCTCCTGACGGATACAGGCCCGGCGAAGTTCAGCAAAGGCATCACGCAGCCGGATGAAGCGGTCGCCCAACAGATTGTAGGCTTTCATTACCCGGATGCCTTGCAGGTATTCTTCCAATCGGTTCCCGGCATTGATTTTCGCTTGGATTTGCCTGCCACTTAATTTTTTCTGTGCGCTTGTGCTTGCCCACAGAACGAGCAGGGCGAGCGGCAAGGCGGCAAACATACTGACCGCCATCCTCCAATCTATCCAGACCAACGAAACAAAAGCCAGCACAGGCATAACCACAGCCCCCATCAATTGAGGCAAGTGGTGCGAAATTCCGGTTTCTGCCAACATGAAGTCCGTAATGAGCATGGAAGACAAATCGCCGGGGTCACGTCTGGACAAAAAACCCAATGAAAGTTTCCGCAGGTGTTCCGCCAGTGCCAAACGCCCCAAAGCACTCATTTCGTATGCTCCCCTGAAATTGGCTCGGTAAGAAGCCCGTTCCGCCAAAGACATGACCAGCATATAAACAGCCATTATACCGAATATGTACCACAGGCGAGTTGTGTCAAGCGGCTGTCCGCTCCCGTCAAACGCGCCGAAAATAATACGTACCGCTTCAATGGAAAGGCAGAACGGCACGATGTTAACCAGATTGGTAAGCATGGTATAGCCCACGGGCTTGTAAAGCCGTTCCGTATGGCCTATTGTAATATTATCGATTGCATCCATATCTTAAATCCTTTCATTTATGTGCTATAATATGTATCCACGATAAGCCAAAGGTGTGTGAAAGCAATTTATTCCCCGTAAAATCATCCGTCCCCAAAATCCCTGCGGGACAACTTATGTTTTGTAAAATTCTGCTCAATAAGTTCTTTTCTTTCATGATTCTTCTCTGTTTTTTCAATTTTTGTTCAACGTCCACTGGTAAGCATTCGTATAGGCATCCCACATATTCTTATAAACCCCTTCTGCGGTCGACAACACATCATGTATCCCACATTGTACAATACGCCCTTCCTTCATGACGACTATCTGATGGGCGGAAACAATGGAGGAAAGGCGATGGGCTATCACAATAACCGTCTTGTTCTTTATTAACGATTGTAAAGCCATCTGCATTTTGTGTTCGTTCTCCGGATCGGCAAAAGCAGTGGCTTCGTCCAACACTAATATCGGTGCATTCTTCAATATGGCACGTGCCACACATATCCGTTGTGCTTCACCACCAGAGAGAAACACGCCTTTGTCACCAATCCTTGTTTCGTAACCTTGTGGCAGTTTCTCAATGAAGTCATGACATTGGGCGGCCTTGGCTGCGGCTATAACCTTTTCTTTAGTGGCAACAGGAGAACCGACGGTTATGTTCTCATACAGGGTGTCATAAAACAAAAAGGTGTCTTGGAATACGAATGACACCATGTCCATCAGTTTAGCCGTGGCAATCCGGCGGATGTCCACGCCACCTATGCATATTTCCCCTTGTTCCACATCCCAAAAACGGGGTATCAAGTTGGCTATTGTTGATTTGCCACTCCCGGAAGGGCCTACAAGAGCAGTAATTTTCCCTTGTGGTGCGATAAAACTGACATCATGCAGGGCTTTCGTCCGTGTTCCTTGCTCTGTATTTTCATAAGAGAACGACACATGGCGGAATTCCACACCGTAAGCGGCAGGCACCTGCGGATGCTCCGGTTCCGGCACAGGTTTCTTTTCCAATATACAGTTGATGCGGCTCACCCCTTCGTTGATGTCGCGCGTGTTGCCTCCCAAAAACGTCAGCTTATAGACTGGCGAAGTCATGCCAGGTCCCATGATGATGAAAAATAGCCACACCGCCGCCAACGAAAGCGACTGCGGATTGGCTTGTATCAACAAAATACCCATAGGAAGAATGAACGTCACCAGTGAATTGAGCAGGACGGTAAAAGCTATCATCCCGTTCTGGTATGTGTCGCAACACTTCAAGGCAAAGGTCTTGTAGGCCTGAATCTCGGCGTTGAACTGACGAAACGAGCGGACACTCTGTCCGAAAATCTTCACCACGGGCATTCCCCGCACATATTGCACAGCGGATGCACTCATCTTTTCCTGCACGTCGTAATAGGTGGCCATGAACTCCTTTGCCCTTTTCCCCATAAAATTGGAGAATTGCAGGAACAGGCTGAGCACCACGACAACCAGACACACCAAGGCCAGCCACACATCCAGCGAGAAGAAAACAGCGAGCATCAC
>ERZ834859.3812-NODE-3812-length-10292-cov-3.411742_pt1 | contig 10292 bp, 4 predicted proteins | sample MGYA00519947_ERZ834859 | MGnify/ENA primary metagenome ERZ834859 (study PRJEB31850, sample SAMEA3708763) | human gut metagenome | biome: human gut; feature: human-associated habitat; material: faeces | place: China | collected 2014 ...
GGTAGTGGCGAGCACGCCGGCCAGATACGCATGGTGATCGCGAGAGATAACCTGGGTGGACAGCGGATCGTGTGCCAGACCGAGGCGCTCGCAGACATACTCCTCGACGAACGGGTCGATGGAGCTGTAGGTGCCAACCGCTCCGGAGATGGCTCCGAAGGCGACGTTCTTGCGGGCGTCCACCAGGCGGTCGAGGTCACGCTTGAGCTCCCAGGCCCAGCTGCCGAACTTCATACCGAAGGTCATGGGCTCGGCGTGGATGCCGTGGGTGCGGCCAACGCACAGGGTGTTGCGCTCCTCGAACGCGCGGCGGCGGCAGATCTCTCCGAGCTTGCGCACGTCCTCAATGATGATGTCGGTCGCCTGGACGAGCTGGTAGCACAGGGCGGTGTCACCCAGGTCGGAGCTGGTCATGCCGTAGTGGACCCAGCGGCTGGGCTTGGGCTCGCCCTCGGGCACCTCGGCGTCGATGTGCTCGCCCATGTTGGTGAGAAACGCGATGACGTCATGATGGGTGACCGCCTCGATAGCGTCGACCTCGGCCCTATCGAACCCGGCGTGCTCACGAATCCAGGCAGCATCCTCTTTGGTGATGCCGCACTGGCCGAGTTCGGCCTGGGCCTCACAGGCGAGCACCTCGATCTCCTGCCAAACGGCGTACTTGTTCTCGAGTGAGAAGATGTGGGCCATCTCAGGACGGGCGTAGCGATCGATCATGACGAGGGCTCCTTTCATGAAAAGAGCCCGACACCTCCACGGTACCGGGCTCTTATGGCTTCGATGGAGCGGGTAACGGGACTCGAACCCGCGAATGTCAGCTTGGGAAGCTGATGCCTTACCACTTGGCGATACCCGCGTGCGGTTAATCCTACCACGCGCACTCCCGCACAGGCAACCGACGTCTTTGCGCTCTTTCTTTGAATGAAAACGGGAAAAAACGAAGGCCCTGTGAACAGCTCACTGCATGGCGTCGTCTTGAACTGGGAGACGGCTCGAATGGTCAGTTTTTCTCAGCTTCTTACCAATGCGACGACAGACGAATCGAGATGTTCTCGGGATTTCGCATCGTAGCATCACCCCACGGGCAACGCACCACAAACACAGCCGCCCGCGTTCAACCACGAGACCACGGGAGGGCACGATGATCGACAAGAGGAAGAAGCCGACACGCGGGCTGATCGGAGGTGGAAACGCCAAAAAGGGACGTACGGCAACCGATGGAGCCGCGGCACGGCAGGCGCGCGGGCGTCGGCGGACGTGTCCCCTACCGGGCGCGACACTCAACGCCAGGGCTCGTACCATTCTCATATTCATCCTCATATCTGCAGCCTTTTGCGCACTCTCAGGTCTCGTGGGACCCTGGTCGCGCAGCGCGTTCGCCGCAGATGGCTACACGCACACATTCCCCAACGGAAATACGGTTGAGGTGCATCCCGACGGGACGGTCACGGGCACCTGTGTGATGTCGGGCAACGCCGTTGTGGGAGGCAAATTCAGCGGAAACGTCACCATGCCGGACGGCGCGACGTACCCCGCACTTTGTTACGAAGTGGTCATCGGGGTACCGAATCACAGCCTGTACCCGGGTCCCTGCGACGGCGCATATCCTTTTGAGGCAAAGCGAAATCCAAACGGCACGTACTTCGTGTTGATCAAAAGCCAAAACGCAGCGGCCGGCGCGCCGGGCACCGTGCCAAGCACCTATCCTTACCAGCGCTGCTGCACCAGAGAATGGAAGCTCGTACTCGATGTGGACGTCGAGTTCGCCAAGCGCTCCAAGGCGGCAAACCTGACTGACGGCAACTCGGCATACACGCTGGGCGGGGCCTCCTTCGACTTATACGACGCCGCGGATGAACGCAAGGTCACCTCCATCACCATGGATGCCGGCGGCAAGGCCCGCTGCAAGCTCGCCCCTAACAAGAACTATTACGCCGTGGAAACCAAGGCACCCCAGGGCTACAAGCTGCATCAGGGCCGTATCCCGTTCCATGTGGACCCCAAGGGCACCGCGATTGTATTCGAGGACGCGCCGGGGACCGTCTCCCTCACCGTTCGCAAACAAGATGCCGCCACCGGCGGCGGAGCACAGAGGGGCCTCTCCCTAAAGGGCGCCCAATACGAAGTGACCTCCCTGTCGACCCAGGGATGGAAAACGCATATGACAACGGATGAACGCGGCGTCGCCACGGCGACGAACATCCCTCTGGGCCGTATCTCCGTGGTCGAGACAAAAGCACCCGAAGGCTATCGGCTCGATCCGACCGTGCATACCTACGAGGTGAACGGCGGCCAGCTTGGGACATCGGGCGTGTTCGAACTCTCACCCAAAGAAGGTTACGGCGAAGTGCCCTGGGCATTCGATATCGAGGTGGTGAAATACCTCGAAAATGGCGACGAGGGCTCCGGATTGCAAAAGCCGGGTGCCAAAGTACGCTTTGACATCATCTCAAACTCGACCGGCAAAACCGTCGGCTCCATCACGACCGACGACCGCGGAAGAGCGTCGAGCGCGGGCAGGTGGTTCGGTGAGGGATCGCGCATCGACGGCATCAAGGGCGCCATCCCCTACGACCGAAAAGGATATACCGTCCACGAGGACCCCGACAGCACGCCCGCGGGCTATCAACCATGCCCCGATTGGGTCATTGGGACCGACCAGATGGTAGACGGAAGCACGTTGCACTACATCGTCGACAATGACTTTGTCGGATCGCGGGTGCAAATCGTGAAATGCGACGCCACCAGCGGTCAGCCCATCCCACTCGAAGGGTTCGCGTTTCAGGTGCTCGACAAGCACAAGAAACCGATATCCCAGGAGGTTTGGCATCCCAATCATGCGGTGATGGACACTTTCACCACCGACGCCACGGGATGCGTTACGTTGCCCGAGCCGCTCGAACCGGGAACCTATTACATCCGGGAAATGAAAGCCGTGAAACCCTATCTGATCAACGGGGACGAAATCGAATTCGACATTGCCGACGACGCCGAAACGCAACCGCTGACCGTCGTGCGCATCTCAGACGAACGAGCGACGGGATCGGCGTCGATCGTTAAGCGCTGCGCCGATGACACCTGTCCATGGTGCGAGGAGGGAAACGCAATCGAAGGCGCGCGCTTTATCGTGGTAGCCATGGAAGACATCCTGAACCCGAGTGGCTCCGTCGATATGCCCAAGGGCGCGACGGTCGAGCTCGACCCCACCGACGAAAGTGGTGTGGCCTGTATCGATGGGTTGCCGCTCGGCAGCGGGAACGCTCGATATGCGTTCGTCGAGGTCGAAGCGGCGCCGGGACACATTCTCGACCCCACCCCCATACCCTTCACCCTGAGCTGGGTCAACGCGGAAACACCCGTGGTCGACATCGAGGTGACGCATCAGAACGCCCCCACCGAAACCGTCATACATAAGACCGATGCGTCGACGGGAGCGCCCCTGGCCGGAGCATCGTTCGATGTCTGGCCTCGACAACTCGAATTCAAACAGCAGGTTGAGCCCGAGCGGATGGCCAGCGACGGGAATCTGGGGTCGCTGCTGATCACGAACTGCATCGGCGCTCGCGACTGGGAGAACGTCGAGATCCGACTTGACCAAAAGGTCGACTACGCACTTGCCAGGGCGTCGGTCCCCGTCGGCTACTCCTTGCATCTCACCCGAATTTCTGACAGCGGAGAAAAGGAGGTTGGAACCTTTGAGCCCGATGCGACGCGTGGCGCCGAGCGCGTAACGCTCGGCAATACGGACGACATGCTGGAGCCCGGCACGTATCGGATCGATCTGCTTGATGCAGACGGGACGGCCGTACACGCCGACTACGAAAAGGAACTCCGCATCGAAGCGGGCACGTCACACCTCATCGCCTACACTCCGGGCATATTCGGCATGAAGGGACAGGTTTCCGTCGAAACGAGAGATATCGAACTCGAATCATATGAGACCGACGACTTTGACTTGAATGGCGATCTGGCCATCATCAGAGACGTTAAACCGGGGTCGTATCGGTTAAGCACAACATCAACCAGTGATGAGAAGTTGAGCGCAAAAACGGATGTGGAGATTGCTTTTGGCGAACCGGCTCATGTGCAATGGCGTGAGTCCCAGCTCTATCGCACGGATCACACACTCGTACCATATGCCAAGAAATATCTGGATGCGGCGTTTTCCCGTGCAGGCATATCAACGATGACGGACGAACATGGAGACATAGTCCTAACGCACCTTCCGATGCTGCCGCATGAACTCGACGCGCTCTTCAACCTGATTGCGCTCGAAGAGCAGCAGGATCAGCCCCGGCATATGGCTGGACCGAGCACCCGCGAGGCCGACGAGGAACCGTTAAGCTGGTGCGTTCAGGAAATGCACGCGCCCGACGGATACGTTGTCAACAGAGAGGTTCACACATACGCAACCCAAGTCATGCCGAACGAAGAGGGGGTCGCATCCCAGCGCATCGACATTGCCAACGACTACACCAAAGTCGAAATCACGAAGCGGGCATCTGAAACCGAGGAGCCGCTTGCGGGCGCACTGCTCGAACTCACGGACGGAGAGGGCAACGTTATCGAAAGTTGGACGAGCACAACGGAGGCCCATCGTATCGAACGGCTCGAACCGGGATCCTACACGCTGACAGAACTCAGATCTCCCCACACACACGAGCCGGCCGCAGCGCTCACGTTCAACGTGAAACCAACGACGGACGTCCAGATGGTCTCACTCCACGACAGTCCGATTAGCGTGTCGGGCAAAATCGATAAACGTCAGGAGATTGCGAAACCCGTTGCCACGGACGCGGAAGCGAATGGAGATGGCCTCAATCGCGCGAAGGCGCGGAAAAGCGAAGACAGCTCGTTCTCGTACGCTCTCGACTATCGAAATGACAGCTCAAGCTGGGTGGATGAGTTCACCGTTGAAGACAATCTCGATGCGGCCGAAAACGGCATGGCTGAGCTGACGGGCATCACGACCGGGCGGGCGCACGGCGATTACGACGGGGAGTTGAACGTTTGGTATCGCACGAACCTCGACCGAGAAGACGACGCGGAGGAAGAGAACGCCAATGCAACGCTTGCAGATGGGCACGCGAACCCTTGGCTTGGCGATGCGGCAGTTGCGAACATCGTCGGCGCAGATGGTCGAGTGAAGGACTATGGGGGCTGGAGACTGTGGAAGGAGGGGGTCTCGGCCACTGAGAGCACCTTCTTGTCCGCCTCCGACCTGCCCCTTGAATCGGGCGAGGCCATCACCGACATCCGTCTCGAGTACGGGTGTGTGAACAAGGACTTTACGTCGAGACCAAGCCAATGGGATGGCGCGGACATCAAACATCCGCATGACGATTGGAACCCTGTTCCCCCAACACATGGAAAAAAGCAGGATGCAGACGGGGGGTCAGCGGACGCATATGCGCCAACGCTAATCCATATGCGCGCGCTGCCAGCGTACACCGGCGGCAGTTCGATAGACAACCGTGCTCATGTTTCGCTCTACCGCAATGGAGGTGGTGAAGGCCTTGAAGCGCACGACAGCGACGCCGTCCATCAAGAGGCGGCAAAGGTGCAGGCACATCCAATCATCAGCCTCGATCAGACAGGAGCCGCCCCTTTGCTCAGAACTGCAGTTGGCCTCTCCATCGCAAGCATCGTCGCCGCAGGATACGCATGGCAACGAAAGCGCTGGCGAAGCGGTCGAACGGCGAGTTCTGCTGGCTCGCGTCCTAAGCGCGATTGCGGGCGCGGGACTCTCTGCAGCCGAATCACTCACATCCGCTGAACGGAAGACGAGAGACCTGCGTGAAAGAATTCGATTTCAGCCAAAGTCTAAGGAGAGAGGATGCGCCGAGGTGGATTGGAGATCCCTTGCTCAAATCAACTCCGAAATCGTGGGCTGGATCACGGTTTCGGGCACAAGTATCGACTTGCCCGTTGCCCTGCCGTCAAAGAACAGGCCGCGCGATTGGTACCTCGATCACGACGCGTGGGGGAAGCGCAGCGAACTCGGCTGCCCCTACCTCGACGTGAGATGCGAGGAACAAGGAACGCACCTGCTCGTGTTCGGGCACAGACTTGGACGATCGCACCACATGTTCACCGAGCTCGCAGGAGCTCACGAGCAATCCACCTTCGATGCAATCGGAAACGCAACCTGGAATAGCCGCGCGGGAAGCGAGGTATTCGAACCGGTTCTCTCACTTGTTGTCGACAAAGATGACACCCTTATACAACGATTCGAATTCGATTCTCCTTCGGGACTGCGAGATTGGTTGACCGATTTGCTGGCCCGCTCCGCCGCACACACAGGAAACGCATCCGACATCGCCCTGGAAGCTCGACGGGCCCTCACTCTTGTGACATGTGCGGAAGCACGGCGCGGCGGCCGGCGACGGACCCTCGTTGTGTTTGCCACTCGATAAGGAATTGCGAACGGTCCCCGATGCAACGAACCCCGGGGTTTCCCGGGGTTCGCCCTTCGATGATTCGATGTCAGTCCTTTGACGCGGATCGTGTCTCAAAATCGATTTCGTCCAGCTCTTCGCCCTTCTGCTGTTCAGCCTCGACACGTTCAGCACGGATGCTCTCGGGCGTCGACCATATGCTGCCCAAGAAGAACGAAAGACCAAGACCGAGCAGAACGGCAACGATGGCCCCTATGAGATATTGGACCCAATGCTCCTTGATGAACTGAATCACGCATCCCCCTCAGGCATAAACCGTTACGAACGACGGATGACTTCGGTCACCACGTCAGACACGACGGCGACGTTCTCAAGGTCGACGTTATAGGGCTGGTCCTCCTCAGTGCGAGCAAGGGCGAAGCCGGCACCCTCCACACCGCCGATGGTCAGCGACCGGAGGCTCATGTTCATCGCAACCTGAGCATCGGTGGTGACATACGGCATATCAACCGTGGGGTACTCGTGATGGAAATCGGAGCTCACGCGCTGGACGAGCTTGGTGATGCGCTTATCTCCCTTGAGAACTCGCTCCTCGCCCTCGGTGGAGAGCATCGCGACCTGACCGGCACCGACGCTCTCGAGGTTAATGAGGAACACACCGCGAAGTTTATCGCGATGAGCATCGAGGAAGGCCTGCATGCCCGCGTTCCCGTTTTCGGAAGCACCGGTCGCGACGAACCAGATGTCGTGACCGAGCAGCTCGTCATCGCCCATGTCCGCAATGGCCTCGCGCAGCTCATCCTCAGTCGCATCGGCGAACGGAGCGGCACCGCCCTTCCAGTCATCGTCGTCGAAGTTGTCCCAAGAGCCGATATCGTGACCGCTACGCTTGGCGTCGAAGGAATCGTCAACGCCGAGCCAGTCACTCATGCTGTCCTCGTCCTTCTTTTTGCGACCGAAAAGACGGGACAGGCCTCGACGCGGCTTCTCGGGCTCGGGTGCCGGAGCGCTGATGGTCTCGAATGAGCCCTCGGGAGCGTAACCCTGCTCAAACGGAGCGGGGGAGCTGATGACAGTGAAAGCGCTGCGGGCCTCAGCGGCCTGCCCGTCGAGAACGGGGGCCGTCACGGAAGGAGCTGCGGGAACGGGCGCAGCCGTGGGAGCAGCGAAAGGATCCACCGGGGTCGCCGACGGATCAGGAAGGTCGAACAGGGATGCGCGGTTGGCGGTCTCGGGCGTGCGGGGCTTGGGCGCCGATGCGGTACTGGGGACGTTGATCACACGCTGGGGACGGGCGGGGACGGCACGGTTAACCTCGGCCATAAGCGAGTCGACCGTCTCGACCGGCTGCGCGGGCATGGCCACGGTACCGGAAAGATCGACCGAGCTATCCTCCGCGGGCATGGTGAACATCTGCGTCGCCCCGTCGGCGGGAGCCTCCTCGACCGATCCGTTCGGGGAGGGGGCGACAAAGGTGTCTTCGATTACAGGAGCGTCGCCATCGGAAGCGACATCGGGATCAGCAACATCCCCCATATCGACACCGGAGTCGAAGGATTCATTCTGGGAACCATCGTCCTCAGTCTCAGGCTGCTCGGCCTCGGACTGGACAGCCTCAGCCTCAGGCTCGGACTCAACCTCGGCATTCTCCGCGATGGGCTCCTCCTCGATGACCTCATACTCGGCCTCGAGGATATAGTCATCCTCCTCGACGGGCGCGAACGCCTCGGCGAAAGTGGCGGCGTCCTCAACCTCATCGGCGGACTCGAGAACGTCTTCCTCGACAAACGCCTCCTCGACGTCATCGATGCGCTCTTCCGCGACTTCCTCGATTGCGACGGGAGCGGACTCTTCAGCCTCGATGGGCTCGTGCTCGGCAAATTCAGGAGCCGGCACCACGACGGAGGCAGCCAGGGCATCGCTCTCATACACGAAAGAGCAGGACTCGGGCATCATCCCCAGGGCGCGAATGACATCGGCACCGAAACGGATGTTGCCCTCGGAGTTCACACGGAACGGCGGCTCATCCTCAGCGGCGACGTCCAAATCGAGCTCGACCTGGCCCATCTCATCTTCGGGGAGCTCATTTGCCACGACCTGCTCGGCGGGCTCGTCGATAGGAGCCTCCTCGGCGCTTTCGACGTTCACAACGGCGGTGTGATCGGATTCGACGATCTCGAAGACCGCCGTCCCCTGCTCGACGGGCTCCTCTTCGACGACAACCCCATCGACATCCACATCTTCGTCGGCGGGATCGGCCTCGGTCAGGTCGACGGCCGTCATCCCGGCCTCGAGCTCGACGGCGTTCATTGTGGACGTAGAGCCGAAGTCGACCGCCTCGGCGGTGTCCTCATCCTCGGGCTGCTCGGGCTGCTCGCCCTCCGCGCCTTCAACGATCAGCTCATCCTCTGCGCCCTCCTCCATCTCATGCGGATAGGAAGCCTGGGCAGCGGCAGCTGCCTCGGCGGCGGCGATGGCCTCTTCGAGGATGCGCTGCTGCTCGGCAAAGTATTCGTCGGCCGGCTGATCGGAAGGGAACTCCTCGCCCATCTCGTACGGGGCGACGGCGTCCATGACGCCGAGCATGGCCGCGACGGAGGACTTGTTGCACACGGCGCCCGTGGTGTAGGGCAGGAAGAAGCGATTGGCGATGATGGCGATGCCGTTCGCAAGCGGAATCAGGGCAGCCACGATGGCGAGCACCCACAGGACGATCTTTGCCGGATCGGGCAGCGGAAGCATGCGCACGATGACGAAGATAGCGGGAGCGACCATGCAAGCGGGAAGGAGCTTCACGATGAGCGGGCGGTACGCGGCGAAGGGCTCGGAGCTCAGCAGGTCGGCGCGCGGAGAGTCGTAGTGCGCCACAACGACCACCGGGCGGTTACGGGGAGATGCGAGCGGACCCGTGGCCTTGTGGTAGGCGATGACGTTCTGGCTCAGACCGCCGGAACCGAGGTTGGAAAGGACAGGGCGACCAGAGCGCTCGAGGACGAAGAGAACCGCTGCGGCGACAGCGATCAGCAGGCCCACAATGCCGGCAGGCCCGCCGATGCCGGCGAGCACGGAGCCGACGAACACCGCGATGCCGAGGCCGGCCTGGACGACCTTAGCCGAACCGCTCGCGCTGAACTCCTGCACCTCGGGCGCGAAGCCATGGTCGGAAAAGATCTTCGCGATCACATCCGCGGCGGCGCGCTCTTCCTCGCTGCAAGCAGGGGTGATACCGGTGTTCTGAAGCAGATGGCTCAGGTATTTCTTCGTATTCGCCATGTGGACTCCACATCGAACTCGTATGCGTGCAAACGCGCTGTAAGGACAACGCGCATGTATAGTCGCCAGTATACCCTTACTTGCGCCCTACCTGCCGAATTTTGACTTGGCAAGGCCTCTCGAACAGGTGCGTCGCGGACCCTCCACACCAGCTTCCGGCCATTTGTCTTGCACTAAAATGGGTGGGTGGATACATAATTGTGCCCAAAGCAGTATCAAGCTGAAAGGGAAGTACCGCCGTGCACAGCACAACCGCGCACACAAGCGAAACACATCCTGACATGCCGAAGCCGTCCAGGCGGGTCGAGGGCGCGCGCAGGATGCTCAACCTCCTATTCTCCCTGCACGTCTCCCCGCGTCCGCTCACGACGAGCGAGATCGTCGATGACCCCGAAATCGGATACCTTGGCAAAAAATCGGCGACACGCGACAGCCGCTGCAAGGCGTTTAGACGCGACCGAGAGACCCTCGCCGAGCACGGGGTTCACATCCACGAGGTCCCGCCGCAATCTGCGGGCGGCATCGCGGTAAACGAGGAAAGCGCCTGGACGATCGACCGCGAGCGAACACATGCCGCCCAAGGAGTTCTCTCGCCTTATGACGCCGAGGAGATCGTCTGCG
>ERZ834859.3818-NODE-3818-length-10271-cov-3.252251_pt1 | contig 10271 bp, 8 predicted proteins | sample MGYA00519947_ERZ834859 | MGnify/ENA primary metagenome ERZ834859 (study PRJEB31850, sample SAMEA3708763) | human gut metagenome | biome: human gut; feature: human-associated habitat; material: faeces | place: China | collected 2014 ...
AGGAATAATATAGAATCGTTCTGCAGCTGCCATTGTCTTCACAAAGAAAACGGCATCCTGAAAACGTCGGTAATCTGGAAAATCAAGCTTTCGCTCTTTCAAAAACTTCCTGTAATACAAAAAACGGTAAAAACCTCCATCATACTGATAGTCACGGTAGTAATACCAGCCAGCCATGCTAAAAAACTGATTAGGGACTCTCTTATCCAAAATATTACCTTCGGCATCTATCTTGTAGAGAGATCCGCCGCAGATATCGGCTTTCTGTTCTACCGCCACACGATAGAGTGTCTCCAAAACATAGGAGGATGGATACAGGTCATCGCTGTCCATAAAGGCGATATACTCACCCCGTGCAATATTCATAGCTGCATTTCTTGCCGGGCCAGCTCCTGTAGACTCCTCCTGATGAATCACCGTGACCCTGGCATCGCGTGCGGCATATTCATCAGCTACGGCGCTGCTTCCATCGGAAGAACCGTCGTCTACAATGAGGACCTCAATATTCCGCAGTGTCTGCCCCAGTACATTGTCAAGACATTCTCGGAAATATCGCCCACTGTTCCACACTGGTATAACCACGCTAATCGCAGGAATCTTCATGCTATAATCCCACAGCAACCTTCGTCGCCACGGCAATCTGGTACAAAATCTGGGTGAAATCCTTAGCCAGCTGCATATTCTTGGAATCAAACCGGGGCATGACCAAGATACGGTCGCCCGGCGCTATGCCCATATTTTGGACTTTGCCCACTTCACCATTTTGCTTGGCGACAAGGATATTGTCCTTGTCCGCACGATCCGAAAGGCCGCCCGCGCTCTCGAGGTATTCGTGGAGGGACATACCCTTTTCATAGGTGATGGCCTTGGGTATCAAGACTTCCCCCGATACATGGACGACATCCGTTTTCTGCGGGATAACAATGACGTCGTTGTCCTCAAGCAGGAGATCCTTGACTGTGCCCCCGCGCGAAACGACGACTACGCCGTCAGGCTCCAGCGTTGCGGCACGACGCACAAAATCCTGAATCAGCTCCGCTTCCCGAACCCGGATGTTGGCTTCATCCACGGACGAAGACGTTGACGTGAGCGCGCTCTGTTCAAGCCTGCGCAGCGAATCGGCAATAATCGCCTTTTGCTGTGCGGCTACACTTTGGCGGCGGATATAGATCGCGGACGTATCAGCAATGGCCGGCTCAATTTCCACGTATTGCAACAACGATTTGAGGGTCGTGTCTTTGCGGACGGGGCACCGGGAAGCTCCCTGAATGGCCCCTGTAACTGCGGCCATGATGGTGCGCCCACGCTTATCGGCCACGAAATCGACAGTGTCCCCGTCCGCAAGCTGAAACTGCGCGAATTCGGCAATGGGGATGTATACGTTGAACGGCGCACGGTTGCGTATCCCGCTGATGCTGACGTGCGAAGCGCTGTTCAACGGCGTAGCGAGATCGAGAAGGTGCGCCCCGGTCGCCGTGCCCATGAATTCATAACGGGCCTGTTGGCGAAGCAGACCGAGAGCGGCGACACTGCTCCCACGTTCATCCACCAAAATCACGTCCCCATCCTTGAGCCGGATGGAAGGCATTTCCCCGCGCAGGGCGAAATCATACAAATCGACCGTCCCGATAAGGGATTTTCCCCGCATCACCTTGATGTGCCGATAACTTCCCCGCTCGGGCGTGATGCCGCCCGCCCTGTCCAGATACGACATGACGGAATCCATCGGCCCGCCCGCGTATCTTCCGGGATGGTTCACGAAGCCCGCCACGTAAACGGCTACGGGTTGAGAGCTTTGAAGATTGACGTAAATATTGACGTTGTCGGTGAAGACGGAGGCAAGGCTTGACCGGACGGCTCCCAGAAGCTGCCCCTGCTTCAGCCCGGCCACCCGGATCGGGCCTACTTCCGGTAAAAAGACATTCCCCTGCTGATCGACCATCAGGACATCGTCATACGTCTTGGCTCCCCAAATACGGACCACTATGCGGTCTCCCGGAAGGATGACGTAATCGGCGTTCACACTTTCTGAATAGGTGGAGGCAAAATTCCCCTGAAACAAATTGGCGCCGAAGGGAGGCAGCGTCGCCGAAGCCGGACCGCGCAGAGGCGATTGCGCCCAGGCTGGCGGGGCATCGAGGACGGTAGGGACCGGCGAACTTTCGCGGCTGCCCCATACGGAGCCCTGCGAAGGGAGGCGGTATGTCCCCGGAGCTTGCTGCGCGGGCATGGAAGAAGGAACGCCGGGAATACCTCCCGAACTCGCCGGAACGGGATTGGAAGATCGACCGAGCGGCTGCCCATAAGCACTTCCGCCTGTTTGCTGGACGGTATTCTGCGCTCCCGCCGCATACGGCGGAAGGCTTAGCAAAAGAAGGCTTCCGGTCGCAAAAGCCAGGTATGTTTTCCAGTGCATCATATGGTTCATCGGTTAAAACCCTGCGTGTTCTCGGATAGAAGCGGTGATGAGCGAACCCAGCCCGAGAAGAAGCAGGGCGCCGACAAAGACATAGGCCGTGAAAAGGAAAGGACGCGGATAGAGGGACTCATCCGGCAACGTAGGCTGCTGGAACGCGACGACATATCGGGATTTGGCCACTTCGTGGACTCTTGCGGACTCAAGCGCGGACATGGCTGTTACAAGCTGTTTCTGGGCGAACTCGGCTTCGATGGTGAGATCCTCATACTCGCCTACCACAGCGTTGAGATTGCCCTCCTGCGAGCGGAGGCCCGCCAATCGCTGCTTTTCCTGATCAAGTTGGCTCTCCACAGCTTTCAACCGCGTTTGCAGCGCTTTTGTCGCCGGAGCGCTGGAACGCATGAACGACTGGGCTTCCGCCAGCTGCGCACGCAGTTTGACGGCTTCACCTTCCAGTTCCGTCACCACCCCCTGCAGACCAGCGGCCGTCACCCTGGGGTCGAGGAGGGTATGCGCATCCCGGAAGTTACGCATAGCTTCCTGTGCCTTCCTGACGCGCGCCTCCGCCCTCTGGACTTCCGATTGCGCCAGTGAAACGGCGTCCTCCCGGGCACGGAGGTTCATGGTATTCACAAGGGCTTCGCTGCGGGCCAGTACGGCGGCGGCGATCTTCTGCGCCATTTCCGGGGAGTAGGCTTTCGTTTCCAAGGTGATGATGCCCGTATCCTGATCGAGGGCGGGAATGACCGCCCATTTCCAATACCGGAGCTGCTCATCCTGAGTCGGATTATTCGTCAGGCGTGAAAAGACGTCGTGGCCCTTGTCGGAAAAATGCAGATCAACGCCGAGTTCTTTATCAATATCATGAATGATATCTAGCGATTGAATGTACTCAACTACGATATGCGCGTCCGCCCCCGTCGAAGACGAGGAGCGGAGCAGTGCGGAGGCGATATCCAACCCGCCTCCAGACGAATCAGCGCTGCGAATAGCGAAACGCGTCTGGGAAACGTACATGGGCGAAGCCCACAGCAGGTAATAAAGGAACACCGCTACTGTGGGCAGCAGTACAACACACGCAAAAATCTTCCCTTTTCGCGGCAGCCTGCCCCAGCAGGCACGCGCACTGGAAAAAGATCGACGGCCTGACTGTACGGCCAGGGTGAGAGGCGGCGGATTATCGCTTTTGAGCATCACAAATTTCCTGATAGCGGGTAAGCGCGTCCTCCAGATTGGCAAAGCACATCAGCTTGCCCCCAAAGAGAACCGCAGCGTTATCGCAGTTTTTACGTATTGTTGAAACGCTATGTGAAACGACGATGAGTGTTGAACTGGCTTTGCGTTCCTGAAAAACGCGCTCGCCTTTGGCTTGAAAGGCCGCGTCGCCCACGGAATAGGCTTCGTCGATGAGATAAAAATCGAAACCGATGGCCATGCTGAGGCCGAACGCCAGCTTGGATTTCATACCTGACGAGTACGTGCGCACCGGCATATCCATATATGGGCCCAGTTCCGAAAAATCTTCCACGAACTCAGTTACTTTCCGGATATCGGAACCATAGATGCGGGAAGTGAAGCGCAAATTCTCCCGACCCGTGAGACTCCCGTGGAAACCTCCCGCAAAGCCGATGGGCCACGACACTCGGCTCTTGCGTACGACCTTTCCGCTGTCGGGGAGTTCCGCGCCGCCGATGATCCGCATGAGCGTCGACTTCCCAGCCCCATTGAGGCCGAGAATCCCCATGTTCTCACCGGGACGGAAGGTTATGTTCACATCATCGAGCACAACCTTTTTCCCTCGGGGGAGGGGATAGGACTTGGCAATGTTATGCAACGCAATCATTGCTCGGCCCTCTTGCGCGCATAACGCTCCAACAATCCGCCAAGGCACAACGAAACCACGCAGAACGCCACAATGTAGAGGTAATCGTAAGTGGGAGCCACGTATCCGCGCGATAAGCTCTGACGCAGCAATTCAATGAGCTGCATGACCGGGTTGAGCAGCAGGATGTCCGCAATGTTCTTTGGAAACATCGAAACGGAAAAGAAAATGCCCGATGCAAAGAACAAGATGCGCAGTATCATGGGCACGATTTTCTCCAGCGTCGGCCAAAAGACCGCCAATGAAGCGCACAGCATCCCGCAGCCGAGCCCGAGCAAAGGCGTCAGAAGGAATGCGGCGAAAAGCCCCGTCCAGTCGGAGACATAAAGGGATGAGCCACAAAAGGCCGCAATGCCTGTAATCACGCATCCGGAAGAAAGCTGCGTCCCCCACACGACAACGGTCCGGGAGAGCATCAAATCAAGCGGCGTTACCTGCGGAAAGGTTAAAAGCGCCTTGTTGCCGCTGACCGCACTCATACATTTGGTAAGCGTTTCGCTGAATGTGGCCCAGAGGCCAAACCCCGCAAGCAGGAACATCAAAACGGACATGCCGTGCGGAGCCCGCGCCCCGGCTATCTCCCGTATCCCCCAGAATATCCCGATGCCGAACATCGTCTGGATCACAGCCCACAGATCCCCGAGCCGCGACGAGCCATAGAGCGTATGCACTTCACGGAGGATCAGGGCCATAATCACCCTTCCCTGCACAATCCAACCCGACGACATGGATTACCTCGGCAGCGGCTCAAAAATCGGTTCCACAAGCGTCCACTCTTCCGAAGGCCGGCGGCAAACGGCAACCGTCATTTCCCTGTGGGGATCCGTCAATGTGGCCCTGCGGCACAGCATCCGGAGCCCGGAAACATACGGACGTCCTACTGAAACCTCAGCGGGCCCTCCAAAAGGCGTTTTCTCGACGGAAGCAATGGTTCCTTCCATCTGTTCCCCAAGCTGGCTGGCGAATCCGGCATACCTGGTTTCCTGCGCCGCAACCCCGCTCTTTTCCCCGCGTCCGCCCTGCTGCAAAGCGCATCCGCAAACGACCGTCAGGCATCCCACCATCAGGCAACGCAACATCGTAGACATCAATTAACCCCCGCCCGCAGGCAGTCATGAACATTCAAAATGCCGACGGGCTCTCCGCTCCGTACGACATACAAACTCGTGATTTTGCTGGACTGCATGATCCCCAGCGCCTTGGCGGCAAGGCAATGTTCATCGACCGTGATCGGATTCCGGCTCATGACCCGTTCGGCGGTCAGCCCCAACAGACCGCCGTCCATATGCCGCCTCAGGTCTCCATCGGTAATGATGCCGACAAGGATGCCTTTCTCCATAATGCCGACACAGCCGAACCCTTTGCCTGTCATGATGCAGAGGATTTCCGTCATCGGACTGTCGAGGGACGCTAAAGGGAGAGCTTCTCCAACGTGCATGATCTCGCGCACGGTCATGAGCTTCCTGCCAAGCCTTCCCCCCGGATGGAACCGATGGAAATCCTCCGCGCCGAATCCCCTTGCCTTGAGCAGGGAAAGGGCAATGGCATCTCCGAGCGCCATTTGAAGCGTCGTCGACGTAGTGGGAGCGCATCCGATAGGGCACGCTTCCGGCTCATTGGGGAGTAAAAGGACATGATCGGCGTGACGGGCCAAAAAACTATCGCCCCGCTTCGTCACACCCGTAATCGGGACTCCATGCCGCGACGCGAACAAAATGATATCGCTCAGTTCGGCCGTTTCACCTGAGTTGGAAAAGGCGATGACGGCGTCATGCCGCGACACCATGCCCAAATCCCCGTGGCTGGCCTCAGCGGGATGGATGAAATAGGCGGGCGAACCAGTGGAAGCGAGGGTCGCAGCCACTTTACGGGCTACATGCCCGCTCTTCCCCATGCCCGTGACCGCGATGCGCCCGGAAATGGACAAGAGACAATGGATGACCTCGTCGAATGAGTCATCCAAATCCTCCGCCATGTGCCAAAGCGATTCCGCCTGCTTTTTGAGGGTATCCCCGGCAAAGGGCACAAAACTCCCCGCTCCCCCCTCTCTGAAAAAAGAAACCATTTTTAGTTCCCTTTCCCGACTTCGGTGAGTGGGTTCAAAAAATAAAAAACGTTCCGGAACCGAGATGAAACGGCTCTGGAACGTTTTTCTTTTATACTATAAAATAAGCTAATTACACGCCGAGAGAGAGAGAGAGAGAGAGAGAGAGAGAGAGAGAGAGAGCATGTGGATCGCCCGTATTTTTAAATGTAACTTGCGAAGATAAATCAACTATATCAAATTTATAATCACTCTAACATAAAGGTTTTTTTGGTGCAACGAGGGAAAAATCTCTTTATTTTGGAGAAAAACTACTCATAAATATCGGAAAATGCTCTTTCACAACTGCTGCAAATTCAACGAAAAATGACACGCTACTGCTTTCCTTAATCTGTCTTTATCCTACCACTCTGGAAAACCCGCCATGCCGGTTTCCCTTCTCGGGTCCGGCGAGCGAATTCAAAAAATAAAAAACGTTCCGGAGCCGGGATGAAACGGCTCTGGAACGTTTTTCTTTTATACTATAAAATAAGCTAATTACGCGCTGAGAGAGAGAGAGAGAGAGAGAGAGAGAGAGAGAGAGAGAGAGAGCATACGGATCACCTCTATTTGCAAAATGCACTCAACTGAAATAACAAGATAAACTTCAATCTATAAGCACTCTAACATAAAGGTTTTCCCGATGCAACGGCGGAAAATTTCTCTCTCGTAGAAAAAGGCTGTTTGAGAATGCTGGAAAGGGGCTTTTTCAGTCTATGCATACGACCCAAGGGACGGCACGATACTCTTGTCTCGGCCTCACCCTTTTTATCGGTTTCTAGAAGAAGCGGCGGAGGATTGGGGAAACGCGGGTAGAAGCCTCGGGCTCTCGCAACACCTTTCCAAGGCTCTCCAGCAAGGCGGCGTTTACAGCCCTCTGCCCTTCCTGCCAGCCGCGCAGAGCTTGCGGATCGCAGGGCTCCTGCCCGTCGAGGCGGCTCAGGAACCGCTTGAAGGGGCTCGCGTATTCGTAACCCGACACGTCGCCGCAGACATCCGCGCCGATCACCCTGCCCGCGCAGGCGGCAAGCACGGCCTCGGTATGGCTGAGCCGGAAGACGCCCTGATCCCAATTGGTCTTCACCACGTCTTCCGCGAATACGTCCTTGTCGATGGAAAGATAGATGTTCCCGGCATCCGCCAGTGCCGGGAGCAGCCCGCGCACCAGTTCGTCCGCCGATCCGAATGCTCTGCAGCACTCCGCCCGCCCGATCAGGCGCAGCCACGCCGCGTCCGTGCCGACGCTCCAATACGTCAGCTTGCGCCGCAGGAAGGGCGTCAAGCGGTTCTCCCACGCGTGGGCAAGGCCGATGTCCCCCGAAGTGATGCCGATGACATGGACGCGCCGGACGCTCGGCAGCAAGGCGGCGTGCGACACCCACGAACCGCAATGGATGCCGAAGGGATAGCGCATGTTATCCGGGTGGTTGTCGAAAACGACCACATCAAGGGACGCGGGCGGCAGGCGGCGGCACAGGCGGCGCAGCGGGATCAGCGTGACGTGGTGGAAATCGCCGCTGCCCATGAACGCACAGCCGCAATCCACAGGCAACACGCCTTCCAGATGGGCTTCCAGCGCACTGAACGCCCGGCGCGTGCAGCCGAAGCGTATGGCCTCCTGCCACGAGCCCAGCGGGATGCGGCGTTCGCCCTCCGCCACAGGCAGGACCGAGCCGTCGAAATCGAGGATCACCGGCGGGGAAGGCCGGAAGGATTCGCGGGGGTCATGCATGATCCGTATCCTTATCAGCCGCCTTCACGCCCACGGCCTTTGCGTCGGACTCAAACCAATGCCGGAACATGTACAGGATGCGGCGCAGGATCGGGTTGCGCACCCAGACCAGATGCCGGGTGAACGTAAACCGCGCCCCAAGGCCGGCTTTGACTTCAGGATCGGTCCAGCCCGCCACGTAGAAGCGCAGGCCGCGCTCCAGCGCGTGCTCGAGGTTCACGAACCAGCTCACGAAATAGAGGTCGAGCTCCCGTGCCTGCGGGTAGCGCAGCCCGATGTACTTGTCGATGAGCATCCCGCCGTGCTCAAGGCAGATGTTGTAGCCCACGAGTTCCCCGTCATGGCGGTAACAGAATACCACGCCGCCGATCTCCCGGCTTTGCAGCAGCCCCGCGAAGAAATCCCGCGTCAGCAGGTCGAAATGGATTTCGCTCTGGGCGTAGACGCCGAGGTAGAGGCCGTACAGCTCCTCCAGCACATCAAGGCTGCCGAACCGGGCGTCCCCCAACGGCACGGCTTCGATGTCCAGCCGTTCGCGCGACTTCAGCTTGCGGCGCAGGTTCTTGCGGCGGCTTTTGGAGAGGCGCGACAGATATTCGTCTGTACTGGAAAAATCAATGGGAACGTAGGCCAGCGCCTGCCCTTCCACGACGATGAACCCCTTGTCCGGCGCAATCCGGGCCAGCCGCATGGCGGCCTCGTTGTCCCCTGCACCCAGCAGCGGGGAAACTTCCGGCACGTCCTTGACGATCAGCAGGGATTGCCCGGCGGCACAGCGCTCGCGGAAGCCGTCCAGAAGCGCGCCCGGCTCCAAGCCCTTCGGGAGCGGCGCGTATTCGGTGGCCGTGGTCCCGGCGAAACGGGCCGGGAAACGCAGCAGGCGCGACCACAGCCCGAACAGGGGAAGCCTGCGGATCTTCACCAGAATCGCGGGTTCCAGCGTGGTCAGCAGATCGAAATCGGTTCCGAAGACGGGCAGATCCGCTTCGGAAGCGGCGGCAAAGCCCTGCGGCGGGTGGCGCAGGAACAGCTCCACCAACGCCTCGGGCTCGAGCAGATTGGCATGGCGGGCATCAGGCATGGCATATCTCCCCGGCAAGACGGGCGAACGCGGCATCGTCCAGCCAGTGCGTATTGGTGACGGTCAGCATCCTGCCCGCCAAATCCCGCGCCGCCGGGCAGGGCCCGCCCTCGACGGCATCCGCCAGATACGGATAGTCCGGCAAGGCCCGGACGAACAGCTTGGAAACCCCGAGCCCCGACCGCCACAGCGCGCCGAGCGCCCGGTCCCGCTGGTCCCGATCCGGCATGAGGACCATAAAGAAAGGCCATATCCCCTCCCCGCCCGGATCGTCGCGCAGGACTTCCGCGCCCGCCCGCTCCAGCATCCCGGCGCGGCGCACGGCCCGGTCACGTCCGGCCTCGAGGAACGCCGGGAGCCGCTCCAGCGCGTTCGCCGCCACGCGCAGGCGCAGCGGGTCCATGCGGTGCAGGGGGATGTCGTCCAGCGTGAAGGCATCGCCCACCGCCGCAATCTCGTCGCCCCGGTCAAGCCCGCGCCGCAGCGGGCGCCCATAGGCCAAGGGCAGCAGCGCCGGGTTGTAGGCCACGGCGTAGCCGAGCAGTTCAAGGACGCGCCGGGCGTTCCAGAGCAGGCCGGGCCGCAAGACGCGGGAGGCCGTCCCTTGAAGCTCGGCGTGCAGGTCCGGATCGCGGCTGAACAGCACGCCGCCCTCGTACGTGGTAAGCCCCTTGCCCACGGCAAGGCTGAAAAAGCCGATGTCGCCGGACAGCCCCACGCTCCGGCCTCCGAAAAACGCGCCGAGCCCCTGTGCGGCGTCCTCGATCACGGCGGCCCCGCAGTCGTGGGCCACGGCGGAGACGGCGGAAATGTCCGAAGCCCTGCCGCCCAGATGCGCGGGGACCACGGCGAGCGCGGTTTCATCGCAGCAGCGCCCGAGCGCGCCGGGATCGATTCCAAACCCTCCGGGCAGCGTGTCGCACGCCACGGCCCGCAAACCGGCAAGCCGCACGGCCAGCGGGACGAGCGGGCAGGTGTAGGCCGGGACGACGACGCGGCTCCGGCCCGGATTGCGGCGGGCCAGCGTCCGCAGGGCCACCACGAAGGCGGCGGTGCCGGAGCAGGCCATGATCG
>ERZ834859.3823-NODE-3823-length-10256-cov-12.906970_pt1 | contig 10256 bp, 8 predicted proteins | sample MGYA00519947_ERZ834859 | MGnify/ENA primary metagenome ERZ834859 (study PRJEB31850, sample SAMEA3708763) | human gut metagenome | biome: human gut; feature: human-associated habitat; material: faeces | place: China | collected 2014 ...
GCGTCACCTTTGAGGCTATCGCAAAGCCGGAGTGGGAACGAGGCGACCACATGACCCCGCTGAAAAAGGCACTGGAGCACGAGAAGCTGGTCACCGCCAGCATCGATGCCATCTACGCCGCCGCATACGAGGCAAAAGACTTCCGCGCCATGCAGATGCTGGACTGGTTCATCAAGGAACAGGGCGAGGAGGAGAAGAACGCCGCCGACCTCATCACCAAGATGGAGCTGTTCGGCGGTGACAGCAAGGGGCTGTATATGCTCAACAGCGAGCTGAAGGCACGGGTCTACACCGCGCCCTCGCTGGTGCTGTAAGCCCCGCGCGTCTGCGGGCTTTCGCATCAGGCAAAAGGCAGACTGCATACAGGTGGCCTGCCTTTTCTTCCGCCAGACGGTTAGAGTAGACTAACTGTGTATAAAACAGAAAGGACTTCAGAACTTGAACAAGGAAAAGGAGATCGAAACCGTTACCCTCATGGTGCGCCGGTATTGTTGGGGCGTGCATGGGACAAGGGGCGAGGCGCTTTGTCCGGCGTGCAATGCACTGCTGGAATACGCCAGAGAGCGGCGGGACAGATGCCCGCACGGGGACAACAAGCCCTTCTGCTCAAACTGCCCCATCCACTGCTACAAGCCGGAAATGCGCCAACAGATGCGCGCCGTGATGCGCTATGCAGGGCCGCGGATGCTACTGAGCCACCCCATACTGGTGCTGCGCCATATGGCGGAAACCATGCTTAGGAAAAGGAGAAACTCCCATGCCGGATAAACAGCTTTTGCGCCTCTTGGGCGAGGACAAACGATATATCTACCGCGCCGTAGCGTGGATGCTTACGGGCTCTTTGTGCAGCATCGGCTTTACGGCCTGCCTGTGCTATGGGCTTCATCTGCTCCTTACCGATACAAGGGCGTCCTTCTATCTGCTTCCTTTCGCTTTGGGAGCGGTATGCGCGGCGGTGCGCTTTCTTGCCACGATTCGCGCCGCGGCGGTGCGGGACAGGCTGGGGCGCAGCGTGAAGAAAAGCCTGCGCACGCAGCTGTACGCAAAGCTCCTGCGCCTCGGCGTGCGGGAGACGAAAACCGTGAAGATGGCGGGGCTGACCCAGCTGGCAACGGAGGGCATCGAGCAGCTGGATCTGTACTATTCCGCCTACCTGCCGCAGTTTTTCTACGCCATGCTCTCGCCGCTGCTGCTATTCGGCATCTGTGTATTCCTCAACTGGCGCGTGGCGGCGGTGCTGCTGGCCTGCGTGCCGCTGATCCCCGTGTCTATCGTGGCGGTGTCCCGCTTTGCCAAGCGCATATTCGCCAAATACTGGGGCCAATACACCGCCATGGGCGACGTGTTTTTAGACAGCGTGCAGGGGCTGAAGGAGCTGAAGCTCTTTCGCGCGGACGCAAGGCGGCAGGCGTATATGAACGAGAACGCCGAGGAATTTCGGAAAATCACCATGAAAGTGCTGGTCATGCAGCTTGCCAGCGTGACCATCATGGACCTTGTGGCCTTTGGCGGCGCGGGGATCGGCGCGGCGCTGGCGGTATCGGGAACGCAGAACGGCGGAGGCATTGCCGCCGCGCTGTTTCTGGTGCTGGTGGCGGCGGAGTTCTTTCTGCCGCTCCGGGCCTTCGGAAGCGCCTTCCATGTGGCCATGAACGGGGTCAGCGCGGGTAAGCTGATGCTGGCGCTGCTGGAGGAACCGGAGCCCGCATGGGGCGAGGAGCGGCCCCGCGGCGGGAGACTGGAGCTGGAGGACGTGCATTTTTCCTATGCGCCGGGGCGGGAGACGCTGCACGGCGTGTCCGCCGTATTCCCTGAGCGGGGCATGACCGCCATCGTGGGGGAAAGCGGCTGCGGCAAGACCACGGTTGCCAAGCTCCTGACCGGGGCGCTGCGCCCCGACTCCGGCCGGGTGCTTTTAGACGGCAAGCCGGTCGAAAGCCTTGACAGGGAAGCGTATTACGCTTCCCTCGCCCATGTGAGCTGCGAAACCTTTCTCTTTCACGACACCATACGCGCAAACTTCCTGCTGGCAAACCCGCACGCGACGGAGGAAGAGATGTGGCGGGCGCTTGCCCTTGTACGGCTGGACGGCCTTGTGCGGGAGCGGGGCGGCCTTGATTTTGTGCTGAACGAGGACGCGGCGGACATCTCCGGCGGGCAGAAGCAACGGCTGGCACTGGCCGTCAACCTCACCGCCCCCAAGCGGATCTATATTTTCGACGAGGCCACCGGCAACATCGACGCCGAGAGCGAGGGTATCATCATGGAGGTCATCCGCTCCCTCAGCACCTTTGCTGGCGTGACGGTCATCACCCACCGTCTGGCCAACGTGGCGGCAGCAGATAGCATTTTGTACATGGAGGACGGCCGTATCTGCGAGCAGGGCGACCACGCCTCACTGATGGCCCGGGGCGGACGCTATGCTGCATTGTTCTGCGCGCAGCGGGAGCTTGAGCAGGGCTATTTGGAGCTGATAAAGGAGGCGCAGGCATGAAAAAAGAGCTATCCCGCAGAAGCGGCGTGCGAATTGCGGCGGAGCTGATGAAGCTCCTGGGCGGCAGGCTTTCCGCCGTTATGCTGCTGGCGGTATTGAACGGGAGCCTCGGCTTCCTGTGCGCCATGGGCGTACCCTTTTTCGGCGCGGTGGGCATCGCAAAGGCACTGGGCGAGAGCATTCCCCTGTCCTACGGCGCCATTGCGGCCCTCTGCGTGGGCTGCGGCGTCCTGCGCGGGGGACTGCGGTATCTGGAGCAGTACGGCAACCATTATATCGCCTTCCGGCTGCTGGCGGTGCTTCGGGACAAAATCTTCACCAAGCTCCGGACCCTTTGCCCTGCCAAGCTGGAAAACCGGCAGAAGGGCAGCCTCCTCACCATGATCACAGCGGACATCGAAACGCTGGAGGTATTCTATGCCCACACCGTTTCCCCCGTCTGCATCGCCGTGCTTGTATCGGCGGTGGTGATGGTGGTCACCGGGCTTGCTGCAAGCTGGTATCTGTCCCTGATCGCGGCGGCGGCCTATCTGTGCATCGGCGTTCTGCTGCCCCGGTTTTTCTCCCGCCGCATGGCCGATACCGGTATGCGGTACAGGCGGGAGCTTGGGGACTTTGGCGCGTATTTTCTTGACAGCATCAAGGGCATACGGGAGCTTGTCCTCTATAACGCCGGAGAGGCCCGGGCCGCCGAAGTCGACCGCCGCTCCAACGCCATGCTGGGAAGAACGAAGACCCTCAAGTGGGAAACGGCCCTTTCCGCCGCTGCTACGGAGGCCGCCGTGTCGCTATCGGTGCTGGCAGTGCTGGCTGTAGGAATCTTTCTCGTTCACAGCGGCAGCCTCAGCGTGGGGCGCATGGTGCTGGGCGTGACCGCCGTGTTCGGCAGCTTCGGCCCGGTCATCGCCGTGTCCGCCCTGCCCGCAAACCTCAACCAGACCTTTGCAAGCGGGGAGCGCATTCTCCGTCTGCTGGAGGAGCAGCCGGAGGTGGAGGCCGTGGAGAACGGCACGGAACTTTCCTATGAGGGCTTGGAGGTACACGACCTATCCTTCGCCTATGGCGGGGAGACGGTGCTCAGGGGCGTCTCCATGACCGCCCGCAAAAACGAGATCGTCGGCATCGTGGGGGAAAGCGGCTGCGGAAAGTCCACGCTGCTGAAGCTGCTGCTGCGGTTCTGGGAGCGCTCCGGCGGCCAGATACGCTATAACGGCACAGACATTGACGAGATAAACACCGAGAGCCTGTACCGAAACGTCACCATGGTCAGCCAAAGCACCTATCTGTTCGACGCTACCATTGCCGAAAACCTGCGCGTCGCAAAGCCCGACGCCACGGACGAGGAGTTGATGGCGGCGCTGCGGATGGCCTCCGCCGAGGAGCTGGTGCAGGCACTGCCCGAGGGGCTGAATACCCCCGCCGGACTGCTGGGCGGGCGGCTCTCCATGGGCGAGCGGCAGCGCATCGGTCTGGCGCGGGCGTTTCTCTCCGGCTGCCCGCTTATCCTGCTGGACGAGCCCACCAGCAATGTGGACAGCATCAACGAGGGTGTGATCCTGCGGGCGCTTTTGAAGCACAAACAGGACAGGACGATTATCCTTGTATCCCACCGCGCATCCACCATGGCGGTGGCGGACCGGGTATACAAAATGGAAAACGGACAAATGGAGGAGCAAGCAATATGAATCGCGGATACTTTCAGAAATTTCAGATCAAGGACGTGGTCTTCCTCGCCATCATGTCGGCGGTGGCACTGGCCACCTGCGCGGTGATGCCGCTGGTGATCAGCCTGCAGCCGCTGATTTTCGGCATTTCTCAGCTGGTCACGGCGCTTCAGATCGGCGTGTTCTTTGCCATTGGTCTGTATAAGGTGCGAAAGCCCGGCTCGCTGCTGATCATGGCGCTGATGATGGGGCTCATCCAGCTGATGATGTCGCCGCCCATGTTCCTCTCCAGCGTTTTGAACGGCATTTTGATCGAGCTTATCGTGCTGCTGCTGTTCAGAGGATATGAAAAGGATGCCGCCGTATTTGTGGCCGCCATGCTGCACACGCCCTTGTCGCTGCCCTTCAACTACTTCTATAACCGGCTCGTGAAGGGCGCGGACAGCCCGCTTGCGGCGGTAGCGGACCGAGCGCCGCTTGCCGCCGTGGGGATGACGCTGGCCGTCGTCGCCGTGTCCGCACTGGGAGCGCTGATCGGCATCAAGATCGCAAGGGAGCTGAAAAAATCGGGAGTGCTGAAGAAATGAGCGAAAAACTGTATGTGAAGCATCCTCTTTTTCCCATGGCGGGCATTGCCGTGTCCGTATTCACCTTTGCCTTTGGCCTTGCCATGGCGAAAAGCCCCAGCGTGTTTTTCTTTCTGGGCGGGATGTGGCTGCTGCTGACGCTGTTCGGGTATCTCCGCCCCTGCCTTGCGGTGCTGCCCGCCGCGTCGCTTCTTTGCGGCATCTTCTGCGCCCTGACCTACGCCATATCCCGGGACACCGCCCAGACCTCGGCCGCCGCCGCACGGATGCTGGCGCTGTGCGTCGCGGCCATACCGGGGCTGGGGCTTGCGCCCGTCTGCCTTGTCCGGGGCTTTTCCTGTATGCGCCTGCCCCGTGTGCTGACGCTTGCCATGCTCATCACCTTCACGTTTTTTCCGCTGCTGCGGGCGGAGGTGCGGCAGACCCGGGAGGCCATGCGCACGCGGGGCGCGGGAGGGCTTTTGAACCCCACCATCCTCTACCGGGCCTTTCTGATCCCGCTGATGGTGCGGCTGGTCAACCTGTCGGACACGCTGGCCCTGAGCGTGGAGACCCGGGGCTTTAGCACCGAAGCCGCGCCGTACACCGTGTACCGGCCTGTGTATTTGCAGGTGAAGGACGGGGCGTTCGCGGCGCTGAGCGCGCTGTGCGCCATGGGGGCGGTGCTGCTGTGAGAGCCATCGAGTTCAAAAATGTGTCCTTCCGCTATGAGGATATGCCGGAGCCGGTGCTGAAAAACGCCTCCTTTTCACTGGAATACGGGCGTCTTGCCCTGCTGTACGGCGATTCGGGTCAGGGGAAAAGCACGGTTCTGTCCATCCTGTCGGGCGTTATCCCCAACGTGACCAAGGGAACGCTTTCCGGCGAGGTGCGCATCGGCGGCGAGGATGTATCCGGGCAGAGGATAAGCGACATTTGCCGCAGGGCAGGCGTGGTGCTGCAAAACGCCGACGCGCAGATCATCCACCAGCGGGTGGAGGACGAGCTGGCCTTTGGCTGTGAAAACTTCGCCTTTTCGCCGGAGAAGATCGGCGGCTGCATCGAAAAGGCCTGCGACCGGATGGCGCTGTGTCCCCAATGGGGCACCCGCACCCTCTCCGGTGGGCAAAAGCAGCGGCTGATCACCGCCTCCGCCCTGACCACCGAGCAGAAGATACTCCTTTTAGACGAGCCGCTGGCAAACCTTGACCGCAAGGGCGCGGCGTTTCTCATGGCGTCGCTGCGGACGCTGACCGAGTCCGGCTATGCGGTGCTGCTCGTGGAGCACCGGCTGGAACAGGTCCTGCCGTTTGCCCATGAGGTATGGCGGCTCCGAAACGGAACGCTTGAGAGGCAGACCGGCCGGGAATCGCTCTATGCCACACAGCCGGAGGCGGCAGAGCCTGTCCCCACAGAGGCAAGGCGGGAGGAGCCGGTCATGACCCTGCGCGGCGTGGGCTGGCGCGCGGGCGGACGCAGCATTTTAGAGGGCGTCGATCTAAACATATTCCGCGGCGAGCGACTTTTGCTCCTTGGCGACAACGGCTGCGGAAAGACCTCCCTGCTGCGGCTGATGGCCCGGCTGGCGCGTCCCACGGCGGGAGAGATCCGGCAGTTCATCGACCCCGCTTTAGGGCAGCGGCGCGGCAGCCGGGCATGGTTTCGGCGGGTTGGCGTGGTGTATCAGAACCCCAACTGCCAGCTCTTTATGCCGACGGTTGCCCAAGAGGTGGCCTTCGCCGCCAAAAGCGAGGGCTTTGCGCGGGAGATCATGGAGCTGTTCGACATTATGCATCTATCGGAGAGGCATCCCCACTCCCTTTCCGAGGGACAGAAGCGCCGGGTGTCCATTGCCGCCGTGGCTGCCTCTCAGCCGGAGCTGCTGCTGTTGGACGAGCCTACCGTGGGGCAGGACGGCGAGGGGCTTCGGACGCTGCTCCATGCACTGAACCATCTGCATACGCGCACAGGCAGCACCATCGTCACCGTCACCCATGACCGCCGGTGTGCGGGCGCCCTGTGCGACCGGGTCGCATGGCTCCGAGAGGGACGCATCGAAAAAACCGGCGGCCCGGAGCTGATCGAGGCCGCATGGGGAGATTTGGCGACGCTGTGAAGCCGCGCATGGCATAGACTGCCGGCTTTTCTCCTGCCTCGCCTGCCGGAAAGAAATCTTGTGAAATACGGAATAATCATCAGATCCGTTCAATTGACACGCCACACAGCGCCATGTTAGACTAGACCCCCGGGAGCGAGAAAAACCGCGAAAGCTCCCGACCTATCATCGGCAACTATAAAATAGAAAAGAGGCGGTCGTGTGAAAGTGAAGAAACTTGTTAGCACAATCTTGGCGTGTATGATGGTCATGACCATCAGCGCGCCCCAGGCGTTTGCGGCAGAGAAGCCGCAAAACATAAACCAGGCCGGTCAGACAGAGGCGTTTTTTGACGACTTCTCCGGCAACGCGCTGGATACCGGCAAATGGCTGGTAGCGGAAAAAATGTGGGGCGGTTGGAATGGCGGCGTTGTTCCTGAAAACGTCTCTGTATCCAGCGGTACGCTAAAGCTGGAGGGACACGGCAATCTGTACACCGGCGATGTGCAGGGCTGCAACAAAAATCTTCCCGGCGGCATTCGTACCGGAGCGGCCATTGCCACCCGTGACTACTATGCTTCCGGGTGCTATGAGGTCGTGGCGAAGGTGGCGCCGGTGTTTGGCGCGTGCTCCGCGATCTGGACATTTGAGTACGAGGAATACGACAAGGATTCCGAGGAGTACAAGAATTACCCCGACCAGACCGGCAAGCTCGCCATCGTGAATCACGAGATCGACATTGAGCTTCCCACGGCAAACGCCGATTTCGACACACCCACCTTCCGTGCTGCGCGATTCAATACCTACGAAATGGAAAACCGCAGCAAGTCTCACTTTCAGACGCTTCCTGAGGCGGTAGACGATGGACAGTGGCATACCTACCGCTTCGACTGGCATACCGGAGATGCGAACGAGCAGCCCCGCGTGGATTTCTATGTGGATGGACAGCTGCTGTATACCAGCTACGAGCATATTCCCACCCATGCCAGCCGTCTGTGGCTGGGTATTTGGTTCCCGGCGTCCAAGGACAGCGACGGGGACGGCTTTGGCGATACCGGCTGGACCGGAACCGCCGATTTTGATACCGCTGTTTTTGAAATTGACTCTGTCAGGATCACCCCTTACTGCGAGGCGGGCGACACGGTGGGAAACGAAACGTATCCCAAGGACGGCTGGGCCGCAGATTCCTTCCCCGAGGATATTGAGGCCGAACGGTATGAGCATATCCGCAACGGAGATTTCTCTGCGGGAGCAGAGAATTGGACTGCCTCCGGCGGTGCGGAGGTGTCCGATGGGCGGGGTATCCTGAGGACCGGCTCTGCCACACACACGCTTTCCCAGTCAATTGCGGTTCAGCCCAACATGACCTACACGCTGAAGGCAGACATTGTTTCCGATGGCACAAGGGTCACGCTTGGCGTCCGCAAGGCCAACGGTTCTGCCAACACACACGAGATATATACGGATTCCGGAGAGAAGGTCCTTACCTTCACCACCGGGAAATCGTGCAGGGAAATGGAGGTCTATGTTCAGGTGGAGCGGTATCAGGACGGAGCTCCCGCGTATGTGGATAACATCTCGGTGATCAGCGGGAAAAACGCGCCGACATCCCCCGGTATCCCCGCACCGGAGCCTGAGCCTGCGGAACCGCCGGCAGAGAAGCCGGAATTCATTGTCAACGGCGCTTTTGCGGATGGGAGCAGCGGCTGGAGCCTTTCCGGCGGCGCTGAGATCGCAGAGGGCGTTGCAAGGCTGGCCTCCGGCTCCAATACGGACCGCATGACCCAGACGGTGCAGCTGGAAAAGGGAAAAACCTATACGCTGTCTGCCGATATCGTATCCTGCGGAGCAAGGCTGCAATTTGGCGTCAGCGACTACAACGGACGCTACACGCAGCTGGAAAAGGTCGTTGATGCAGACGGAATCGTCCAGCTGACCTTTACCACTGCTGCCCATATCGACACGGTGAAGATTTATTTCCAGGTGCTTCGCTATCAGCAAAGCAGCAGTCCTGTCCTCATAAGGAACGTCTCGCTGGTAGAGGGTGAGATGGGGAATATTCCGGAGCCTGCACCGGAACCGGAGCCTGCACCGCCTGCGGGTGCGAGCCTCCTGCCAAACGGAGACTTCTCCAACGGAGCAGACCACTGGAGGCTCTCCGGAAGCGCGGCAATTGAGAGCGGCGCTGCCGTGCTGGCCTCTGGCTCCAATACGGATCGCATGACGCAGACGGTACGGCTGCAACGGGGCAAAACCTACACCCTGATCGTGGACGTTGCCGAATGCGGGGCGGAGCTGCAATTTGGCGTGAATGACTATAACGGACGCTATACCAAGGCAGAGCAGACGGTATCCGAGGCCGGTGAATATACGCTGACGTTTACAATGGCCCAGCACATGGATAACGTTGAGGTTTACCTGCAGGTGCTGCGCTATCAAGGCAGCGATGAGCCTGTGGTCATCAATGCTGTTCGTCTGACAGAATCGGCGTAAGCCGGAGATCTGTAGGCACCGGCGCGCCGGTGTACGGCGCATGCAGGGAGTTATTTGAATAAGCTGAAAGGCCGCATCTGCGGTCTTTCCAAGGTACAACGATTAGTGCCATCTAACCGCCCGGATGCACACGTCGGTTAGGTTAATCTAACATTGAAAGGAATGATAGCGATGCAGGAACACAAGAATTTCTGGGACAAAAATGCCGGTCGGTACGACCGCTTTATGCGAAAGGATGGGGCGGCGTATGACGAGATGTATGAGCTGATCCGGCCGGTCGTGCGGCACAAGACGGTGCTGGAGCTTGCTGCCGGCACGGGATTGATCGCAAAGCACATCGTGAACGCGGCGGCACACATCGAGGCGACGGACGCCTCTGCGGAGATGGTCGCAGAAGCGAAACGGGACAATCACTCGGCAAAGCTGCACTTTTCCGTGCAGGATATGTTCCGCCTGCCCTATGCGAACCAGTCCTTTGATGTGGTGATCGTGTCCAACGCGCTGCATATCGTGCCGCAGCCGGAGAAAGCCCTTGCCGAGATCCGTCGGGTGCTGAAGGACGATGGCGAGTTGATTGCGCCGACCTTTACCCACGCAGGGAACTCGTTTACCGGCAAGGTCAGGGTATTTTTCATGAAGCTGGCAGGTTTCCCTCTCCACAGCAGGTGGACGAGCGAGGAATACCTGCGCTTCCTACGGCAAAACGGCTGGGCGGTGCGGAAAAGCGCTGTTCTGAAGGCATCCTTCCCGCTGACCTATGCAGAATGTGTGAAATCGGAGGTGTGATAAGATGTCATTTTTTGAGAACACCAGAAAGCCTGTGGGGCTTGGCGGGAAAATCATGGTCGCCATGATGAACGTCGGGCACAGCGCCGTGGCCCGGTGGGGGCTTCAATTTCTGAATGCTGCGCCGGACGCCAAGGTGCTGGACTGCGGCTGCGGCG
>ERZ834859.3834-NODE-3834-length-10231-cov-7.802673_pt1 | contig 10231 bp, 10 predicted proteins | sample MGYA00519947_ERZ834859 | MGnify/ENA primary metagenome ERZ834859 (study PRJEB31850, sample SAMEA3708763) | human gut metagenome | biome: human gut; feature: human-associated habitat; material: faeces | place: China | collected 2014 ...
TCGCTGAGTTAATCTAACTTCTCTTCATAAATTACACAATTCTTTGAGTTTTCTTTAGTTGATATATTATCTGAATTATTTTATAAAAAATAATTTAGTTTCTGTGGAGTTTTCTGGAGAAAATTTATAATTATCTTCAGAGAACTCTTTTATTTTTTCTAAATCCTCTATTTGATTTAAAGTCATATAATTGAGCATCATTCCTCTAGCTTTTTTTCCCTCTGTACTGATATTTTTTAATTTTCCATCAATATTTTGTCTAAACTCAATATCAATCACTTTAAATTTTTTATAATCTAAAATTTTAGAAAACTCTTTAGAAGCAAGATTGATAAAAATTTCTGTGGAATATTTATCAAGATAGCTATTAATATCTTTACTCCAAAATTTGTACATACTCTCATCTAAAATATTTATAGTCATATCTAAACGGTAAGGTTTAATTTCTGTATTAGGAGAGATTGCTCCATAGAGAGCTGATAGAATAAAAAGATTTTTATTTAGATATTCTATCTCCTTATCACTAAATTTTTCTATTTCTAATTGTCTAAAAGTAACTCCATCATAAAGAGAGAGAGCTCTATAAGAAGATAAAGTAGCAAAATTTTGAATATTATTATAAGTTTCTTCTAAAAGTTTACCTTTTAATTTAAAAAGATTACCTATCTCCTCTATTGAAAAAGATTTTAATTTTTCTATAAGAGCTTTTGTATGATTAGTAAATTCTACATCTTTACTATTTTTTAAATCTATATTTTTATATTTCATTGTTTTACTTGGAGAAAAAATTATCTTCATAAATAGCCTCGCTTTTTTTATAATATTTTATCTAATTTTAAAAAGAAGTTCAATAGAAATTATTTACTTGATATAAAATAACTGATACAATAAAAGAAAAATAAGGCAAAGGGGTAGTTATGAGTATAATCATAAGGCAAGAAGAGGAAAGAGATTATAGAAGAGTTGAAGAGATAGCAAGAGAAGCTTTTTGAAATCTATATTTTCCAGGAACAGATATACCTGTTGTAGTAAATAAATTACGTAGAAGTTCAGACTTTATAAAAGAACTAACTTATGTAATTGAAGTAAATGGTAAGGTAGAAGGAGCAATTTTTTATACTAATTCTAAGCTAATAGATAAGAAAGAGGAAGAGCATAAGGTTATATCTTTTGGACCTGTATTTATCTCTCCAGAATTTCATAGACAAGGATTAGGAAGAAAATTAATAACTTACACAATAGAAAAAGCTAAAGAGATGGGGTATAGAGCAATAATAACTTTAGGTTATCCATATCACTATGAACCATATGGTTTTTTAGGTGGTAAAAAATATGGAATTTCTATGCCAGATATGAAATTTTATAAAGGGTTTTTAGTGCTGTCATTATATGAAGGAGCTTTAGAAAATATATCAGGATATGTTATATTTTCTGATGATTTAGAAGCAACTCAAGAAGAGATAGAAGAGTTTGACAAGAGATTTCCATATAAGGAAAAAGGTTTTCAAGAGAGTCAGTTAGAGTATGAAAAAGCTTGTGCTGAATTAGATGAATAAATTAAAAGGAGTTTAGAAGTATATATTACTTAAAAACTCCTTTTTAAATTGTGATTTAAAGATACTTATTTTCTAATAATTTCATTTAACTTGATATTTGGATTGTGATATTTTCTTCTATTTTTTATTGTAAAATTTTTCATATAGATAGCTTCTTTTGGACACCAATGAAAACAAGCAAGGCAATGAGTACAATTTGAATTAAATATAGGTTTTCCATTTTGTAATTCAATATTTTTAGTTGGACATACTTGTTTGCAGATTCCACAGCTAATACAACTATCATTTACAATAAATTTTTTAGGGGAGAACTCCCACTCTGAAAATAGCTTCATTATATAATATTGAAAAATTTGGAAATAATTATTAGATAATTTTCTATTAATTCTCTTTTTAATATCTTCAATAACAGGAATAATATCTATTTCTACTTGTTTTAATTTCTCATTATCTTTTTCTATTGGAAATAGTATAGCATTATCTGGCATAAATAAAATATTTTCATAATTTATATTTTTATTTTGAGATTTTAAAATTTTTCTAAAATTTATAAAAGTAGCTCCTGCAATACTATAGCAATTTGGGAGAGCAAATATATATTCTATTTTGGAAAAATCAAATTTTTTAATAATATTTTTTACAAGTGGAGGGATATCCCCAAAATATACAGGAAAAATAAATCCAACTTCTTTAGATTTTGGAGTAATTTTTTCAAAACGTGAGAGAGTTTCTATTGGAATTAAATTACAATCTATGAAACTTTCTTTAATTTTTTTAGCAATATACAGGGAATTCCCAGTTCCAGAAAAATAATAAATTTCCATAATATCTCCTTTATTTAGTTGAGATAGAATTAGATTGAGGATAATCTTTAAGTAGCTCTAAAGTTATCTTAGTAGTAGCTACACAGGTAATAAGTGGAGCTATAAATATTCCAATAATTGGAATAAAAAATAGAAGTGTAAAGATTCCACCACAAAGTGCAGCATACACTCTTTGTTTTTTTAAAAATTCAAGGCTTTCCTTTGGAGTAAGATTATATCTTTCTAAGGTATAATCCATAAATGAAAAACCTGTAAAATATCCTTGAATAATAAATATAAGTAGTGGGATAGATAAATTTATTGGGAAAATAAATCCAAGTAACATTACTACACAAGTCCCAACCATCTGTTTAAAAAAACTTTTTAAGCCAATATCAATACCTCTTAATAAAAATTTAATATTATCTCCAAAAGTGAAATCAAATTTTTTTCCTGTAAGATGAGTTTCCACTCTTTCTGATATATATCCAAGAATAGGGGAGATAATTACAAGAAGTAATGATTTATAAACTAGATAGTAGAAAAATATCGTACATATCCATATTAAAATTTTTATTAAAACATATATGATAGAGCTATATTCTCCAAGTTTGAAAAAATTTTCAAAAGCTGTAGCAATACTTAGAGATAGATAATCTCCTAAATATACAAAAATTCCAAAGAGTATTAAACTTATAATCCCAGGCAGGAAGTAAAATTTCTTAAGTCCAGCTTCTCTAACAATTTTAAAAGCATCTAAAAAAGAGTTAAAAACCAAATTAATAGTTTTCATAATCATCTGCTCCAAGATGTGAAACATCAGAGAAAATATCTACACTATATTTTCCATCTGTATAATCTACTATTGAAAGACTTGTGTTTTGAGGAACTGCTACTTTTCCTAATTCATCAAAACTGATACCCTTTATAACCTTAAATATAGCTTTCAAAGTCATTCCATGAGTAACAACTACAATCACATCATCTTCTTTATGATTTTCAGTTATTTTTTTCAATCCTCTTTCTACTCTTTCTATAAGCTGAGGAAAAGTTTCTCCATCATAAGGGATTGGATTATAATCTTTTGGATTGAAGAAAAAATTGTGAAATTGCTCAGGATATGTAGCTTCAAACTTTTCTCTAGGAACACCTTCCATTCTTCCTACTGATATCTCTTTAAACTCATCAATTGTTTCTATTTTGATATCTCTATCTCCTATTATAAGTTTTGATGTTTCAATAGTTCTACCAAGAGGAGAAGAGTAAAAATTTGTAAACTCTGTATTTTTTAATCTCTCTCCTAATTTTTTAGCTTGTTCTCTTCCCTTTTCTGTAAGTGGAGAATTAGATGAACCTTGGAAAATTCTTAAAGTATTCCATACTGTTTCTCCATGTCTGATAAAATAAATTTTCATAATTTCGTCCTTTCTATTTTGTAATATTTTTAAATTTTTCACTTTGTAAAAAGTTTTTTATGTTGTTTATTCTGGTAGTATCGCTAGGATGTGTACTTAAAAACTCTGGTTGTCCACCACCAGAAGAAGTTTTCATTCTTTCCCAAAAACTTATAGCAGTATTAGGGTTATAGCCAGCTAATTTCATAAAAATAAGCCCTAATTCATCAGCCTCTGTTTCATGTTCTCTACTATATTTTAAAAGAACAAGATTTGAAGCACCACCATATATTTGAGTAGGGAGTCCCATAGAGTTTAAAATAGAACCACCGAGATTTTGTAGTACTGAATAGCTTGCTTGTTCTCTTCCATGTTCAGCAATAGCATGAGCTATCTCATGGGACATAACAACAGCTAGTCCATTTTCATCTTTAGTATAAGGGAGGATCCCACTATAGACAGCTACCTTACCTCCAGGCATACACCAAGCATTAGGAACACTATTTTCTATTAAGTTAAACTCCCATTGATATTTAAATTTAGATATTTTTTGCTCTGGATGTTCTTTAAAATATCTATCAACAGCATTAGCAATTCTATTTCCAACTTTTTTAACAAGTTTAGCATCACTGTTATTTAGAACTTTACTATGAACAATAATTTCTCTATATTGAGAATAGCTTTGATTAATCATATCCTCTTCAGAAACTAAAAGTAATTGTTTTCTTCCAGAAATAGGAGCATTGGTACAAGCTATAAATAAAGTTAAAAGTAATGAGATAAAAAATATTTTTTTTATTTTCATATAATCCCCTCCTGAATTATCTTAACCAAAGATATTTTATTATTTAGAGATATTTGATATAATATGTTATAATATATTGTACTCGATTTTAAGGAGGTTGTAAAATGAAATTTTTAGGAGTAATACCGTCGAGATATGCTTCAACTAGATTAGAAGGAAAGCCATTAAAAGATATTTGTGGACATACTATGATAGAGTGGGTGTATAAAAGGACAAAACTTTCTAATCTTGATGAAGTGGTAGTAGCTACTGATGATGAAAGAATATATAAGGAAGTTGAAAGATTTGGAGGAAAAGCTATACTTACTAGTAAGGAGCATGAAAATGGAACTAGTAGAATAGCAGAGGTTTGTACAAAATATGAAGACTATGATGTTATAGTTAATGTTCAAGGAGATGAGCCATTAATAGAGCCAGAGATGATTAACTCTATAATCAATTCTTTTAAAGAGGATGACACTATTTCAATGAGCACATTAAAATACAAGATAGACACTATGGAAGAGATAGAAAATCCAAACTATGTAAAAGTAATAACTGATAAAAAAGGCTATGCACTATATTTTTCAAGAAGTGTAATCCCTTATCCAAGAAAGCTAGATATACAAAATTACTATAAACATGTGGGGATATATGGATATAAGAGAGATTTTGTAGTAGAATATGCAAAAATGGAGCCAACACCATTAGAATTATCAGAGTCATTAGAGCAACTTAGAGCTTTAGAAAATGGATATAGAATAAAAGTTATGGAGACTCCATATAAGATAATAGGGGTAGATACTCAAGAGGAGCTGGAAAAAGTAAGAGAATATATAAAAGAGAATGGGTTAAAATTAGATTAATATAAAGAGGAGAAAAATGAAAATTATAAAACAATTATCAATAGCGATAATTATAGGATTAGCATTGGTAGGATGTACTTCAACAGAAAGATTTAGGGAGATAGGTGGAGTTCCTTACAAGGTAGAGAAAAATAGAGTAGAAGAGGGAGATTATACTCTAGATAACTCTTTTTTTAGAAAAAGAGGATTACCTATACCAAATGTTTTTAAAGGAAAGGATATAGAGTATCTTACTGCTAGAAATGATACCCTAAAAAAATATGATTATGATTTTTTTGATGGGGTAGATGAGAAACAAGCTTTAAAATTTTATAAAGATTTAGAGGTAAGAGGTTATGGAGATAATTCTCCTTATTGGAGATGGAAGATAACTCTTGATAAGGATGAATTTTTTACAGCTATAAAAAATAATCTACCATCTGTATATAGAGGTAGACCTGCAGAAGTACTTACTCTTGATGATGGGCAATGGAAATCTATCAAAATAACTGAGGCAGGTATAGGAAAAATAAAAGATGTAGAGGTAGCTGGAAGAGGAAAATCAGGAGTAGTTACCTATATTTTAATTACTACAAATAAAAATAAATACTTAGTTGCTAAAGAGTTAAATATTAGAAAACTTTTTGCTTTAACAAAATCTACAACTGAAAGTGGAAAAGATATTTTGATGTATGGAGCAAGAGGTGGAGCTGGAAAATATCAAGAGAGTCCAATTAGAAGAAATATAACTCTTTTACCAGCTTCTTATTTTGTAATAGAATATACTGGTGGAAGAGCTAATATCTATGGTGGAGGATATGGACATGGTGTAGGTATGGGACAATATACTGCTTATGATTTAGCAAAAAATCATGGATACACATATAAACAAATTCTATCTAGAAACTATCCACACTCTCAACTAAAAGATATGTATTCTTTAAAAGGGGTAGGGAAGATTATAAATGTAGGTATTACTACTAATAATTCTTTAGACCATAGCAAAGTGATACTATCTAGTAATGGAAAAATGAGAATAAATGGAGCTGGATTTAAAATAGATGTACCAGCTAAACAAAAAGTTGTAATAATAAATAATGGAGATAGACTTTGGGTAAGTGTAGATGGAAAACATAGAGTAAAAACTGTAAATCCACTAGATATAACAGCTTATGGATATTATATAACTTTGGAAGGATTGAAAAAAGGACACACTACAACTCCTAGATATAGGGGAGATATGTTAATAAAACCATCTAAAACTAACTCTAAGAAAATAAGGGTAATAAATAAAGTAAAAATTGAAGATTATTTAAAACAAGTAGTACCAAGTGAGATGCCAGAAAGTTTTGGAGTGGAGGCATTAAAAGCACAAGCTGTAGCAGCTAGAACTTACGCTTTAAGTGACTACTTAAAAAACAGATATGAAAAAGATGGATTTCATGTAAAAGATACAACAGAAAGCCAAGTGTATAATAATGCAAAGGAGAATGAAAGCTCTACAAAGGCAATAGAAGCAACTTCTGGAAAAGTTCTTATGAATGATGGGAAACCAATTGATGCTAAGTACTTCTCTACTTCATCAGGATTTACAGAAGCAGCTAACTACATTTGGTAGGGGGAAAGAAAATGAAAAAATATTTAGGGGTAATATTAGTACTTACTACTATGATTCTAAATATATTAGTAAAATCATATGTTGGAATAGGAGTTAATGGAGTTTTAATTTTTTTGGGAATTATAGCTCTGATAAAGGGATTTAAGTTGGAAGAGATAGTGGAGAATGGGTATTTAAGTGGTAAAAAATCTCTTTTGGTAATAAAGATATTTTTATTAGTGGGTGGGATTTCATCTATTTGGATAATGTCAGGAACAATTCCCACAGTTGTATATCAGGGTATAAGATTGATGAATCCCAATTATTTTTATCTATCATCATTTTTGATTACTTCAGTTGTAGCCTTTCTTCTAGGAAGTGCCTTTGGAACATCAGGTACAGTTGGGATAGCTATGATAGCTATTGGAAAAGGTTTGGGAGCTGATTTATCAATAGTAGGTGGAACTGTAATATCTGGAGCTTATTTTGGGGATAGATGTTCTCCAGTATCATCTAGTGCCAATTTAGTTGCTACTCTTACAAAGACTAATTTATATATCAATATAAAAAATATGCTAAAGACAGGAGCAATTCCCTTTGTATTGAGTGGAATACTATATGTACTTTGTAATAGTGGAAGTAATGAGATAGTAAAAAATATAGCTATGTTAGATTTATTAGAGAAAAATTTTAATCTTACATATTTAAATTTTCTACCAATAGTAATTATTTTAGTTCTAACACTTTTGAAAGTAAATGTGAAAATCTCTTTGATACTTAGTATAGTTATGGCTATGATACTTAGCTATTTTATACAAGGGAGGGAAATAGTAGATATAGTAAGAACTCTCTTTTTAGGATTTTTTCTTGAAAGGGATAATCCTCTTTACCCTATATTAAAAGGTGGAGGGATTCTTTCTATGTGGAAAACTGCTATAATAATTTTTATCTCTTGCTGTCTTTCAGGTTTGATTCAGATGCTGAAGATTTTTTCAAAAATTGAGGAGATAATTTTAAAAAGTAAAAGTGAGTTTTCTCTTTTTATATGGACAGTTATAGTAAGTATAATAGCTGGAATGTTAGGTTGTAATCAATCTATTGCTGTGGTAATGACAATAGATATTATGAAAAAAATCTATGAAATAAAAAAAAATATCTAGAGAAAAATTTGCTATTGATATTGAAAATAGTGCCATTGTATTAGCTGCAGGTATTCCTTGGAACTTAGCTAGCCTATTTCCTGCTACTGTAATGGAGTTACCTAGCTTAAAATATTTAGTTTATTCTTACTTCATTTTTTTAGTTCCAATAGTGAGAATTATAGAGAAAAAAATATATAAAAAATAAGAATGAAATATATATCATTAATAATATATATTTTACATTAATAAAATAATTAGTTATAATCATTTCTGTAAATAAAATATAAAAATAGAGGCGCAACTGACAAGAGTAATATTACTTAGTTTGACAAACAGTGAGGTAATATAAAAGGGGAAGTTGCCGAAATGAAAAAGAGGTCAGGCTTTTTTGTTGGTAATTCAGAGAATATCTGTCTTACTGTCATTGAGAAATCAATGGAGTGCTATTTGTGATTGTAACTTATAAAATATATTTTATGATATTTTATCACAGTTTAGTATTCTAAACTGTGATTTTTTTATTTTAAAAAATAGGAGGAAATATGTTTGAAGTAATTAAATTAATGCCAGTTGTTATACTAGCAGGACTTATGATAGGAGGATTTGATGCACTAATAGCAGCACCTATTGCTACAGTAGCAGCAGCATTAGCAGCAGTAATAACAGAAAAAAGAAAATTTAATGAAATTTTAGATGCAGCACTTTCAAATGTAAGGGAGATAGTGATAGCTCTATTTATTTTGATGATGGCATATGCTATGGCAGAAGTATTTATGTCAACAGGAGTAGGAGCAGCTATAATCAATCTAGCTTTGAAAATAGGGATAACAGGGAGAACAATAGCAATAGTAGGAGCAATTGTAACTTCAGTTCTTTCAATAGCCACAGGGACAAGTTGGGGAACATTTGCAGCTTGTACTCCGATATTTTTATGGCTTAATTATATAGTAGGTGGGAATATTTTCTTAACTTTAGGGGCAATAGCTGGAGGAGCTTGTTTTGGAGATAATATAGGACTTATCTCTGATACTACAATAGTCAGCTCTGGAATACAGGGAGTAGAGGTGATAAAAAGAGTAAGACACCAAGGGGTATGGTCTGGTTTAGTTTTACTATTAGGAATCATAGCTTTTGGAGTAGCAGGTTTTACTTTTGACTTACCTAATATAACTGGAAATGGAGCAGAGGCAATAGCTAAAATACCAGCAGATGTGTGGACAAAATTAGCTGCAGAAAGGGAGTCAGCAGTAACACTGCTTAACCAAGTAAAACAAGGTGTTCCTGTATATATGATTCTTCCTTTAGTGCTTGTTTTAGGAGCAGCTTTTAGAGGTTATCAAACTTTTATCTGTCTTTTTATAGGAATAATATCTTCATATGTTTTAGGAAAGATAGCAGGAACAGTTGTAGATACAAGAGATTTTTTAGAAAATCTGATAATGTCTGGATTTTCTGGGGCAGGGTCTTGGGTAATAGTAATGATGATGTGGGTATCTGCTTTTGGTGGAATAATGAAATCAATAGATGCTTTTAGACCTCTATCTACTCTACTTATAAAAATTTCTAAAAATGTTAGACAGCTTATGTTTTGGAATGGAGTTTTATCAATAGTAGGAAATATGACTTTAGCAGATGAGATGGCTCAAATAGTTACTGTTGGACCTATTATTAGAAACCTTGTAGAAAAAAATGTAGAGGGAAGTCCAGAAGATATGGAAAAATTAAAATTGAGAAATGCTACATTTAGTGATGCTATGGGAGTTTTTGGTTCGCAACTTATACCTTGGCACGTATATATAGGTTTTTATATAGGAATAGCTTCAACAGTTTACCCACTGTATGACTTCAAAGCTTTAGATATAATAAAATATAATTTTATTGCCTATATAGCAGTAATAAGTATGTTATTTTTAACAATAACAGGTTTAGATAGAATGATTCCAAATTTTGGATTACCAAGTGAACCAAAGGTAAAATTAAAAAAGTTTTAAGAATATTTTGTAATTACTAAGTCATTATTATTTTAAAAAGAAAACTAAGAATTGCTCCATATTTCAAGAAGTTGATTAACTATGAGCTTATCTCACTAAAAATGCAAGGGTTAAGTCTT
>ERZ834859.3846-NODE-3846-length-10190-cov-3.508436_pt1 | contig 10190 bp, 12 predicted proteins | sample MGYA00519947_ERZ834859 | MGnify/ENA primary metagenome ERZ834859 (study PRJEB31850, sample SAMEA3708763) | human gut metagenome | biome: human gut; feature: human-associated habitat; material: faeces | place: China | collected 2014 ...
AGAACTGATAGAACTTTTGAAGTATATGGAACACAGTACAGATGAAGTGTCAGAACAGTGCAAAAGTGAACGGATTCAAAAGATGCGTAGACGAGTTTGTCGGATTAAAGCAAGTGAAAAAACAGAGGTGAAGTATATGCAGGCATGGGAAGAAAAATTGCTGGAAAGACAAAAAGAAAAAAGAGAATTGCTCAGAAAAATGAATCATAAGATGTCCATTGAGGAAATTGCAGATGTATTGGATATGGATGTTTCAGAGGTGAAACATATCATTGAGGAACAAGATGATACAGAAGATTTAATCGGAAAATAATCGCAAAACAGGAGAGACCATCTGACATTATTCAGATGGTCTCTCCTGCCATTTTTTAATGCTTATACTGTTCCGGTAATTGTCAGAGTGCTGAATCCCGGATTAGAACTCCATTCACCGGTAGTCTCGTTGACGGTAAATGTTGCTGCAGGAACAGTAACTTTTCCGGCACCGGTAGCAAAAGTACCGGTAGTTTTATCATAAGTGTAGTCTTCACCTTCTGTCCATGTGCTTCCGTTAAAGGTGACAGTCAGATTAGAAAGTATTGGATTAAACGTATCGGTAACGATTACGGCTGTGGTTTCATTTGCAGGAACGTTTCCTTCATTCTGAATCAGGAACGTGTAGGTCAGGCTTCCGTTTTCAGTAACAGGTACCGGACTGATAGATTTTGTGATACCTAAGAGCGGCAAGGCTTCTGCATTTACCGTTTCCTTAGCGGTGATAGAAGTAATGCCGTCGCCACTTGCAGTAACCGTGTTGGTAATGAATGATTCATTGGTGAGAGGAGCGTATTGATTTACAGCTGTTTCATAGACCAGTGTCAGATTGCCATTTGCGGGAACAGTTAATCCAGAGAAGACAAGCGGAGGACCTGCGGTTACAACAGGTGCAGCCTGTAACGTTCCGTTTGTATAGTATTTTACCGTGTTATCCAAATACGTTAACGGTGTCAGTGAAGTAGTAGAAAATGCATACGCACCAAGGTCATCTGTGAGTGTAAGTCCTGTAATAGGAGTGGTACCGGAGTTAACAATACTTATAATATAAGTGACGGTACCTCCTGGATGATAGGTATTTTTTACTGCAGTTTTCGAGATTGACAATACTTCGAGAATCTCACCGACGGCAATATTTGAATTAGTAACAGAATTTCCGTAACGGAGTTGTGCCTGGTTCGTAAATTGAGCCATATTTTTAACCTTCCTTTCATATATGTGTCTACAATATAATATATGTCTGTGGAGTAAAATTGCCCGGGGATAATTTGTAGAAGATTTACAAAAATCTGCAACGCATCTATATTTACCAATTCATTTATTTCAAGCCCAAACAATCGGGTAAGAATCCAAGATGAAAATCATAAAAAGCTAATACATGTCTGATAAAAGAAGATAACGGTATATACTGGTATATATATAAAATCTATGTTATCATATGCATAAAGCTAAACAGTTCTTCTTTGCAGGTATTATATCTGTACAAGAAAGGAGAACTGCTTATGAACCAAAGAAAATCATTAAAAGAATTAAACTTGCTGGACAGATTCCTGTTCGATGAGGCGATGGAAGATCCGGAGAATGTTAATTTGTTGAATGAAGTATTGATCATTATGATTACTCCGTTTGACCTATTTGGTTATGATCTGTATCGGTATACGTTTCAGATGACGTGCGAAGAAGTTCCGGAATTGAAGTTGGACGATGGTGCGACACGAATCTTCTTGAATACACACGGAAAACATCCGGAATTTGTATCACCGGAACTGATTGAACTTTTGAAATACATGGAACATTCAACGGAGCGGATAGTAAAAACATGCGAAAGTGAGCGTATACAGGCGATGCATAAGAGGATATGTCAGATTAAAGCAAGTGAGAAGACAGAGGTGAAGTATATGCAGGCGTGGGAAGAACGACTCATGGTAAAACAAGAGGGAATTAAAGGAGGAGAAAAAATAATTTTAAGAAGTCAAATTAGTAAAAAGTTGGATAAAAAATATTCTGCTGAACAGATTGCGGAGATGCTGGAACTAGATGTAGCGGATGTTGAGAAAATCATAAAGGAATTACAGGACAAAAAAGAATAATGTAATATTGTAATAAAAGTAAATCCTTACAATCCTGTTGTTCTGCCATTTTTATATAAATGCAGGAGCAGCGGATTTCTATTGGACAGTAATTGGCTTTTTCTGTCGGTCTCAGATTGGTTGATTCTGTTGGTCTTACATTGGCTGTTTCAAGTGGGCTCTAACAATATGTATGAAATATCAAAAAAGGGCGTTGCTAATCTTTTATAGATATTGGTAAATAGCCGTAATTTCTCAGCATATTCTAAAATAAATAAATTTGAACAAAGAACAAAAGAAAAATGTCCAATACGATGCTTACGCTAAATATATCTTATCTCAAAAAGAAGTTTTGGCACGTATCCTAAAATTCACCATTGCGGAATTTCAGGATTTGGAAGCAGAAGTAATCATGGAGCTGATAGAAGGTGAACCGCTTGTATCAAAAGTGAGTACGGAGCCTGGCGAGACAAATCAGACATTCCATGATAAAATTACCGGGAACAATACAGAAAATACAGAATTGGAAGAGGGAACGATATTTTTCGATGTGATCTTCTATGTTAGGATGAAGGATGGTGTCAGCCGCATCATCATTAACTTAGAAGCGCAGGGAATTGAAAAACCACCTTATCCACTGGTGAACCGAACAGTCTTTTACAGTGCCAGATTAATATCATCCCGAAAGAACAGAAATTTTGACCATTCTAATTATGGGGATATGTTGCGGACATACTCCATTTGGATTTGTTTCAATCTGGATGAAAATTGTATGAACTATCTGCACCTGACAAATACACCATTGCTAGGATCCCATGAATGGATGGGAGATTTGGATCTTATGAATATTTTCCTGGTAGGCTTAGACAAAAACTTAAGCGAAAAAGCACTCAAAACAACAGACAGTGATCTGCACTATATGCTTGGCACGACATACGGAATTGAAGAACGTGGCATTAAAAAGGGTATCGAACAAGGTGTTAAACAGGAACGATTAAATATTGTGAAAAATATGCTGTTACAGCATATGCCTGTAGAAGATATCAAGAAGTATTCCGGTGCTACTGATGGAGAAATCTTGGAAGCAGAGGAATCACTTTGCGTTAAATAAGAACTGATGCAGAAAAATTGAATTTTAAGGAATCCATTGTCATAGCTGATATGTTATGGCAGTGGATTTTTGCATTAATATTGGATAAACCACAAATCTACGAAAGCTCTATTTTGTCGCTTATAAATCTCTGGGGATTAGAAAAACATTGAGACTGATGGACAGGAGAATTTCGACAGATTTTAATCAGAAAATGAAAGCTCTACATCTTTAAAACTATGTGTAAGCGTTGTTTTATTAAAAGATGCAGAGCTTCTTCTTTTTATGATTCACCGACTCCAAGAGTAGCGCGAATACCGGCGCAAGACCACGCATAGGAAACTATTAGATCAGTTGAGTTACCTTCATCAATTGCAGCAAGATAATAAATCGAACTATAGAAACTAGAATATGAGGAATCACTTACTGTGCCATAATCTGTTGTTTCACCGATTTTATATGCTTCATATTGTTTGGTATCGGAACTATACAATCCCAAGTATCCTCTAGCAGTATAAATGATGCTATGGACTTTTCCGTTTCCATTGATGATAGCAAAAAAATGACCGGATCCGTCTTGCAAACTTGGTACTTCTGATAATTTTACAACTTCGTTGTAGCAATCTTTCAGGTTAACACCAGCAAGGGCACTACTGGCTTTAACCGGATTTCCAGAAGAACTAGCGAGTGTTGCTGAGCCACCCTTAGAAACTTTCCATTGTGCTGAACCTGCATATAATTCAGATGTTACAGTTTGTACCGCTTCATGTAACATTCGAGTTTCTGCAATGACTTTGTTTTTTTTCGCTTTTTCAATATATCCTGTTAATGCTGGAATCAGCAATGCAGCAAGAATGGCTAAAATAGTTAATACAACAATCAGTTCTACTAAAGTAAAACCACTTTTTTTACTTTTAGAATATTTCATTTTGTAATGTCCTCCTATACTTTACTTAGTAAGTATAAGGGATAGTTTGTCTGAAAACAAGAAGAACTATGATGATTAATGCATCCTCTGTTTCGAATTCTCCTGCACAAAGGAAGAACTACACAAGAATCTTGTAGATATTTGTCATGACCGTGTTCTTTTAAAATATCATAAGATAATTTTTCCTTTTCACATAAATTTCTATTATAAAGTAACACCGCAGCTGAAAACGATCTAGTTTTGTTTTTGGTGGCTCACTATAGAGAACGGGTATTCTTGCAGGGGTGAGAGATGGATCCAGATAGAGAATGAATTTAAAAGAAAATAATATATATTTCTCCATACTTTGTGTATGTACAGCTAATTGAAATATTCTTATAATTTAGTTAAATAAAAAAATACGAGGAGGTACTATAATGGCAAAAAAGATATTAATAACTGGAGGAGCCGGATACATAGGAAGTCACACTGCACTGGAACTTTTGAATGAAGGATATGAAGTTGTTGTATACGACAATCCTTGTAATTCATCAAAAGAATCTTAAAAAAGGGTAGAAGAGCTTACCGGAAAGCACATTACATTCTATGAAGGAGATGTAATGGACGAAGCTGCTTTAAAAGCAATGTTTGAGAAAGAAAATGTAGATGCAGTCATTCACTGTGCTGCACTTAAATCAGTCGGAGAATCCGTACAGAAGCCATTAGAGTACTACCGTAACAATATAACAGGAACTCTGACGCTGATGGATGTTATGAAACAGACCAGTGTTAAGAATATTGATAAGTTGAAAGTACTGATTATGTACGAGGTGATTCGGTTTATGAATTACCTCTTTTTTTATTCAAATTTAATCTATCTGTGGAAAGTGAAATACCATTATTTTATGCATATATCCAAACATTCTGTTTCTTATGGAATCCTGCCCATCTGCTACAAATTGGAAGCCTATTAACAAATTAAAGAAACCAGGCATGCATCTGGCAGCATCTTCGCAGGCGGTAGCTCATGGTTCAGACAGTGTATTATATTTCCAACTCAGACAGAGCCAGGGAGCATCAGAAAAATTCCGTGGCGCAGTAATTGATCATTATGGTAAATCAGATACAAAAGAGGCAGGCATTATAGCACCGGTAGAATTCGCACCAAAGGAGATTTCCATAAATACAAGAGAGTCGGAGAATGCAGAATACTTATTTATACAGAATTTTTGGAAAAAGGCGGTAGGAGTTCCAGTAAGAGAAGGATATAAAGTGATTTATGGCAAGAAAAATGAGATTGTTGAACCTCTGAAGACAAGAATTCTGAAGAGAGAAAAATAAATAAAAGTATGACAATAGTTGGCAGATTTTTAAACAAAATCGTTTCATTGCAGCAAAAGAGCTCTCTGTGGAATACACAGGGAGCCTTTTGCATATTTTTATTTTTTTGTGCTATCAGCATCGATGACAGACTGAATCTGTTTCATCAAAGTATCATAGTTATCTTGATTATCAATTCCGCCGAGCATCGGATCACCTACAATATTACCATTTCTATCGACCAGTATTGTTGTAGGAAATGCCATGATATCGGACGCATATTTCCCTGCATCTGAAGAAGAGTCAATGGAAAGATTGCGATATTTAGCACCCTGCTTTTCGAGAATAGTCTTTGCTTCTTTTATAGCAGTTTTGTTTCCGTCGAAGGTTTCTGTGTTGATACCTACAACTTCTCCACCCATTGATTTGATTGCATCGTTTAATTCGTTAAGTTTAGATAATTCGGCAACACAAGGTTTGCAGCCGGTGAACCAGAAATTGATGACAGTTACTGCATTTTTGGAAAACAGGCTTTCATCAACAGAATTCCCATCATAATCCTGACCAGAGAAATTCTTGAAAGGAGATGCGTCTTTGGAACTGTTTTTCTGATCAGTGTTATCAGATCCTGTATTTTTCTTTTCAATCTCAGCGATTTGTTCCTCGATTTTTCGGATAGCTTCAATATCAGCGGTAAGTGTTTTCAGCTCGTCATCTGTAAAAGACTCCTTGTTTGATTCAACAGTGTCAGCCAGAGAATCCGCATAATTTCCATTTGGATCCGCAGCACTTTTACTCATCATGCCAAATGCTTTGTTCCATACATCTTCATGATCTGCGAAGATCTGATTTTCCTGCTGATATAAATCATTCAGTTTAGAGTCGGAATCGTCTGCAGATTCTGAGCCGGATTCAGTCTTGGTATTCTGAGATTTTTCTGTGTCTGCAGTTCCTTTCCCGCTACATGCTGTAAATAATAATGCTATGCAAAGTGTTAAAATAGAGAGAAATGTTCTTTTTGTTTTCATAAATAATAGCTCCTTAAAATAATAGTAATAAAATTAATAGTTACCGGTTGGTTATGGTTGATTGCTGCTGTTCTTTTTTGGGGCATGTTTTTCCCAGAAACTGATATTGGATCGCATCTTTTGGACAAGCCTTGATGCAAGCCCCGCATCGTATACATTCTGGATGATTTGGAGTCTTGCACACATCAATATCCATTTTACATGCCTTTGAACATTGATTGCATCCGACACATTTGCTGCCTTCAACTTTAATATTAAGAAAGCTGATCTTATTAAATAATGAATAGATCGCTCCAAGAGGACAGATCCATTTACAGAACGGCCTGTAAAACAAAATACTCAACACAACAACTGTAATTAAAATAAGACATTTAAAAGAAAAAAGTGTTCCAAGTGCAGACCTTATAGCAGTATTTCCAAGTGACAGTGGTATGGCTCCTTCCAAAACACCTTGTGGGCAAATGTATTTACAGAAGAATGGATCCCCCATCCCTATAGAGTTCGTTACAAACAATGGCAGAAGAATAACGAAAACAATGAGGATTATATATTTCAGGTATCTTAGCGGTTTCAGTCGGGCTGTGGAAAATTTTTTCCCGGGGATTTTATGAAGTAAATCCTGAAACCAGCCAAACGGGCATAAAAAACCACAGATAAATCTTCCGAGTGTCACACCGAGCAGAATGAAAAAACCGGTTATGTAATATGAAAATTTAAATCGTGAGGATCCGATAACCGCCTGAAAGGCTCCAATGGGGCAGGATCCTGTTGCAGCAGGACAGGAATAGCAGTTTAATCCTGGCACACATACTGTTTTAATCTTGCCCTGATATATTTTGCCTTTAAGTAAATTGGAAATATGGATATTGGTAAGTAATGTGGCAATTGCCTGTATCCATCCCCGTATTCTGGCAACTTTTTTTGATAGTAATTTCGTTTTTTTATCCAATTCCAACACACTCCAGACATAATTTTATTGCTTTGCCAAAGACGGCAGCAGCTTCACCTCGGATCACACCATAGCCAATCATGGCTGTACCTGTGATGAATATTACAAATTGAAATATTTTTTTGCACTTCAAGATTTTGTTACTCCTTTCGTTGGTTGTATTTGTTGACCAGCTGACTTCGGTATTATACAATAGTTGGTGTGAAATTTTCGTTAAGAAGAGGGTGGAATGATTTTGAGATTATTAATAGTTGAAGATGAAAAACAAATATGTGATGCGGTTGCGAAAAGTCTGTATGATGCCGGGTACGAGGTGGATACCTGTTATGATGGGGAAGAGGCATTGGAATACATCCTGACAGAAAATTATGATTTGATTGTTCTGGATCTGAATCTGCCCGGCATGGATGGGATGGAAATCCTAAAAGAACTCAGACAGAGCAATGAGGAGACAAAGGTTCTTATATTATCGGCAAGAGGGCAGATTGCAGATAAAGTCGAAGGGTTGGATGCTGGTGCGAATGATTATATGGAAAAGCCGTTTCATCTACAGGAACTTGAGGCTCGTATCAGAAGTCTGACAAGAAGGAAATTTGTACAAAAGGATGTATGTCTGGAAAGTGGCGATATCATGTTCGACACGATAAAACGTGAGGCATATGCAAAGGAAACAAAGATTTCCCTGACAAGAAAAGAAAAAGGAATTTTGGAATATTTGCTTCTTAACCTGGGAAGACCGGTAAGTCAGGAGGAATTGATGGAGCATGTCTGGGATGCATCTGTGGATAGCTTCAGTGGAGCCATCCGGGTGCATATGTCTTCGCTAAGGAGAAAGCTTAAGGCAGTGCTTGGATATGATGCAATTATGAATAAGGTGGGAGAAGGATATAAAATACGAGAGGAGTCTGATTGATGAAAAAAATGTCACTGCAGTGGAGACTTACGTGTATAACTACATTGTGTATTGCGATTATATGTGGGTGCCTGACAATGTTCGTCTATAAAAATGGTGTGTATTATATGGATTCCCTGCAAAAGGCTGTTGACGCTCAGGGAGATGACAGCGGAGGTGGTTCGGAAGAAATATACATCAGCATACCAGAGGATAAGTGGGATGAGTTCTCAAATGATTTTTCTGTTCAAGTGTACAATAATAAAGAAGACTACAAAAGAAACAGTCTGATAGTTTCGGCTTTATTGGCGCTCCTTGGTGGAGTGGCCACATATTTTATAAGTGGACATGCGCTTAAACCAATTCGTGAGTTTTCTGATAAAATTGAAGAAGTGCAGGCTCAAAACCTGGCAGATTCGGGAATAGAAGAATGTAAGATTAAAGAACTGAATCAGCTTAGTGTTTCGTATAATAAGATGCTTGAACGCCTCTCGGATGCATTTGAGATACAGAGACAATTTACTGCAAATGCAGCACATGAGCTTCGAACTCCATTATCGTTAATGCAGGTGCAGCTTGACCTGTATCATTCCACTCAGCATCCGGGCAGTGATGCAGACACCGTACAGATGATAAAGATGTTGACGGAACAAAATGACAGGCTTGGAAAGATGGTAAAAACACTTCTTGACATGAGTGAGCTTCAGACTGTAGGACGGGATGAAAAAATTATCCTTAATGATCTCGTTGACGAGGTATTGGAAGATTTGGAACTTCTTGCACAGGAAAAGAATATAAAACTTATTGGAAAATATAAGAATATAACGATGATTGGAAGTGATATCCTTATTTATAGGCTGGTATACAATCTTGTTGAGAATGCTATAAAATACAATCATTCAGATGGACAGGTTACAGTAAATGCATACAAAAACCAAAAACATATTTACCTGTCAGTAGAGGATACCGGAAGCGGAATTCCGAAAGAACTCAGGGAACGTGTATTTGAACCATTCTTTCGCGTGGATAAATCCAGAAGCCGAGAGCTTGGTGGTGTAGGACTTGGACTTGCTCTGGTTCATGAGATCGTGAGAGTACACGATGGCAGTATCAGCATTAAGTCAAACCCTGCAGGTGGAACAATCTTTGAGGTGATTTTCGACCAGAAATCAAAGGAATAGTTATTCAAAAAAAGATGCTTGTAAATAGGATTGACTCCTAACTGATTACCATATATATTATATATTGGTAAACATTACTGAACGTTGATAAACGTTAGTCAGCATTTAGTGTTTTACAGGTTTTGTAGTAATTTACGATTTTGATTCCAAAATGCAACGAAAAACAGTAAAAAAACAGGCAGAAAAAAAGCCCAAAAAAAGAAAATAATTAAAGATTTATGAAAAAAACAATAAGAAAATTATTGTGCAACATGTATAAAAATACAAGGAGATTTAATGAGAAAGCTTGCGTTAAATGATGAAATATTACTAAAAATAGAGAAACCGGCACGTTATATCGGAAATGAAGTGAACTCGGTCATGAAAGACCCTGAAAAGGTGTCTATTAGATTTGCCATGTGCTTCCCGGACGTCTACGAAATAGGAATGTCGCATCTGGGAATACAGATCCTTTATGACATGTTCAACCGTCGGGATGATGTGTGGTGTGAACGTGTTTATTCGCCGTGGACCGATCTGGATCAGATTATGAGAGAACAGAAGATTCCGCTGTTTGCTCTGGAATCTCAGGACCCGGTAAAAGATTTTGATTTTCTCGGCATTACTCTCGGATACGAGATGTGTTATACAAATGTCCTTCAGCTTCTGGATCTCAGCGGAATCGCACTTTTGTCAGCCAACCGCGAAGAAAATGATCCTATCGTGATCGGCGGTGGTGCCT
>ERZ834859.3849-NODE-3849-length-10184-cov-3.237832_pt1 | contig 10184 bp, 8 predicted proteins | sample MGYA00519947_ERZ834859 | MGnify/ENA primary metagenome ERZ834859 (study PRJEB31850, sample SAMEA3708763) | human gut metagenome | biome: human gut; feature: human-associated habitat; material: faeces | place: China | collected 2014 ...
GATCAACTGTTACTTCTTCAATTGCATCTTTACCAGCATCAATTGCTTTGTAGTTTAATTGAACAATGGCATCACCTTTTTTACTATAAGATTTTTTAGCCATTTCTTTCATATATTCAACAGCTTTATCAATTGGTAAAATTTGTGGGTTTAATGCAAAGAATGCAGATTGTAAAATAGTATTTGTACGACGCCCCATTCCAATTTCCATAGCAATCTTATTAGCATTAATAATATAGAATTTAGCATTCTTTGTAGCTAATTGTTTTTTCACTCTATTTGGTAAATAGTCAGCAACTTCTTCTTTAGAAAATTCTGTATTTAATAAGAATGAACCATTTTTCTTTAAGTTTTTCAACATATCATATTTTAATACATAATTATCTAATGAGCATGAGATAAAGTCTGCATTATTTACATAATATGTAGCACGAATTGGTGAAGCCCCAAATCTTAAGTTAGAACGAGTTGTTCCACCTGCTTTTTTACTATCATAAGCAAAGTAAGCTTGAGAATATAAATCTGTATGATCACCAATAATTTTAATAGATGATTTATTAGCTGATACAGTACCATCTGATCCTAAACCATAGAATAGACATTCTGTATAGTCACCTGTTACATTAAATTCTTCAGTTGGTAATGATAAATGAGTAACATCATCAACAATACCAATAGTAAAACTATTGAATGGATTATCAGAATTCAAATGATCATAAACAGCTTTAATTTGAGCAGGATTTGTATCTTTAGAACCCATACCATAACGTCCACCAATTAAAACATCCGCATCTTTTACAACACTGCATACATCTAAGTATAATGGTTCACCAGCAGATCCTGGTTCTTTTGTACGATCTAATACCGCAATTTTCTTAGCTGAAGCAGGTAATACTTTTAATAAGTATTTTGCTGAGAATGGACGATATAAATGAACTTTAACTAAACCAACTTTTTCTCCAGATTTAGCCATTTCATCAATTGTATCTTTAATTGTTTCAGTAACAGAACCCATAGCGATAATAACTCTATCAGCATTTGGATCACCATAATAAGTAAATGGTGCATATTCTCTACCTGTTACTTCTGAGATTTTTTTCATGTAATCAGCAGCGATTTCTACAACTGCATCGATGTGTTTATTTTGAGCTTCTCTACCTTGGAAGTAGATATCATCGTTTTCAGCTCCCCCACGTTCAATTGGATTTGTATGAGGATTTAATGCATTTGCTTTAAATTTAGCTAAAGCTTCTTTATCTAATAAGCTTTCTAATACATCATAGTCCATAACTTCTACTTTTTGAATTTCATGAGATGTTCTAAATCCATCAAAGAAGTGCATTACTGGAACAGACCCTTTAATTGCTGTTAAGTGAGCAACTCCCCCTAAATCCATTACTTCTTGTACTGAGTGTGAACAAATCATTGGAATACCTGTTTGACGACAAGCATACACGTCTTGATGATCCCCAAAGATATTAAGTGAACGAGTTGCTAAAGCACGTGCAGCAACATGGAATACACCTGGTAAATTTTAACCAACAATTTTATAAAGGTTTGGGATCATTAATAACAATCCTTGAGATGCAGTAAATGTAGTTGCTAGAGCACCACCTTGTAAAGCCCCATGAACTGCACCTGCAGCACCTGCTTCTGATTGCATTTCAATAACATTCACAGGAGACCCAAAGATATTCTTCATTCCATTTGCAGCCCATGCTTCAGCATGTTCAGCCATTGGAGATGAAGGTGTGATTGGATAGATACTTGCTACTTCAGAAAATGCATATGCAACATGAGCAGCAGCTTGGTTCCCATCCATTGACAAATATTTCTTAGCCATAATTAAAAAATTCCTCCTTTTGCTTCTATTATTATACTACTTTCCAAACATTTTGACTACACGAATTCATGAATTCGCTTACTATTTCTATCAAAAATAAAAAATAGGACCTTATAGTCCTACTAATTTTTACTTGTTATATACGCTGTCATTGCTCCAATAGCTATAAAAACTAAAGAAAAAAGATTGCTAAACTGTCCTATCGCTAATTGAATAGCCATCACCAAAGTAAGAGATTGACCCCAAAAAGCATAATATGTCAATATCGGTGTAAACAGCGTTCCAAGTAGATAGCATATCACTGAAATGACCCCAACTTTTTCGCTTCCATAACGCGCTATTTTTAAAACAATAAAGCCTGTAAAATAACCTGTTAAAATATCAAAATATGAAAAGCTCCACCCTATTTGTAAACTAATAAAATCAAAAGCAATTGTTGAAAAAATGGCAATTACTGTGCCAACAACAAACATTTTTATATAATCACTTATTGATAAATGATAATCATTATTTTGATTAAAAAACTTTTTGGCCTCTTGCCTTTGTTTATATTCATTGTATTTTTCTTGTAAATTCATTATATCCCCCCCCTAATTTATTATTCTTTCTTTTTTTGAATCGATTTTTTCTGAAACAAACGTTGCAATAAATCCACCAATCATTCCGCCCAAATGGCCCACTAAAGAAATCGAAGGAACAGCCACCGAAATAAAAAGCATCAATACAACACTAGAAACAATTTGTTTAAACAAATAGCTATACACATCACCATATAAAACTGATAGTGCTAAAAGCGAACCAATAAGTCCAAAAACAACACCGGAAATACCACCCATCACACTATTTGTACCAATATTAAATAATAAAAATAACAAATAAGAAAATAATGTTGTCGAAATCATCGAAACTACAATAACGATAATATATTTTTTCTCTTTTAATATTTTTTCCATTAACATTCCTAAATTATATAAAGAATAAACATTACAAAAAATATGCATTAAACCAAAATGAATAAAATTAGCTGTAATCAATCGGTAATATTCATGATAGTAATAAACATACAAAGGATTAAAACCTCCAACTTGTATCCCTTGCATAGCGGACATTGATAAACCATATTTTAACGAAGTATACAGATATGTAATAACATTCACAGCCATCAAAAAGTAAGTAATTTTATATATTTTATATTCTCGATTCATTCGTATCTCCTATAAATTCAAATATTGACATTTGATCAATATTAACTTCTTCTATATTTTCTTTTTTATTAAGTTCATAAATCATCTCAAAACTTGTATCTGAAACAATATTTTTTATATAAATCGGTACTGTTTTCATTTCTAGTAGTCTTTGATTTCCAAAACAATCATTATCAAGAACCAATGAAACAGTCCAATTATGATGCATATTATGCATGATTGTAAACCAAGTAGCACCACTATTTATTTTACTTGAAACAACAATTTGAAACATTGACAAAGCACATACATAACTATTTCTATCAATGGCATGAGTAACAGTAAATCTTTTAGCAGGATCAACAGCACTTAAAAAAACAACCTTCCCCATTCTAATACTCTTTTTATATTCTTGTATTTTATTTAGCATATTTTCACAAACAAAGCAAATTATTTGACTATGATGATGCAATCCATAATGAAAGGCCTCTTGATCAATTCCTTTACAATCATTAGAAATTAACCATTTATCTTCATTATTGAGCTTATCAACAAGTCGTTTAACATATCCTTTTTCTTTTTTAGAAACTGTTTGCAATCCCGTAATAGAAATACCTTCAAATTTCACCGGTAATGTTCCTGCAATAAATAAGCAAAGGGGTGCACTCTTTTTCATTTTCTTGATTAGATTTTGAGGATACTCTTCATCATATTTAGTAATAATACGAATTCCTTGTTGTTCATATTCATGCAATTTTTTTAAAAAAAACTGTATCGATTTCATTCGTCGCACAATTTTATATGCACTATATTCAGAAATATCTAATATGTCCATTAATTCATCACTATTTAACCCAAAAAGACTGCCGGGACCATTTAACCCATGAACTTTTAAATTTTTTTCGACTTCCAACCACTCGTCACTTGTTAAAGCAGCTTCATCATATGCATATAAATCACATGTACATAACATCGTTGCCAAACTATTTAAATTCAACATTATTTTTTCCATAATACTCACCTTTATGATTATTATAGACCAATCTTAACATAAAAAAAAGCTATGATGATATTTCATCATAGCAATCATTAAAAGACAACAACTAATAACATTTCAAATTATTCTTTTCCATAGACTGCATGTGGTAACCCAGCAGGCATTACAATTGATTCTCCTTCATGTAAAATATATTTTACACTATTGATTGTAATTTCTCCTTCACCATCCAAACAAGTCACAAAAGCATCTCCACCACTTTTATGAGAACTAATTTCTTCTCCTTTATCAAAAGAAAAAAAGTTACACTTAACGTTTCATTTTGTGCTAATGTTTTAGAAACAACTTGTCCTTTTTGATAAGCAACTTCTTCTTTTAATTTTAATACTTTTTGTTTATCAATATTTTTTAAAATATTCTTTCCTCTAATAATAATATTTTACCATATTCCTATTTATTAGTCATGAGCTATGCTCTTTTTTATAAATTTAATTACTTCATCAAGCATTTCTTCACAAAAGAACATAGGTCCACCATGATCTGCCCCTTTCATACGATAAAAAATAACTTCTTTATTTTTATCTTTTAAAGCCTTATAAAGTTTAACACTTTGTTTAAACGCAACTAAACGATCCTTTGTTCCATGAGCAATTAAAATAGGTGGAATATCACCATCTAAATATGTCATTGGACTTGTTTGGCGAGCGATATCTAAATATTCTAAAACATTTTTTCTTCCAATTAAATATCCCTCTGGACTATCGGGATGTTGATGATTTTCTGTTGTTGGGAAGCCATCTTCCATCGTAATATCAACCACACCATAAAAATCAATAATAGCACGTACTTCATTAGAATATTCAGAATATAAATTACTGTTAAATAATGGTAATTTACTTGTAAGTCCACTTACTAAAGCTACATGTCCACCCGATGAATCACCAAATAAAAAAACATTTTGTTCATCAATAAAATATTCTTCGTGATGTTTTCTTAAAAAACGAATTGCTGTTTTGGTATCTTCTATTTGTGCTGGAAAAGGCACTAAATCACTTTCACGATATTGTACAATAGCTACAACAAAACCTTGTTTACATAAATAATTAAGTTGTCCTACATGTTGATAAACATTTTGTTTATGCCAAGCAGACCCTTGAACATAGACAATTAGTGGATATTTTTCATTTTCCATCACCCTTTTACGAGGTACTAATATTTGTAAAACACGACTGATTCCATCAATATTCATATATTCAACATCCGGAATATACATAGTATCCATTTCTTGATCAGATATGATACGTGTTTGCATTCCCTCAATAAAAGTTTCATCTTCTATCATTTCTTCATACGTCATTTTATCATCTCCTAATTTTTATTATTTCACTAAAAAAAGAAAACTTCAATAATTGAATTTCACACAAATAAAAAGAGAGTAGTTTTCACTACCCTCCTTATAAACTATTTACCCATTTTTTCTTTAACAGCAGCTTGAGCAGCAGCTAAACGTGCTAATGGTACACGGTATGGAGAACATGAAACATAAGTTAAACCAATTCTATGACAGAATTCAACAGTTCTAGGATCTCCACCATGTTCACCACAGATACCTAATTTAATATCTGGACGAACTGGTTTAGCTTTATTAATAGCAATTTGCATTAATTGTCCAACACCATTTTCATCAATGTGAGCAAATGGATCAGATTCAAAGATGTTCTTAGTATAATATTCATTTAAGAATTTAGCAGCATCATCACGAGAGAATCCATAAGTCATTTGAGTTAAGTCATTTGTACCAAATGAGAAGAATTCAGCTTCTTTTGCGATTTCATCTGCAGTTAATGCAGCACGAGGAATTTCAATCATTGTACCAACTTTATATGGTAATTCAACACCTGCTTCTTCGATAATTGCATCAGCCGTTTTACATACGACATCTTTAACATATTTTAATTCTTTAATATCTCCAACTAATGGAATCATAATTTCAGGAACAACGTTTTGTCCTTCTTTATTAACAGCAATTGCAGCTTCAATAACAGCTCTTGTTTGCATTTCAGCAATTTCTGGATAAGTTACTGCTAAACGGCATCCACGATGACCCATCATTGGGTTGAATTCTTTTAATGATTCAACACGTGCTTTTAACGCATCAAATGTCATACCTAAACTTTCAGCTAAAGGTCTGATTTCTTCATCTGTATGAGGTAAGAATTCATGTAAAGGTGGATCCAAGAAACGAATTGTTACTGGATAGATTTCCATTGCTTTAAATAATTCTTTAAAGTCAGATCTTTGATATGGTAAGATTTTTTCTAATGCTTCTTTTCTTGCTTCTACTGTTTCAGCAGTAATCATACGTCTGAAGTTGAAAATTCTTTCTTCTTCGAAGAACATATGTTCTGTTCTACATAAACCAATACCTTCTGCCCCAAATTTACGAGCTTGTAAAGCATCTCTTGGAGTATCAGCATTTGTTCTAACTTTTAATGTACGTACATCATCAGCCCATGACATGAATGTTTCAAAGTCACCACTGATTTCAGGTTCTACAGTTTTGATTCTTTCACCATAAACATTACCTGTACTTCCATCTAATGACATATAGTCACCTTCATGATATTTTTTACCATCTGGTGTCATTAATACTTTAGCTTCTTCATCAACTCTTAAGCTTCCGCATCCACACACACAGCAAGTACCCATACCACGAGCAACTACAGCTGCATGTGATGTCATACCACCACGGATAGTTAAGATACCATGAGCAATATTCATACCTTCGATATCTTCTGGTGAAGTTTCAAGACGAACTAATAAGATATCTTGAACACCATTTTTATGAGCTTCAATAACATCTTCTGCAGTGAAATAAATACGTCCTGTTGCAGCACCCGGAGAAGCAGCTAATCCTGTAGCTACAACTTGAGCACATTTCAATGAAGTTTCTTCAAAGTTTGGATGTAATAATTGATCTAATTGTCTTGGTTCTACTTTTAATAAGGCTTGTTCTTTAGTAATCATTCCTTCATTTACTAAATCAACTGCAATTTTTAAAGCGGCTTGTGCAGTTCTTTTACCATTACGAGTTTGTAACATGAATAATTTACCATTTTCAATAGTAAATTCCATATCTTGCATATCTCTATAATGTTCTTCAAGAATGTCACATACTTTACAGAATTGTTCATAGCATTCTGGCATAACATCATTTAATGTTGCAATTGGTTGAGGTGTACGAATACCAGCAACAACGTCTTCACCTTGTGCATTCATTAAGTATTCACCGAATAATTTCTTTTCACCAGTTGCAGGGTTACGAGTGAAGGCAACACCTGTACCAGAAGTATCTCCTGTATTACCATAAACCATTTGTTGAACGTTTACAGCAGTTCCCCATGAACCAGGAATATCATTTAAACGTCTATAAGTGATTGCACGATCATTGTTCCATGAACGGAATACAGCTTTGATAGCTTCCATTAATTGAACTTTTGGATCTTGTGGGAATTCAACTCCCGCATGTTTTTTGTATTCTTCTTTATAAATAGCAACAACTTCTTTTAAATCTTCAGCAGTTAAATCTGTATCAAATTCAACTCCTTTTTCTTCTTTGATATCATCAAATTTTCTTTCAAATGAGCTTTTTGGGAATCCCATAACAACATCTGCGAACATTTGAATGAATCTTCTATAACTATCATATACGAATCTTTCATTATTTGTAATTTTAGTAAACCCAGTAGCTACTTCATCATTTAAACCTAAGTTTAAAACAGTATCCATCATACCTGGCATTGATTCTCTTGCTCCAGAACAGATACTAACAATGGATTTGTTGGATCTCCTAATTTTTTTCCAGTTTCAGCTTCTAATTCAGCTAATTTATTATCAATTTGCGCACAAATTTCAGGCGAAATTTGTTTTCCATCTTCATAATAAGCAGTACAAGCTTCTGTTGATACAGTAAATCCTTGTGGAACAGGTAAACCAATGCTTGTCATTTCAGCTAAGTTTGCACCTTTACCTCCAAGGATGACTCTCATATCTTTATTTCCTTCTTTGAATGAGTAAACATATTGTTTCATTTCAATCAATCCTCCTAATTAATCAACTAATATAATTATACACATGATAGCCCTTACATTCAAGTGTAAATTGATACCGCTTTCATAATTTTTATTAATTATGTTGATTCTATCGCCTTTAATTTTTTAAAAAAATTGAACAAGAAACAGCCTAACGGCTATTTGCTTGCTCTATTTCTACTTTTCGTCCATTTAATTTTTCTTTTTGACAATGTCTCATCACTTTTTTTACAGCTTTATCATTAATATTTACAAACGTAAACTTTCTTTTAATATCAATTCCTTGAATATCACTTTCTCTAATATTTGCCTTTGAGACCAAGAAATGAATAATATCTTTTTTCTTTGCTTTATCCATAGATCCTACCGTTAAAAATAAACGTGTATAACCTTCACTTGCACCTTTTTTACGTTTTGATGAAGATTCAAGTTTTTCTTTCGTATAAGGAAAACCAATCTGTTGATTTAAAGATAATTCTATTAAAGCTGCCGTTACATCTTTTAACATATGATTTTCAATTTGATTTACCAAATCTTTCATTGGTTTATGTTCTCCATGTAAAATCATATCTTCTAATTTATACATTAATTCTGTTACTTTATGTTGGTGAATTTGTGTTAATGTTGGTACTTCTAATTTTTCAATATGAGATTTTGTTTTTCTTTCAATCTCTTTTAAATAGCGTTCTTCTTTTCCTACAACAATTGTATAGGCTTTTCCTTCACGATTCGCACGACCTGTACGACCAATACGATGTACATAAAGATCTACTTCTTGAGGTAATTCATAATTGATAACATGGCTAATATTTTCTACATCAATCCCTCTAGCGGCAACATCTGTGGCAATTAAATAATGAATTGTTCCCTCTTTGAATTTCTTTAAAGTTCGCATACGATGATCTTGATTTAAATCACCATGCATTGCTTCTACATTATAGTTAGCCTTTTGCATTTGTTCCGTTACTTCATCAACGCTTCTTTTAGTACGACAGAAAATAATTCCTGATTGTACCGTTTCACTATCAATAATACGGCATAATGTTTCAAAACGGTCTTTTTGTTTAACTTCAAAGTAATATTGTTTAACTGTGTTAGCTGTCACTGTTTTTTGTTTAACTTGAATATGTTTATAATCTGGTTTCATATAATTTTTCGCAATTTTTTTAATACCTTCTGGCATTGTTGCAGAAAACAACATCGTTGTATGTTCTGGATTTGTCTTAGAAATAATCGTTTCAATATCTTCTACAAATCCCATATTCAACATTTCATCAGCTTCATCTAAAACCACGTAAGAAACTTCATCTAGTTGAAGAACTTTACGTCTCATTAAATCCATCATTCTTCCCGGTGTTCCTACGACAATATCAACACCTTTTTTAATCGATTTAATTTGTTTTTCAATACCACTACCACCATATACACAAGCAAAACGTAAAGAACTGTATTTTCCAAGTTTTTTTAATTCTTCATGAATTTGCATGGTAAGTTCTCTTGTTGGTGATAAAATATACGCCTGTGGTTTCTTTTTTCTTTCTTTTAAATTTGTAAGTAAAATACTTGAAAACGCCAAAGTTTTTCCTGTTCCTGTTTGTGCTTGTCCAATGACATCATAGCCTTCCAAAATAACAGGGATAATATTTTCTTGAATAGGTGTTGGTTTTTCAAAACCTAATTCATTGATTGATTTTAATAATTCTTCACTTAATCCTAATTTTTCAAATTTGTTCATTCATTTTCTCCTCAAGTTTTTCGAGTATAACATAATTCATTTTAAATTGCAAAAAAAAGAATGCATTAACATACATTCTTTAAATCACCCTTTAAAAAACCTTGAATATTATCAACGACTAAATCAAACAAACGATTTCTTGCTTCTACTGTTGCCCATGCAATATGAGGTGTCATTAAAAGTTTTGAAGCATCATTAATTTGTAGTAAAGAACTCTCTTTTGCAAGTGGTTCTCTTTCAAAAACATCGAGTCCTGCCCCGGCAATTTCATTATTTTGTAAAGCTTCAACCAGTGCTTCTTCATCAACAATACCACCACGTCCTACATTAATTA
>ERZ834859.3884-NODE-3884-length-10099-cov-3.625249_pt1 | contig 10099 bp, 9 predicted proteins | sample MGYA00519947_ERZ834859 | MGnify/ENA primary metagenome ERZ834859 (study PRJEB31850, sample SAMEA3708763) | human gut metagenome | biome: human gut; feature: human-associated habitat; material: faeces | place: China | collected 2014 ...
CCGTTTCGTCTATTCTAGAATCAAACTCTGCCAAATTGCGCGCTAAAAATTCCGTTTTGCAATCAAAAATGAACAATCTATGTCAAATCTCGCGCTAAATTTTTCGTCGCTCATTTTCTCGTAACTCTGCGCGATACAAGACGTTCATGTTCCTGTGCCAAGCTCCTCGCCTCTGCCAAATTGATCGCCTCCCCTGTCCAGATGCGGATCTGAACCAGGTTGAAGAAGGGTATCAGAAACATTTTCTGCATGAGAAGGAACACGGAGCCTTCACTGTTTTTCAAGAGGGCGTGTATCCGACAAGAGCGGATGCGGCGAAAGCGCTGTCAAAGGGGGCATTGCATGTCTATGACGAGAATGGGGACATATTGGGGAGTATCATTGCCGATAGGAACCAGCCGGATGAATATGAAACGATAGATTGGCCAAGTCGCGCCCCTGCCGAGAAGGTGATGGTCATTCATCTGGTCATGGTATGCCCTGAAGCCGCAGGGAAAGGCATCGGCTCCTCTCTCGTCAAGTATGCGATGGAAAGAGCGCGGCAACATTCCTGCGAAACGGTAAGGCTTGATACGGGAGCGCAAAACATTCCCGCCGCTTCGCTCTACAAGAAGTTGGGGTTTCAACTGGCTGAAACGGGCACGATGAAAGTCGGCGGGGTGATCTCCCATACTGGGCACCTCTTTTTTGAAAAGATGTTATAAGCGGACGAACATTCCATTTCCTACTCCATCCTTGCGGGCCGCAAGGATGCTTTGCACTGCGTGGGCTTTCCGCCTCCTTTGAACGGTGTCCGGGGCTTTCTCCTGCGCGGGCTTGCCGTTGAACACGGATGCCTGCGGAATTTCCAGCATTTCGGAGAGCCTTTTCCGCCTCCCGTCCGCCTCTTTTTCCTTGTGGGGCGGGACGGGTTGCGGTAGAGATGCGGTTTGAGCAAGGAGCATATCATGACTACAGCACACCCCAAGGTGCGCATCCAGTACCTGCGGGATTCGCAGGCCGTGTACACGGCGAACGGGGCCGAAGGCTTGCGGTACGCCACTTCAGGTTCCGTGGGCCTCGATCTGAGGGCCTGCCTTGAAGAAGACGAAGCCGCCATTCCGGCGGGCGGGCGTCTGGCCATCCCTTCCGGCATCGCCGTCGAACCGCTTACGCCGGGCATCGCCGGGTTCGTCTACTCACGCAGCGGGCTCGGAGCCATGCAGGGCCTGACCGTGGCGCAGGGCGTCGGCGTCATTGATCCCGACTACCGCGGCGAAATCACCGTCGTCCTCCTCAATACGTCCGGCGAGGAACGACGGCTCCGACGAGGAGACCGCATCGCGCAGCTCGTTTTCCAGCCCGCCTTGCAGGTGGAGCTTGAGGAATGCGAGACGCTGGGCGCCACCGGACGCGGCTCCGGGGGCTTCGGACATACGGGAAAACACTAGACGGCCTTCACAGAACACGCCGTCGTACTTATATGAGCATTCCGGCGGCCGCCGGACAGGAGATACCATCATGACCACTTCCTCTCTCGATACGATCAAGGCCCGCGAAGAATCCCTTCTCTGCCGGACGTACGGTCGTTACCCTGTCAGCATCGCCAGCGGCAAAGGCTCCAGAGTCACCGACCTCGACGGCAAGGAATACGTCGACCTGCTGGCCGGGATCGCGGTAACCAGCCTCGGCCACTGCAACGAGGAAATCGCTCAGGTCATCGAGAAACAGGCCCGCAAGCTCATCCATGTGAGCAATCTCTTCTATCAGGAAGAACAGCTTGAACTGGCCGAGGAACTGCTGTCCCTGAGCCATTTTGGAAAGGCGTTCTTCTGCAACTCCGGCGCGGAAGCCAACGAAGCGCAGATCAAGCTGGCCCGCCGCTACATGCAGCGGGTGAAGAACGTCGACGCCTACGAAATCATTACGCTGGACAAAGCGTTCCACGGCCGCACGTATGCGACGATGGCCGCCACGGGGCAGGAGCGTTTTCAAGACGGGTTCGCGCCCATCCCGGACGGATTCAAGACCGTGCCGTGGGGCGATCTGAACGTGCTTGAGGCCGCTATTACGCCCAAAACCGCCGCCGTTCTCGTCGAAATCGTACAGGGCGAAGGCGGCATCCGGCCCATGCACGCCGAATACGCCAAGGGCATTGAAGCGCTCTGCCGCGAAAAGGGCATCCTCTTCCTCGTGGACGAGGTACAAGGCGGCCTGTTCCGTACCGGCAAGCCGTGGGCGTTCCAGCATTTCGATCTCAAGCCCGACGCCATTTCCTGCGCCAAGGCCCTCGCCAACGGCCTGCCCATGGGCGCTATGATGACCACCGACGAAGTCTCCAAAGGCTTTGTCGCAGGCAGCCACGCCACCACGTTCGGCGGCGGCGCCCTGACGTCCGCCGTGGCGGCCAAAGTCGTGCGGATCATGAAGCGCGATCATCTCGACGAGCGCGCGGCCAGCCTCGGCGGCGAGTTCATGGAGTCCATCCGCCGTATCAGCGAAAGCCACCCCGGAACGATTAAGGAAGTGCGCGGCCTCGGCCTCATGATCGGCATCGAGCTGGCCTTCCCCGCGAAGGCCGTTTGGGAAGAACTCATCCGCCGCGGCTTTATCTGCAACCTGTCCCACGAAGTCGTCCTGCGCCTTCTCCCGGCCCTCAACATCCCGGAAGAAGATCTGCGCGCCTTCGCGGACACGTTGGAAGACATCCTCGCAAACATCAAAAAGTAGCGTGCCGTTTTCTGCGAGAAGAGGCACGGGGCGCTTTGGCCCCGCCTCTCCGTCCGTTCAATTGAGAGGGTAGGTTGGAAGGGGCCTTCCCAAAGAGGCCCTCTTCCCCATAACCCTTTTCTTTATAAAGGATTTCATGATGCTCGTCGATCATATCGGCAACTGGCGGCGTTACGGTTTAGGCCCGGCATGGGAAGAAACGATGCGCTGGCTCGAAAACTACGCGCCCGGCGGTTCCGGTTCCCTTGCGGACCTCACGGATGGCACGCATCCCCTGACGGACGGTTTCGTCAGCGTTGCCACACTGACTTCGCGCCCGCTTTCCGGCAGCCTCTACGAATGCCATAAGCGCTTCTGCGATGTGCAGATGGTGGTGGAAGGCCAGGAATGGCTGTTCAACGCCGCCACAACGGGCCTCTCCCTCGACGGCCCATTTGATGACCAGCGGGACGTGGGCTTTTTCCAGCCCGCTCCGGCGGAAGTCAGCCGGGTTACGCTTTCGCCCGGCACCTTTGCCCTGCTCTTCCCGTGGGACGCGCATCTTCCGGCCATCGCGGTGGACGGAGTACCGGCCCCCTTGCGCAAGTGCGTGGGCAAAATTCCCTTCGAGTCGCTGCGCCTTTCATAAAACTACTTGCAACGCGAACGATTTTCGGGCAAACCTGCGGCCTTCCCGGGGGAAGGTCTGGCCCGTCTTGAGGGACTCCCCCTGCTTCACGTTAAAGTAAAGAGGACACGAATGGACATTTTCGATCAGGCGCAGGAACTGGAACGGCTCGCACGCGAAACCGCCCTCCAGCGCGCCCGTTCTTCACAGTACTGGGAAGGGCCGGAGTGGATCGACGGTCAGGCCTGCTGCCGTGAATGCGGCGAGCCCATTCCCCAGAAACGTCTGGAAGCCCTGCCCGGCGTCGGCCTGTGCCGCGCCTGCCAAGAAGAACGGGAACGTGAAGTCTTCTGATTCCCGCACAACATCCGGGGGAGGGCCTCACCTCCCCCTTACCCATTCCCGCGTCCGCGAACGCCGGTTTTTCCGGGATACGCCGTGACAATACCCCCGCCTCCCCAATCAAGAAACATCCCCCTCGGCCCCATACCGCGCTGGCTCCTCGGCCTTCTGCTCGGCATAGCGACCTACGCCGTGGCCTTTCTGCTGCGCTTTCAGGAGTGGCCGTCGTGGCAGGATGTGGAATACCGCCTTGGTAATGAAATGCTCCTCGCCACGCACGACGCCTACCACTGGGTCGCCGGGGCTGAGGGGTTTGAATTCGGCGCCGGACATCCCATGTCCGAACTGCTCCGTATCCTCGCCCTGATTACAGGCGCCGAGCCCGCGCAGGTCGCCTTCTGGCTGCCTCCGGTCATGGCCAGCCTCGTGGCTCTGCTCATCTTCCTGTGGGCGTGGGGCATGGGCAGCATGGAGGCCGGTTTCTGCGCCGGCATCCTCGCCTCGCTCTCGCCGGGCTTCCTTGCCCGTACCATGCTCGGCTATGCCGACACCGACCTCGTTACCCTGTTCCTGCCCCTGCTTATCGGGCTGGCCCCGGCTGTGTGGGTCATGCATTTCCTCCGCCACCCGCTGGCCCTGCCGTTTCGTTGGTTCCAGCGCTGGACGAAACGCCCTATCCCCATTGCGCTGGACGCTCCGGGCCATCAGCCGTACGCGCCTATCTCGGCCTTCTGGGTGTTCGCCCTCAGCGCAAGCGGGCTGCTCGCCTGGTGGTCTCAGGAATGGCATTCCATGTTCCCGTACATCGTGCGCTATAATGTGGCCTTGATCGGCTGCATGGCGCTTCTGCTGGCCCGCCCGGGCGAACGCCGCACGGCCCTGCTCGCAGGGCTCGCCTATGCCCTGCCCGCGCTCGGAGGCCCCACTGGAGCGATGTTCCCGCTCACGCTTCTCATCGCCATCATGGGCCGCGAACGCCAATTCGTGGCGCAGCTCCACCGCCCCGCCGTACTGGCGGCGTTCTGGCTGATGGCGGCAGCGCTGCTTGTCGATCTGAGCGTGTTGAGCACGATGCTCCACCATGTGCAAGGCTACCTCAAGCGCGCCGGGGATGCCGTGGCTACGGGCACGCCCGATCCGCTGGTCTTCCCGTCCGTAGCCCAGTCGATCATCGAGATCCAAGATCTCACACTGACCGAAATCTTGGTTTATTTCCATCCGTGGCAACCCATTGCTATCCTCGGGCTGCTCGGATTCCTGTTCGTGCTTTGCGCCCGTTCCGGGGCACTCTTCCTTGTGCCGCTGGCCTTGCTGGCCTTGCTCAGCACCAAGATGGGCGGACGGATGGTCATGTTCGGCGCGCCTATCGTCGCCATCGGGCTGACCCTGCCCGTGGACTGGCTGGCCTGCGCCCTCGGGGACGTCCGGGCGAAGACCACCCGCAAGGTGTTCTTCCTCGCCTGCCTCATATTGGCCGGGCTCATCCTCCTTGTGCCGAGCTGCCGGGAAACCATGATCGAGCTCTGGAACTCACTCGGATGGCTCCATTTCGTGATCATGGGGTGCCTTCTCGCCATGTTCGTCATCGGGCTCGGGCGCCAGCGGGGCTGGCGCCTGACCCGCACGCTCGACATGATCGGGCCGCACCTGCTCTACCGCTCGGCGGCGGTCATCCTCATGCTCGCCATCGTGATCCCTCCGCTTGCGGATCTCGTACCCGCCATGACCCACGGCCCCATCCTCAACCGCCGCCACGCCGCCGGACTGCGCGAACTCCGCAAGGCCACCCCCGAAGACGCCATGATCTGGCATTGGTGGGACTGGGGATACGCGGCGCACCATTTTTCGCGGCGCGACACCATCGCCGACGGTGCGGAACACGGCGGGCCTTCGCTCTATCTTCCCGCAGCCGTCTATGCCACGGACGATCCGCGTTTCGCCCGCCAGATCATCAAATATACCGCTGCAAAAGGGAATGTTCCCGGCAACGTATTCAAAGGTTTGACGGCGTCTCAGGCCGCGGACATGATCACATGGCTGAATAACCCAAACAACCCGCTCATTCAGGCCGACGGCAAGCAGTATCTTGTGCTCAGCTTCGACATGTTGGATCTCGGCTTCTGGATTTCCACCTTCGGAAGCTGGAACTTCCTGTCCAAGGAAGGCCGGGGCTACGCCATCAGCATCGTCCCGCAGGCGCTTTCCTACCGCCTCGATAAGGGGGAGGTGGTGATGAAGGGGAGCAACATCAATGTCCCCGCCGCCAGTATCGACGTCTTTTCCGACGGGCAGCTCGATCACCGCGACTACGTGACGCCGCCCGAGTACCTGCCCGACAACGCCGCCATCAAGGCATGGAAGGAAGACATGGAGCGCCGCCGCAACGTGCACTTCATGTTCAACCGCGTGACCGGAGAAAAGCTCGTCATCGACGACCGCATGTACAACACCCTTATGGTGCAGCTCCTTATCTGCGATCCCGGCGATCCGCGCTTCGCTCCCTATTTCCGGCTCATCTTTGACAACGTTTTCTGCAGGGTTTACGAAGTATTATAGAAAAGCAAAAACGTGGGCCCCTTCCGAAGGGGGCCATTTTATGACAGAAAAGCCTTCCCCAATACGGGGAAGGCTTTTCTGTCATAATAACATCTTTGAAAGAGGAGCGGATGGGGTTTTGGGAAGGAGAGGAGAAAGCGTGGGGCCCCCCCCCTTTCTCCAGAAAAGCTTCCTCCCTTTCCCCCATTTTCCCCTACTTCACAAACAGCATCTCCTGATAGCTCGGGAGAGGCCACAGATCTTCGGGAACGATCGTCTCGAGATGATCGGCAAGGGTGCGGATGGCATTCATGGCCGGAATGACCACGGTGCACTTGTGATGCGCTTCCTGCACAGGATCTTCAATCTTCATGTCCACATTGTTTTCGAGGTGCTCAAGCCCCTCGCGGAGTTTGCGCAGGGTGTCGTCGATGTCGTCGAGCAACACGGTGTCGGGTTCGCGGTTCAAGGCGCGCATGTCGAGGCAGGCACGGAGCAATTCCTGCTGGAAGCGCAGCCCGGCGGGGTAGATGATGGTCCGGCCCATCCGGATGACGAGGTTCGCTTCGGCGCGGATCGTCTTGCAGTACTGTTCGATATAGATTTCCTGACGGGCCTTGAGCTCCTGACGCGACAGCACGTTATACCGGCTGTAGAGATCCACCACATCGGGGCTGGTGTACACCATCAGGGCTTCGGGCGTGGTCCGGTAGTTGGGCAGGCCGCGCCGCTCCGCTTCCTGGTGCCAGATTTCGGAATAGCCGTCGCCGTTGAAGATGACCGCGCTGTGCTCCTCCACAATCTCCTGGATGAGCTTGCCCACGGCGGCGTGGAGCTTTTCGGGATCGCCGCCGGAGAGCTTTTCGAGGCGGGTGGCGGCATAGTCCAAGGAGTCGGACATGATGGTGTTCAGAGCCGTCTGAGAGGCCGAGGCGGGCATACTGGAGCCGAGCGCGCGGAATTCGAAGCGGTTGCCGGTAAACGCGAAGGGGCTCGTACGGTTGCGGTCGCCGGGATCGGCGGGCAGAGGCGGCAGCGTATCCACACCCACGTTCATCAGGCGCTTGCCCTTGGAGCCGCGAACCTGACCGACGCGGAACTGTTCCAGAATATCGGTGAGCTGATCCCCGAGGAACATGGACATGATGGCCGGCGGCGCTTCGTTGGCACCGAGGCGGTGATCGTTGGACGCGGCGGCGACGGTGGCGCGGAGCAGCCCCCCGTACTTGTGCAGGCCACGGATCGCGGCAACGAGGAACACGAGGAACATCGCGTTCTCATGCGGCGTCTCGCCTGGTTCGAAAAGAGTGCCGACTTCGGCGTTGCCGATGGAATAATTGAGGTGCTTGCCCGAACCGTTGATGCCGCTGAACGGCTTCTCGTGCAGGAGGCAGTGAAGGCCGTGCCTCTTGGCGACTTTCTTCAGCACGGTCATCATGAGCTGGTTGTGGTCGATGGCGAGGTTGGCCGTTTCGAACACCGGGGCGATCTCGTACTGGCTCGGAGCCACTTCGTTATGGTGCGTGCGGACCGGAACGCCGAGCTTGTAGAGTTCGCGCTCGGCCTCCGTGATGCAGCTCATGACGCGGCGGGGCATGACGCCGTAGTACTGGTCTTCAAATTCCTGCCCCTTGGCCGGTTTCGCGCCGAACAGCGTACGCCCGGCGGTGAGCAGATCGGGACGGCCGAACACGAAGTTCCGGTCGATGAGGAAAAATTCCTGCTCCAGCCCGGAGTACGAAATGATGGGCAGGGAGGTCTTCTTGCCGAACAGCTTGAGGATACGGCTGGCCTGCTTGTTGAGGGCCTGATTGGAGCGCAGGAGCGGGGTCTTGCGGTCAAGCGCCACGCCCGTCCACGACAGGAAGGCCGTGGGGATGCACAGCACGATGCCGCTGCTGTTTTCCATAAGGTAAGCCGGACTGGTCACGTCCCACGCGGTATAGCCGCGCGCCTCGAAGGTGCTGCGCAGGCCGCCGGAAGGGAAGCTTGAGCCGTCGGCTTCGCCCTGGCTCAGCATCTTGCCGCTGAATTCCGTGATCACGCCGCCGTTGCCGTCGGGCGAGAGGAAACCGTCGTGCTTTTCGGCGGAATGGCCCGTCAGGGGATAAAATACGTGCGTGAAGTGGGTAGCGCCCTTCTCGATGGCCCAATCCTTCATGGTGGAAGCCACGATGTCCGCCAGCGAAGGATCGAGTTGGACCCCCTGCTCGATGGTCTTGCGCAGGGACTTGTAGACGATCCGGGGCAAGCGTTCCTTCATCACCTTGTCGCTGAAAACATTGCTTCCGTAGATTTCAGTCGGCTTGGTGTCGGCATAGTTCAGGGGGGCGAGATCCGGTTTGTAGCTGGTAATGGCTCTAATGGCATTGCTGCGGGCGTTGCTTCCGCTCATGCGTCTGTACTCCTTGGGGGGATTGCTGTTTCGACGGAATGGGTGTTTATACTCCAACTGGCCGGTGAACGGAAGGGGCGAAAGAGGCCTTTTCCTTGCGTGATTGTTTCTGAAAAAGGATCTTGCCCCTCTTTACGAGCCTAGTGTTCTCAGGTATATGAAGGAACTCTACACAAGCTTGATGCGGTTCAGCCCGCATCGTGAAGACTGCCAGGAGGTAGTTTCTTGGAACAGAAGGACATCGAATATTTTCGTACGCTCCTCAACAATATGCTTGAAGAGGCGCAGCACAAGGGAGATTCCACGCTGGAGGACCTCACCGACAGCAACGAGCTCTTCGCTGATCCTGCCGACCGGGCGTCCGCCGAATCGGATCGCGCTTTCACACTGCGCATCCGTGACCGCGAACGCCGCCTGATCCGCAAGATCCAAGCCGCCATCCAGCGGCTGGACGAAGGGACCTACGGCATCTGCGAAGACTGCGGTGAAGATATCAGCATTCCCCGTCTCAAGGCCCGTCCCGTGACCAAGCTTTGCATCAACTGCAAGGCCCGTCAGGAAGAAGGGGAAAACATTCGGGGCGAGTAATTCTACAGCCCGCCAAGGTTCGCGCTTTGGCGGGCTCTTTCTCATCGGCGGGCCCGCCCGTCTCCCAAACTCACGAGGCTTTGCATGGACTGCCATGTGTTCCGTCGCCTGTGCGACGAGCTTGCGCCTGCGCTCATGGGTTGCCGGATCGAAAAAATCCACCGCCCGGCCAAGGATGTGACCCTGTTCACGCTCTACGGCACAGGCGGCAAACGTTTCCTGTTTCTTCGCGCGGGCCGCAAGGCTCCCTTCCTTTTCCTTTCGACGCACAAAATCCCCGTCGGCAGCGCACCGCCGGCCGATATCATGCGGCTGCGCAAATACCTTGCGGATCGCCGGATCATCGACGTGCTGCCCGACTGGGTGGGGCGCCGCCTTTACCTTCATGTCAACGCCGATACCGAATGCTGGCTTACGCTCGATCTGCGGGAAGGCCCCTCGTTGCTTTTCGACGCGCCGCCTGAGCCTGAAATTCCGGCATGGCCCGATCCCGCGCACTGGGCCGAAGCCTGTGAAGGCGACGGCTGGCGGGACTGGCCGGTCATCACGCCGCCCTTGCGCCGTACCCTCCCTTTGCTCCCGCCCGACGAACAAGCCGCCCTGCTCCTCGATCTGGAGGCCGGAGGCGGAGATCTTTTCCTTTACGAGAACGCCGCCGGGGAACGCGAGCTTTCCGCATGGCCCCTGCCGCCCGAACGACGCCGCGACGCCGACGGTACACCCCGCGAGGAACTTGTGGTCGAGGATGCCATCCGGGCGTGCGCAGCAGCCGGGGAAGCGCAAGTCCTGCGCGGCATCGCGGCCCTCTCTCGGGCCGAAGCGGCCAAACCCCATCAGGCCGAGGCCAACCGCCTGCGCAAACTCCTGCTCAAGCTGGAGAGCGAAAAAAAACGCCTCAGCGACATGGTTGCGGCACAGGATGC
>ERZ834859.3893-NODE-3893-length-10081-cov-2.861959_pt1 | contig 10081 bp, 5 predicted proteins | sample MGYA00519947_ERZ834859 | MGnify/ENA primary metagenome ERZ834859 (study PRJEB31850, sample SAMEA3708763) | human gut metagenome | biome: human gut; feature: human-associated habitat; material: faeces | place: China | collected 2014 ...
CCCGGCCGCCACAAAATGGCCGTGAAGGTGGTGGACATTTTCGGCAATGACACCATGACCATCATTGAAATTAATGTGGGAGGCAGAAAATAATGGCCCTGCATCCAGATTTTCCCAAATCTCCCCATGATATTCTTGACCCGAAATTGCGATGGTTCCCTGCGGATGAATCCCTGCGGGACAAAATGGCAAACCTTATGCCGCCGCTTGTGCCCAGACTGCGGGAGGAGGTGCAAAAATTCCGCGACAGCGGCTATGTGGGCGCCAGTGATACAAGCAAAAGCCTGCTCAACTGGTGGTTCAATGAGCCGCATCTTTTGGAGCAGGCGGACGGATCCCGCCTTGAATTCAAGTATTATTTCGCCCAGCGGGAAGCATTGGAAACAATCATTTATCTTTATGACGTAGTGGGCGCAAAGGACAAGTTTGATCTGATGCGCTTTGATGCTTCCGGCAATGTCAGCGCCGGAATGTTTGATGAAAGCTGGCGGCGCTATGTGATCAAGATGGCCACTGGCAGCGGCAAGACCAAGGTTATGGCGCTGGCACTGGCCTGGAGCTATTTTCACAAGCTGTATGAGCAGGATTCGGAGCTGGCGCGCAATTTTCTGGTAATCACGCCAAACATCATTGTGCTTGATCGCATTTACAAGGATTTTCAGGGCCTGCGCATTTTCTTCAAGGATCCGGTACTGCCGGACAATGGCTATGCTGGCCGCAACTGGCGCGATGATTTTCAGCTCACCCTGCACAAGCAGGATGAAGCGCGGGTGACAAGGCCCATAGGCAATATCTTTCTGACCAACATTCACCGCGTTTACGCTGGCAATGAAAGCCTGCCATCGCCTGATGACGAGGATTCCCGCGACTATTTTCTTGGCCCCAAGCCCGTTGGCGCGACAACGGATTCCAAAGTGGATTTGGGCCTGATTGTGCGCGACATTGACGAGCTGATGGTTATTAATGACGAGGCGCATCACATCCATGACTCTTCCCTTGCCTGGTTTAAATCCATTGAAGACATCCATAACCAACTTTTACAGAAAGACAAGGCTCTCAGCCTGCAACTGGATGTGACAGCCACGCCAAGGCATAACAGCGGCGCGATTTTTGTCCAGACTGTTGCCGATTATCCGCTAGTGGAGGCCATAGCCCAGAATGTGGTCAAGCATCCTGTTCTGCCGGACAAGCCCAGTCGCGAAAAACTGGTGGAGCGGCAATCGGCAAAATTTACGGAAAAATACGGCGATTTTCTGGATCTCGGCGTGATTGAATGGCGCAAGGCCTATGCGGAACATGAAAAGGTCGGCAAAAAGGCCATTCTCTTTGTGATGACTGATGACACCCGCAACTGTGATGAAGTGGCGGCCTATCTTGAGGAAACTTATCCAGACCTGAAAGATGGCGTGCTGGTAATCCACACCAAGGATAATGGCGAAATATCCGAGGCCAGCTCCGGCAAAAATAAAGAGGTACTGGAACGATTGCGGGAACTGTCCAACAAGATTGACGATGTGGACAATCCCTATAAAGCCATTGTTTCCGTACTGATGCTCAAGGAAGGCTGGGATGTGCGCAATGTTGCCGCCATTGTGGGCTTGCGCGCCTATTCCGCCAAGAGCAACATTCTACCGGAACAGACCCTTGGCCGTGGCTTGCGCAAAATGTACCCAGGCACTTTTGAGGAATATGTCAGCGTTATCGGCACAGAAGCCTTTATGGAATTTGTGGAACAGATTCAGGCCGAAGGCGTGGAGCTGGAACGCAAGCCCATGGGACATGGCACCGGCCCGCAAACGCCGCTGACCATTGAAATTGACACGGAGAATACCAAAAAAGACCTGGACGCGCTGGATATCGAACTGCCCCTGCTCACGCCGCGCATTTACCGCGAATATAAAAAACTTGCCGACCTTGACATTGCCCAATTTGGCCATGAAAAAGTGGAGTATAAAAATTTCAGCGAGGATGAGCAGTGCGAAATTGTCTTTCGCGATATAACCACATACGAAATCAGCCATACCACGATGCTGGATACAATCGGGATTGCCGATTACCGTAGTGTGCTTGGCTGGTTCACCAGGAGCATTATGCGGGACTTACGCCTGTTCAGCGGCTATGATGTGTTGTACGGCAAGGTCAAGGCCTTTGTGCGCGATGAGCTGTTTGACCGGCCAGTGGAACTGGAGGACGCCAACACCATGCGCAACCTGTCGGAAGTTGCCGCCACGCGCACGATAATTGAAAGCTTCAAAAAGGCCATAAACGAGCTTACCGTACGCGACAAGGGCGATGCGGAAATCCGGGATTGCATCAAGCTTCGCAAAACCCGTCCCTTCATGGCGCAGCAGCAGGAATCCCTCATTCCCAAAAAGAGCGTTTTCAACCGCATCATTGGCGACAGCCATTTTGAGCTGGAATTTGCCGCATTTTTGGAGGAATGCACGGACGTGCTGGCCTACGCCAAGAACTACCTTGCGATCAATTTCAAACTTGATTATGTCAATAGGGACGGCAATATTTCCCACTACTACCCGGACTTTATCGTTAAACTGCCCAAAAATCGGGTTGTGATCGTGGAAACCAAGGGCAACGCCGACCTGGACACTCCGCTTAAAATGGAACGGCTGCGGCAGTGGTGCGAGGATGTGAACAAGGCGCGGAATGAGGTGAAATATGAGTGCCTGTATGTGGAACAGGAAGAGTTTGAGAAATATGGGGCGAAGAATTTTGAGGAATTGTTATGCATAAATACGATGCCAAAATAGTCATTCTTCTTACGCGCATTGGGATATGTTCATTATGACAAGCATTTCAACGTTCTTAAATGAATTTTCTAAAGCAATAACAGAAGGCTATGCTGCAATATTTGCTGGGGCTGGCCTCTCTAGGTCTTGTGGCTACACGAATTGGAAAGAATTAGTTAAACCTTTTGCCGAAGAAGTGAAGCTAGATGTAAATAAGGAATCAGATTTAGTAGCAATCACACAATATTATGTAAATAAAAAACATTCTCGTTCCTCTATAAATCAGACAATAATGACTGAATTTACAAAAAATGTTCAATTAAATGATAATATTTTAATGCTAACAAAATTTCCAATTACAACATATTGGACTACAAATTATGACCGACTCCTTGAAGATGGATTACAGCGAAACAATAGAAAAGTAGATGTAAAAATTGATCAAGAATCTCTTGCAAATAATATTCCAGATAGAGATGCGATATTATATAAAATGCATGGCGATGTTATGAATCCTGCAAAGGCCGTATTAACAAAAGATGACTATGAAAAATATGAGATAGATCATCGTTTATTCCGAACTGCATTACAAGGCGATCTCATCAACAAAACATTTTTATTTATTGGATTTAGTTTTGAAGATCCAAATTTGAAATATATATTAAGTCAAATTAGAACTCTTCTCGGAGAAAACATTAGGACACATTATTGTTTTTTTGAACAAATAAAGAGAGAAAACTTCGAAAATGACAATGATTATACCTATGCAAAGATTAAACAAGAATTACGAATAGAAGACCTATATCGTTATGGTATTCATTCTGTTGAGTTAGAGTCATATTCATTAGTGACGCAAATACTACACAAGTTAGAATCACTTTATTTAGCAAATAATGTATTTATTTCTGGTAGCTTATCGGTAGCTATGCCAAATTGGTCTATCCAATCGGCTGAAAACTTTACCTATAATTTGGCCAAAATTTTAGTTAAGAATCAATATAAAATTATTTCTGGATTTGGCCTAGGAATTGGTTCATCAGTCATTAATGGTGCATTATTTGAGATAAATAATGCCCGGTATAAGCACATTGATGAACATTTATGTATCTTGCCATTTCCGCAAAATATTAAAGATGATATCGAGCGTAAAAATTTTTGGACATCTTATAGACAAGATATGATTTCATTATGCGGCATTGCCATATTTATCTTCGGAAATAAGATAATAAATAATCAACCTGTAATAGCATCAGGGATGCTTGAAGAATTTAAAATAGCACAAAAGCTAGGTAAGGTGATTATTCCAGTAGGGTCGACAGGTGGAGCAGCAGCAAAAATATTTGCTGATATGCAAATTGAAGCAGATAAATATCATTATCTTACCCCTTATTGGAAACAACTAGAATCAAGTGATGAAGGTGTATTAATAGAAACAATCATAAAAATTATAGACAATCAAAAGGAGTTTTGCAATGTCTAAGAGACAAGTCTTCTTCAGTTTCCATTATGCAGAAGATAATTGGAGAACAAGTCAGGTAAGGAATATGGGAAAAGTAGATGATAGTTCTACATTTTCGGATAACGATTGGGAAGAGGTGCGTTTAAAAAATGATAAAGCAATTAAAGAATGGATTAATTCCCAAATAGAGAAACGATCTTGTATTGTTGTATTAATTGGTGCACATACATCTGGTAGAAAATGGATTAATTATGAAATCGAAAAAGCATATGAATTGTCTAAAGGAATAGTTGGCATATATATAAATAAACTAAAAGATAAAAGTGGAAAACAATCCTCAAAAGGAGCTAATCCATTCTATAATATATATACATCCAATGGAAAGAGACTCTCACAATTTGTCACTGCTTATGATCCTCCATCAATTTCAAGCCAAGGGGCATATGACGATATTAAAGAAAACATAGAACAACTCATTGAGGATGCCATTGCCAATAAAGGATCATATTGAGGTGTGTCGGGACGATTAAAATGTATATTTTTAATCGAATAACTCAAAACCCCGTCATCATGGGCGGTAAGCCTGTATTCGCGGTATGCGCGTAACTGTCAGCATGATTTTTGGCCAACTGGCTTCAGGCAGAACCGCGCAGGAAATCTTGGCCGATTACCCATATCTTGAGCAAGAGGACATTACCCAGGCATTGCAGTACGCCGCGTGGCTGGCGGAAGAACGCGAATATTCTCTGGAAGAAGCATGAAGCTTTTGCTGGAGTGGATTTCCTCAGAGTCAATGGCGTTGAGGCAATTCACTGGCTGGAATGTGGCGCGTCAAATGCTCCTGATAGAGAAATCATGGCCTATGCGCGCGAAAATGGCTATATCGTTTTTACCCATGACCTGGATTTCAGCTCGTTGCTGGCCAATAGCAAAGACAGCAAGCCGAGTGTCATTCAGCTCTGCGCAAATGACACCAGCCCTGAAGCTACTGGAAAGGTGACTCTTGCGACATTGCGGCAAATGAGTTCCGAGCTGGAAACTGGCGCATTGCTGACAATTGACCCAAAACGCTCCCATATCCGGCTTTTACCGCTGTAAAAACCAAATGAAAATGCGAGCAACAACTTCTCCTAAATTCCATGTCCAACAACGGCCATCAAGATATTTTGAAATATTTCAAATTTGTGGTTTTTTTGTGGGTAGAATATTGGGAAAACAAAAAAATTTATTCAATATCAACAAGTTGCAAGAAATATTTTATCCGCTTGGGGACGCCAACAGGAAATTGAAGGCGCATCACTTTACCCTGAAAATTAGGGTTTTGTGGTGTGTCTTTTGTATTATAAGCACCCCGCCCTTGTAAAGCCCTCCCCCAAGGCTTTCAAGCCGAGCCGTCCCCTCCATGTGCGCTACGGCCTAGCTCCTTCCGGGCGCTTCTATCTCCGCGCCTCATCCCTCAAGATTTCTCTTCCCTGCGAAGAAACCGACCGCAAGGCCGTACTCCTGGCACTCGTCATCGCGGCGCTGTGCATCTGTGGGCTGGCCTCTCCCCTACCCCCCTTTTCCATTCAAAAGGGAGGGCAGCCAGAGCCTACCCGAACCTCCATCCCCTCGTCGCCAGACACCTCGGCATCCGCATAATGTACTCGCCACCGCTGCGGCCTGTCCACAGCATGATCACGTCGATCCGCCCGCTGGTAATCCGCTGCACGCACAATTTCGCTGGAGCCATGCTGTACTGTTCGAGCCTACGCATGAGACTGAGACGACGCTGAACGCTGCACCGCTGATCTTCTGAACCGTCAGCTCAGAAAGCAATCCCCCTTTGAGGAATGCATTCCAGATGACGTCTGGCGGCGCATGAGCCGAGAAGACCGTGAGATACCCCGCGCTGCCGCACCAAATGGGTCTAGATCATTGATGACGCCTTGCCCTCCTACTGCCGGACCTACGCTGGCCATGAGTACACATGGAAGGTCGGCGTCAACTACGTTGGCGAACCGCTCAACGGTGGCCACTGGATTGATGAGTAGCCACAAGGGACGGTCATGACTGACGAACAAATCAAAGAACTTTTTGATACAGTACCCGCCTTTGCCGATAGCTGTATCGAATCGCTACGTCCGGCACCCTTCATCCGCTCAATAAGCCGTTGCTGGTCAGCTTCGGTAAACACCGGCCTGATCTGTGGGACAGCCAATCCCAACTATCCCGGCATGACATGGAGGGAACTCCTCGATAAGGGCGAAAAGATGCGGAAAAACATCAGGCTGTTTACGGTGAATCCTGAGTACTACCTGAACCTCGAACAATTCCGTGCCCCCTTCATGAGTTTCTGCTTTCATGACGGCAAAGGCTACGTCGCGGAAGACGGATGCCACCGCGCCTGCATCGCAAAGTTCTTCCTCTATTCGCAACCCTCTCCATTTCTGCACGGCGTTCATCTCACAGAGGTCCAGACGGACGCCCGCATGACGAACCTCTTTTACAGGCTCAAAAAACTTCTTCCCACATGGTGCGCGGCGTTCCCCAACTCACAGGAAGTCACCCGCAATGACGACGCCAAAGGATGGAGCATGTCTTTCTATGGGAACACCCTGCGCATTGAAAACCACCGCAGGAAGGGCTTCAACGCCGATTTTCAGGCCGAAGAACTGGAAGAAGGTCTGCTCCCGGCCCTGCTGAACCCCTTCAAACGCCGTTTCGGAATGTATCGCAACCTTTTGAATTGAGAGGAGTCCATGATCCAACGTCTCTTCATTGCCGAAAAACCGTCACTCGGCAAAGCCATTGCCGCTGAACTCGGCGTCACGCAGACTTGTCAGGGGTATATGATCTGTGGGAACGACATCGTGACCTGGTGCTTCGGGCATTTGCTGGAACAGTATGATCCCGATGATTATGATGAAGCATGGAAGCTGTGGCGAAGAAGCTCCCTACCCATGATTCCCCGTGAGTGGCGGCTCAAGCCCAAGGAAAGCGCCCGCGCTCAACTTCAGGTAATCAGCAATCTGCTTGGTGAGGCCGGATCGGTCGTCAACACGGGCGACCCGGACAGGGAAGGCCAACTCCTCGTGGATGAAGTCCTCGAACACTTCCGCTACACCGGCCCGGTTCAGCGAATTTGGCTTGCATCCCTGGACTCCCGCTCGATCCAAAAAGCTCTGGCAACACTGAAGGACAACCGAGACTACGCCAATCTCCGGGATTCCGCCCGCGCCCGTTCACAGGCCGACTGGCTCATAGGCATGAACGCCACCCGCGCCATGACGCTCCGGGGCAGGGAGTCGGGACGGGATGGCGTGTTGTCGATGGGGCGCGTCCAGACGCCCACCCTTGCCCTTGTCGTCAACCGGGATCGGGAAATCGCAGCCTTCACCCCCATTGATTATCTCGTCCTTCAGGCAACGCTCCAGCACGATGCGGGGACGTTCTCAGCCATCTTCAAGCCTTCGGAAACCCAACCCGGACTGGACAGCGAAGGCCGTCTCGTCGATGGGGCCACCGCCCAAGGCATCATGGATGCTGTGTGCGGCAAAAACGGCATCATCACCTCCGTCACACGCGAAAAGAAGAAAAAGCCAGTCCCCCCTGCCACATTGCCTTTCCTCGCTTCAGAAGGCCGCGTCCTCCAAGCTCGGCATGACCGCGCAGCAGATTCTGGATACCGCGCAGTCGCTCTATGAAAAGAAGCTGACGACGTATCCGCGTACCGACTGCCGCTATCTGCCCGAAGAGCAGTTCAGTGACGCCGCCCGGATCATTACCGCCCTTTCCGGCGTTTCCGGTCTTGAGGCCGTGACCGCCAAGGCCGATTCCGCCTTGAAAGGCCCCGTCTGGGATACAAAGAAGATTACGGCCCACCACGCGATTATCCCCACCGGCGAAGAGCCCCGGAGCCTCACGGCGCAGGAAAAGGAGCTGTACCTGATGATCGCCGTCCAGTACTTTCTCCAGTTCTATCCCCCCATGCTCTACGAGGCCCAGAAGATTCTGGCCACCATCGTGAAAACGGCATGGGAGGCACGTGGCCGGATGATCATCGAGCCGGGCTGGACTGGCTTCGCTGCTGAAGAAGACGATGAGGACGCCAAAAAGAAAGAGGCCGAACAGTCGCTGCCGTCCGTCGGCAACAATGACGCCGTACTCTGCGCCGACGTGGACGCCCTCAAAAAGAAGACCACGCCGCCTTCCAGGTTTTCGGAAGGTTCACTGATCGAGGCGATGGCCAACGTCCACCGTTTCGTTTCCGACGCCAAGGCCAAGGCCGTTTTAAAGGAAAATGAAGGCATCGGGACGGAAGCGACACGGGCGAGTATCCTTGAAACCCTCAAGGGCCGTGGGTTCATCGCAGCCAGCGGTAAATCTCTTGTGTCCACGCCGCTCGGCCAGTCCCTCATCGACATGACCCCGGACACGCTCCGCGATCCGGTCACTACGGCCCAATGGGAACAACGCCTTGAAGCCATAACCCGTGGCGAAAACTCGCTGGAAGACTTCATGCGGGAACAGTACACAGCTCTTCCTTTGCTTCTGGCCCCCGTCCTCTCCACCCCTGCCGCGCTCCAGCCCGGTGCCTTCCCATGCCCGAAGTGCGGCAAGGCGTTGCGCCGGCAGAAAAGCCGGCAAAACGCCGACGAATTTTTCTGGAGCTGCTCCGATGCCGATTGCAGGACGTTTTTGCCGGATGAGGACGGCAAACCCGGAAAACCGCGAGAAAGGGCCATACCCTCGGAGTATCCATGCCCCGTCTGCGGTCGCCCCCTTTACTCAGGGAAAAACGATAGGGGGACATATTGGGCTTGCTACAACAAACAAGGGCATCCGGACGGTAACAATGTCTTTCTGCCCGATGACAACGGCACCCCCGGCCAGCCCAAAGAAAAGTCTCCGCGAGTGGTGACGGAGTTTACCTGCCCCGATTGCGGTAAGGCGCTGCTCTACAGGCAAGGCACCAGCAAGGCGGGGAAACCCTATGAAGTCTTTTCCTGCTCCGGCTATCCAAACTGTAAAACGAGCTTTTGGGGGAAGGATGGAAAACCTGACTTTTATAGGAGGCCAAAATGATTTCTTTTTTCAAACTGCTTTTTAAAGAAGACAAGGAATCCATACTTAAAGCGGCCTACAATATACTTTCTATTTAGAGCTCAAAAAAGAAGAAAACAACAAATCCAGATAAATTCATAAGCAGGAGAACGCTATGACTCTTATAAAATCTTCCATTCCCTTGACCGTCTACCGCGCCGAATCCCCACTCCTCGCCAACATCACTGGCGACGCGATCAGGCGATTCGCCTTCCGTTCCATCGACAACGTGCCGGAAGAAAAGGCATGTGGATTTGTCAATTGTGATGACATGTTCGATACGGAATGGATCAACTCCATACCGGAAAAAGGGCATTATATGGCTTTTGGCTTCAGGGTGGACGTAAGGCGCATCGCTCCCGCCATTCTGAAAAAACATGTGGCCGCAAAGGTCCGTGAGGAAATCGAGAACTTGCAAACCCAAGAGAAGAAAGCCCTCAGCAAGGGAAGGAAAGGAGAAATCCGGGAGCATTGCAAGAACATGCTGCTTTCCAAAACGGAGCCCCGGCCTTCCATGTATGGTGTGGCCGTGAATATGTCCACTGGTCTTGTCTATGTCGCCAGCACCTCTAAGTCGGTGCTTGAACTTTTTGAAAAATGCATGGAATCGGCCTTTGGCGGAGAACTGGAACGCCTGTACCCGATTGCGCTCTCCGGGACTACTGGCGGCTCGGATCATCCCTTGGAAGACCTCATGAAGGACATTTATGCGGAAAGCATGACGCTTTCCCTCGATGAAAAGACCTACTCCATAGCTGAACAGGGAAAGGCTACGCTTTCCCGGACGGAT
>ERZ834859.3898-NODE-3898-length-10073-cov-2.715911_pt1 | contig 10073 bp, 8 predicted proteins | sample MGYA00519947_ERZ834859 | MGnify/ENA primary metagenome ERZ834859 (study PRJEB31850, sample SAMEA3708763) | human gut metagenome | biome: human gut; feature: human-associated habitat; material: faeces | place: China | collected 2014 ...
GCTCCAAGCACGGCTGCACCGCCGATTGCAGCCGTGATCCCCGGCACAATCTCAAGCTCTGCCTTAGGAAACTCGACACCGACCTCATACATCAAACCAGCCATTCCATACACACCGGCATCCCCGCTGCAGATCATCGCCACTTTTTTCCCTTTCATGGCCTCCTCAAATGCCATCTTGCACCGCTTCACTTCCTGCTTCATCGGCGTGGTCAGAAATTCTTTCTCGGGAAACTGCTCTTTCACCAGATCTACATACACCGTATATCCGATGATTGTATCGCAGGCATTCAGCACTTCTCTCGCCTCTTCTGTCATCTGTTTTCCCGCTCCGGGACCGATCCCGACTACATACACTCTATTCATCTGCCTGCTCCTCCTGTTTTCCCTGTCGAAATTCTGTGGTAAATTCCGGATGATACAGCTCGGATCTGTCATAATTCGTATGTGTCACTGCATCGCCGATGATCATCAGAGCTGTCTTTGTGATATTGTGTTCCTTTGCGGTCTGTGCCAGCGTTCCGACGGTACAGATATATTTTTCTTCCTCCGGCCAGGTCGCCTTATATACAATGGCTGCCGGTGTATCCGCTGTGTACCCTCCGGCAATCAGTTCCTTTGAAAGTTCCTCCAGTAAGCCGGTACTGAGGAACACAACCATCGTTGCATGATGCGCTGCAAAAGAAGCAATACGTTCCCGCTCCGGCACCGGTGTCCGTCCTTCCATACGGGTAATGACCACGCTCTGTGACACATTCGGAAGCGTATATTCCAGATTCAGGGCTGCTGCAGCTCCGCAAAATGCACTGACACCCGGGCAGTAATCATACGCGATATTCTTCTCATCCAGAATATCCATCTGCTCACGGATCGCGCCGTAAATACAAGGGTCGCCTGTGTGGAGACGGACGGTTATCTTTCCTTCTGCTTCTGCTTTCTCAATTACATGAATGACCTCTTCCAGTGTCATCTTGGCACTGTTATGGATCGTGCAGATGTCCTTTGTATATTCAAGAAGCTGTGGATTTACCAGTGATCCTGCATAGATCACCACATCTGCCTCTTCCAGATACTGTTTTCCTCTTACTGTAATTAAATCCGGTGCTCCCGGGCCTGCTCCTACGAAATGTACCATGTTTTATATCCTCCTTTTATCTATTTATCTTTAATTCTTTTATTCTGTATATTAATTTTTTCAATCAACTTGGCAGCATCTGCCGTCTGCCCCAGATATCCGCAGGTGTTAGAAAAAACTACTGCTCCAAGCAGAATCTGTTCATAGGATCTGTGATTCAGATAAAACTGGATTCTGTCCAGAACCTCTTTCATTGTTCCCTGTGTCATCTGGTATCTGTTCAAAATATCCAGTGCCTCATCTGTGGTAGATGCGTTCAGAATCTCTTTTGCACATTCCAGTGGTGCTCCTGCGCGGATTGCATTAGACGCCAGAACTTCCATTCTTGCATCTGCGCTGTGTGAATGTGTATTCATGATTCCGGCTGCTACTTTTACAAATTTCCCGATATGCGCAATGAAAAGGATTCCTTTCACGCCCATATCTATCGTTTCTCCTACATAGTTGCTACACTTGATATTCTTCTCATATGGGAGATCCATGTGTTCTCTCAGATAATCTGCACCGTAATTTCCCGGTGTTACCAGAAGATATTCTTCTCCCTGGGAAAAGTGCTGTTTCATTTCCACCCGGATGCTCTGGACAAGGGCTGCCTCGCTCATAGGCTCTACGATACCGGATGTTCCAAGAATTGAGATTCCTCCGACGATTCCCAGTCTGGGATTGAACGTTTTCTTTCCGATTTCCACACCTTCCGGAACAGCAATGATAATCTTTAGGCCACCCTCGTAGTCATATTTTTCTGCTATTTCTGTGGCTGCCCGGAGGATCATGGATTTTGGTACCGGATTGATTGCGGCTTCTCCGATTTTCTGGGAAAGTCCGGCCTTTGTTACTCTTCCGACACCAATTCCGCCGTCAAGAGTAATTCCCTGCTCTTTTGTTTTCTCTACGGTCGCATAGACCAGTATTCCATTTGTGGTGTCCGGGTCATCTCCGGCATCTTTCCGGATTGCGCAGGTTACTTTATCTGTTTCTATCTGAATGTCTTTCAGTTCCAGTGTGAGCAGAATTCCTTTGGGAGTCATCAGTGTAACGGTTTCCTGTAATTTGCCTCCAAGGAGTATTTCTGTGGCGCCTTTGCAGGCTGCTGCTGCGCAGGAACCTGTTGTGTAGCCGAATCTCATTTTTTTGTTTCCGCGGATTACGTAGTAGTCTTCCAGTCCGTTTTTCATGGGTGCTCCTTTGTCTTTTGCTGCCGGCGTATGAGATATAACAGTTCAATAAAATACTGCATTATTTTGCTGATTTATTATAGTTACATAAAAGGAGGGATTTTTGTGTGCAACAAAATCCCTCCTGAAAATTCCTGGTGTACTGGCTTAAAATATTCTCTGGTTGCCGCAGAGTGTATTTCAACTGAAAAAGCAGACAGTATCTGGCTGTTACAGTAACGGACTTGCGCAGGGATTTCACCTGACTTCCTGTGGTGCTTTTCTGGGGTTATTTTTCGACAATCATTATATAATTTTGAGGGGGAAAAGTCAATGTATTTGACGGGCATTAAAGGATTAAAGGATACCCATTAAGGGACGCTCAGAAAAAGTTCTTGTGTGGGGTGCGGTTTCGGAGACTAAGATATTCTAAGCTCTCAGAAATCTGCTAAAGGCATGAGAAGAAAAGTCTGGATTACTCGCTGGCGCTCAGACAGACGACTTTTCTTCTCATAACGCAGATTTTTGAGAGCTAAGAATATCTAAGACTCCTGCAAATGCACCCCACACAAGAACTTTTTCTGAGCTGGTGATTGGAAATGAGCAAATCGTCTATTGTAATGTATTTATTTTATGGGTAATATTCCTTACGGCCAGCAGGTAGTTTATACTACTTTGTGGTTTAGCCATTTGCGGCTGTGGAAGCGGAGGGAGAATACGATTCCGCGGACAGTCCAGTCGGTGAACATTCCAATCCATACGGCCATTGGGCCGAAGCCTCTGAAGCGGATGAGATATACGCAGAGGCAGAATCGGAAGGCCCACATGGTGATGCAGGAGGTGAGCATGGAGAATTTTACGTCACCGGCGGCTCTGAGGCCGTAGGCAGGGACGAAGGCCATTACCCATACGATTGGTTTGACGATGGTGATCCAGGTTACCATGTGGAAGCACATCTGAGCGCTTTGGGGTTCCATTCCACCTAGTTTTGTTATCGGAATGGTCAGGGCGAATACCAGGAGGCAGCTTGCGATGATGATGATTTCCGCAATGATACTGAGTTTTTTTATGTAGTAAATGGCTTCGTCTTTTCTGCCAGCTCCAAGGCATTGGCCTACTACGGTCATCAGACCGATTCCTACGCCGATGGCGGCGATTCCGTTTAGGTTTTCGAGGATGTTTGTCATTGCCTGGGCTGCGATGGCTATGGTTCCCAGAGTGGATACGGAGGATTGGATTGACAGTTTTCCGAGCTGGAACATGCTGTTTTCTACACCGGATGGGATTCCCAGTGAGAGGATTCTGCCGATCATTTTTCCGTCGGGACGGATCTGGTAATAGTTTTTTACTACGATTGGCTGTCTGTCAAGTCTGAGCTGCCAGAGTACAACTACTGCGCAGAAGATTCTGGAGGCTAAGGTTGCAATGGCGGCACCGGCTACGCCCATATGGAATACCCAGATCAGGACTGCGTTTCCACCGATGTTGATTACGTTTGATATGACGGAGACAGTCATCGGGCCTCTGGTGTTTCCCTGTGAACGGAATATAGAGGCACCGGCATCATAGAGCGCAATAAACGGGAAGGATAGCGCTGTATAGAAGAAGTATGTTCTGGATGCTGTCATAACGTCTGCTTCTACTTTTCCGAATATGAATTGTAAAAGAGGTATTCGGAATATCAGGCATAGTGTAGTTACCGCTACAGATATGGCTGTGATGATGAATAGTACCTGTCTGGCGGATTTGTTTGCCATTTCGTGATTTTTCTGTCCTATATATTGTGAACAGATGATTGCTCCGCCTGCTGCCAGTGCTGAGAATGCCTGGATTACCAGTACATTGATGGAATCTACCAATGATACGGCGGATATTGCTGCGGATCCTACATTGCTGACCATCATGGTGTCAACGGTTCCCATTAAGGAGTTTAACACCTGTTCAAAGATGACTGGTATCAGCAGACTTCGAAGCATTTGATTCGTAAAAATGTGTTGCTGTTCTTTTGTATTTTCTTTCATCTTTCCCCACCCATTTTAGAGTGTATTTGAAAAAGGCTTTCTGCAAGATGTGCGTGCAGATTGCGGGAATGATTTTTCAAACACGCTCTAGTTTCTTTTTCTGATTATACGCTTAATTTTTTGTGATGCAAGAGAGTGGGCTGTGTTTTTTCTCATATTTTTGTATAAAATTCTGTTGTTTTTCTTGTTATGGGCTGTAAAATCTGATACATTAGAGCCACATATAAGTTATAGATTCAGAAAGGTAAATAAAATACACCAGTCATGCAAAGAGTTATTGAATATATTATTTCTGAAAATACAAGTCCGGTTACGATTCTGGACTTTCTTAAAAGAGAGGGATTTTCCCGGCATATATTAAGTTCTATGAAGAATGCTTCTGATACGATCATCCTAAACGGCGAACGTGGTTTCGGGCGGTCTGTGTTGAAGCCGCAGGATCATCTGGTAATCACTGTGCCTGAGACGGAATCAGGAGAGAATATTATCCGGACGAAGATGGAATTAAAGATTCTTTATGAAGATGAAGATATTCTTGTGATAAATAAACCTGCTGATATGCCGGTACATCCTTCTGCCGGAAATTATGAAAATACGTTGGCTAATGGGATTGCCTGGTATTTTTATGAAAAAGGAGAAGATTTTGTTTACCGATGTATTAATCGGCTTGACCGTGATACAACCGGTGCTTTGATTCTTGCAAAGAATCCTCTGAGTGCCGCTATTCTGTCTGTGCAGATGAGAAATCGTCAGATCTGCAGAACGTATCTGGCGCTCGTAGACGGAGTGCTTCCAGAATCAGGCAATGTCGATGCCCCTATTGCACGAATGGATGGATCGGTTATCACACGTGAAGTAAATTTTCAGAATGGAGAATCTGCTGTTACACATTATGAACGTCTGGCAGTTGGCAAAGACTATTCTCTTGCAGAACTTCATCTGGAGACAGGGCGCACGCATCAGATCCGGGTGCATATGAAATATATCGGTCATCCTCTTCCCGGAGATTTTTTGTATAATCCGGATTATCGTTGGATAAAACGGCAGCCGCTTCACTCCTATCAGCTGGAATTTACTCATCCAGTCACTAAAAAAGCGATGCTTTTCACAGCACCTGTTCCGGCTGATTTCGTTTCTGCCTTTTGGTCAAACTAAAACCATTCTGCGGGCAAAAAAATAGTTCATCAGCATTAATTATCTGATGAACTATTTTTATATTCCCGGAGAATTATTTATTTTTTTCGTAAATGATCAGAAGTCCTTTCAGCAGAAGTTCTTCATCCAGAATGATTTTTCTCTTACAGTGAGGAATGATTTTCTTTGCCAGACCACCTGTTGCTACTACTGTGGTTTTCTCGCCAAGTTCTTCTTCGATTCTGTCAATGATTCCGTCAAGAGCGGCTGCATTGCTGTAGAGAACTCCGCTCTTCATACATTCGATCGTATTTTTTCCGATTACATGTCGCGGGGCATCAATGCTGATTCCGCTGAGCTGAGAAGCTCTTGCGGTAAGGGCATCCAGTGAAACTCCCACTCCAGGAAGGATCATTCCACCTACATACTGCTTTCTGCTATTAACAACGGAAGCTGTAGTTGCAGTTCCCATATCAATGAGGATCAAAGGCACCGGGTAATTAGCAATTCCTGCCACTGCATCTGCCACCTGGTCTGCACCAAGCTGTCCCGGATTATCCATCATGATATTCAATCCTGTCTTTACACCAGGTCCAAGAACGATCGCATCTTTCTTAAGTATCTTCTCCGCAGCCAACTTCGCAATATTTGTAATCTGTGGCACTACCGAAGAAATGATGCAGCCTTCAATATCTGTTTTCCTGATATGATAAATATCAAGAACATTCTTAAGATCTACCGCATATTCCAGTTCTGTCTTCGTACGATTGGTTGAAAGTCGCTCTATAAAATATGTCTTTTTATCATCAATGCATCCAACTACAATATTTGTATTTCCGATGTCAATTGCTAAAATCATACTTATTTATCTCCAATTATCTTTCTAATGCTACTTTTCCGTTTTCACTGTCTGCTGCTTTCTGCGCCGGAATCAGGTGTGCTTTTGAAAGGGCAGCTCCTACAGCTCCTGTGATCACTGTTGAGGACACCATTTCACATACTGCATTGATTCCAACCATCATACAACATCCGATGATGATATTTCTTCCACCCATCAGTCCCTGTACATACTCTGTATTTCCAAACAGACCTACCAGAGCAGTCATAAAGAATAAGGTATTGAGGAATGCGGAAAAGAATCCAGTCACTGCGCATGATACATATACATTTGTCTTCTTACGCATAGCCTTGTAAATATAGCCAAGGCAGATTCCGTCAAGAAGACGTGGCACAAATCTCTGGATAAATGCCAGAACCGGATTGATGCTAAATAACATAGCTCCCATTGCACTTGTACCGCCAAGTCCGATACACTGTCCAAAACTTGTCAGTCCGAAGATCGCACCTGCGATTGCTCCGCCTGTCGGTCCGAGCACGACTGCACTGATTGCAACAGGGATCACGTTAAACGAAATCGCCAGTGGTCCGATGTTTAAGTATCCCAGTGGTGTGTAGGCCATCAGCAGAAGTACTGCTGCCATTAAGCCTAGCATAGTGAGCTGTGTCGTTGTGAATTTCTTTGTTTTCATTTTTTCCTCCTTGTTACCGTTCCGTTTCCGGATACAATACGGTGATGGAAAGCAGATTGGTATTTTCCCTGACGGGATTTCTGCTTTTCTGATATAAAGTTATTTTTTGCAGACTGGCAAAATCCTCTCCTGCATTTGCCTCATAAAAGCAAAACCGGAAAATCACTGCTACCATCTGCTTTCTTACTGCTTCCTGCCTAAAATGAGGTCAGCGTAAGAATTTTATCCAGGATTTTAAGGGCTGCGTCCTCCTTACTCATAAGTGGGAGTGATACTTCCTCATCCTGTGTAATCAGAGTCAGAACATTGGTGTCCCCCTGGAATCCGGCGCCTGCCATTTTTACATTGTTGGCAGCTACCATATCCAGATTTTTCCTGGTAAGTTTGACTCTGGAATTACCGATCATATTCTCTGTTTCCATGGAAAATCCACAGAGAAACTGTCCATCCGGTTTGTGCTCTCCAAGATATTTCAGAATATCATCTGTTCTCTCAAGGGCAATGGACATGTCATCGTCTTTCTTTTTAATTTTTTCATCGCTCACACTGGCCGGACGATAGTCTGCCACTGCTGCTGCTTTAATGATAATATCCTGTTCCTGACTGACAGAGGTTACAGCCTCATACATATCTCTGGCTGTTACCACTGGAACCACTCTCACAAATGGTGGCGGTGCAAGTGCAGTACGTCCACTTACCAGTGTGACATCTGCTCCGCGCAGCATAGCCATTTTTGCAATGGCATAGCCCATCTTGCCGGAAGAATGGTTGGTAATATAACGGACAGGATCAATTGCTTCCTGGGTAGGACCGGCGGTAACCAGCACCTTCAGCCCTTTCATATCCTTCTCACAGGCACACTCTCTCAAAATATAGTTTAAAAGAGTCTCAGGCTCCGGCATTTTTCCCGCTCCGGTATCGCCGCATGCAAGATAGCCTACAGCAGGATCGATTACTTCGTATCCATAATGCTCCAAGGTTTTTAGATTATCCTGGACAATGGGGTTCTCGAACATATTGGTGTTCATCGCCGGAGAAATAAATTTCTTGCATCTGCATGCCATAATGGTGGTTGTAAGCATATCGTCTGCAATTCCATGAGCCAGCTTGCCTATCACATTGGCACTTGCCGGTGCGATCATCACAACGTCAGCCTTTTTCGCAATGGACACATGCTCTACCTGGAACTGAAAATTCCGGTCAAAGGTATCCACAAGGCATTTATTCCCGGTAAGTGTCTCAAAAGTAATGGGATTAATAAAATTAGTGGCATTTCTGGTCATTAGCACATGAACGTCTGCCTGCTGTTTCTTCAGCATACTTGCAAGATATGCGATCTTATATGCTGCAATACTTCCAGTAACTCCCAGAAGAACTGTCTTTCTCTCTAACATTATCTTCCCTCATCTCTCTTTGAAATCTTTTGGACAAAATTCATCTGTTATTTTATACCTTTTGTCCGTACCGCTTATTATAATGCAAAGAGACGTATGAATGCAATGTATTTTTTATATGTTCGGCTTTTCATACATAATTTACCTTTATATGCATCTTTTCTTTGTTTTTTTATCTGTTATAATAACCTTAGACTTTTAACAGCTATTCCAGAGCATGTTTGAAAATCCTTCCCGCAACCTGCATGCCCCACTTTGCGGGAAATTTTGCCATCTGTTTTCGACTTTCATTATAAGGATACTACAAAAGAAAGGAACCATTATGAACTACCAGATCACACAGTGGTGCGCCCACTTTATCTCAGAGCATGTAAAAGAAGGAGACCTTTGCATTGATGCCACCATGGGAAACGGAAATGACACTCTGCTTCTTTCCCGTCTTTGTGGGAAAAAAGGGCATGTACTCGCTTTCGATATTCAGGAAATAGCACTTGCCAATACCAGAGAGCGGCTCGAAAAAGAAAATGCCCCCCACAATTATGAACTATTTCTGGATTCCCACGTAAATATGGGAAAATACGCAGAGCCTGTGAGTGTAAGCTGCATTGTATTCAATTTCGGCTATCTGCCGAAGGGCGATCATACTCTTGCCACAAGGGCAGAATCCAGTATTCAGGCACTTACCGTATCCCTGTCCCTTTTGAAAAAGGGCGGGATCCTGATGCTGTGTATCTACAGCGGCGGAGATTCCGGGTTTGAGGAACGGGATGCACTGCTGGAATGGCTGAAGGTACTGGATTCCAGGAAATTTCTGGTTATCAAAACAGAATATTACAACCGTCCTAATCATCCGCCTATGCCCGTACTTGTAGTCAAACTGTAACTTGTATACAAAAAGCAACAACTTTTTTCCATATATTTACTCAAAAACACCCCTTAGACAGACTGTAATTATTTGTGTCTGCCAAAGGGGTATTTTATCTTCGGTATTCTTAAACTGTACTTTGTCAGTCAATAACGGTAACGCTTGTCATCACCGGCTGCTCATCTGCTGAAATAGTTCCATTGTTATCTGTAGGCTTTGCATCCTTGCAGATCTGGTCAACAATGTCCATGCCTTCTGTCACATGTCCGAAAGCGGCATACTGTCCATCCAGATAGGTACTGTCGGACTGCACGATAAAGAACTGGGAGCTTGCACTGTCCGGATCTGAGGATCTTGCCATGGAGATCACACCTCTCTCATGGGAAATATCGTTCTTTACACCATTCTCAGAAAACTCGCCCTTAATAGTCTCATCAGAGCCTCCTCTTCCGGTTCCTTCCGGATCTCCGCCCTGGATCATAAATCCATCAATAATACGGTGGAAAGTAAGTCCGTCATAGAAATGCTCCTGTGCCAGTTTCACAAAGTTGGTTACACTGATAGGTGCTGTGTCCGCATCCAGTTCCACCTTAATGGTACCGTAGTCCTTCACCTCAATCTCTGCATGATGAAGACCGGTAAGAGGCTCTGAAGTATCCAGAACAGTGCTGGTATCGTCTGCTGTCTCATCTGTACCTTCTCCATCCCCGGAACCGTCTGTAAAGCCGGAAACTTCTTCCTCCGTTCCTTCTGACTGGTCAGCACTCTCATCTGTACTTTCCTCTTTTGTTTCTTCTGTGTCTTTATTTTCTTCTGTGCTCTCTTTAGTATCTGCTGCTTCT
>ERZ834859.3899-NODE-3899-length-10062-cov-12.574398_pt1 | contig 10062 bp, 8 predicted proteins | sample MGYA00519947_ERZ834859 | MGnify/ENA primary metagenome ERZ834859 (study PRJEB31850, sample SAMEA3708763) | human gut metagenome | biome: human gut; feature: human-associated habitat; material: faeces | place: China | collected 2014 ...
TTCCTCTTGTGCAATCTGCTCCTCGAAGGCTTTTTCTTCTTCTGAAAGCTCTCCCGGGGATGAAGTAATTTCTTCCTCCGGAATCTCTTCTAATGGCGGAGTGATTTCCTCTCCAGGAGTCTCTTCTGATGGTGGCGTAACTTCTTCCGGGCTCTCTTCTGACGGCGGCGTAATTTCTTCTCCTGGAGTCTCTTCTGATGGCGGCGTAGTTTCTTCTCCCGGAGTCTCTTCTGACGGTGGCGTAATTTCTTCTCCAGGAGTCTCTTCTGATGGCGACGTGATTTCTTCTTTCGGAGTCTCTTCCGACGATGATGGGCTTTCCTCCTCCGAAATAAATTCTTCTGAAAGCATTTCTTCCTCCAGAGAACTATTTATATTCAAAATACTCTCCTCATCCACCGTAGCTGCCAAAGCTGTCGTTCCTGCACTATTTATGCATAAAACCAATAAAAGTGTCCAGGCTATCCATCTTAGCCATATCTTTTTTCTCTTCACGCAAATTCCTCCTCAAAACATATTTTCCTTTTCTCAGCTATCTGCCTTTTTTATCCATTCCTTCTGCATTGCCGCTTCCAGAAAACAATGAAGCAGCGGTTGGGAGAATGAGCCACATTCCCCGTTCAGGATCATTTGCAACGCTTCTCCATGAGTCAGTTTTCTTTTATATGGGCGAGGACTGATTAAGGCATCATATGCATCAGCCAGTCCCACAACCTGTGCACAAAGAGGAATTTCTTCTCCCTGCAAACCATCCGGATATCCAGCCCCGTCATATCGTTCATGATGATGTCTGCAGATTTCATAACTAAGCGCATTTAACTTGTCTATAGTAAGACCTTTTGGAAACTTCTTTGTCATTTCAGCTCCAACCAGAGGATGCTGGCTCACAGTTTCCATCTCTTCTTCTGTCAGCCTGCCCTTTTTATTCAGGATTTCAACAGGCACCCTGATTTTTCCAATGTCATGAATTGGAGCCAAATGTGCTACAGCTTCTATTTCTTCGTCTGTAATTCCATATTCCGGATAATTTTTCTGCAACTGGAGATACATCTGCTTTGTAAAGAAAATAATATTGTCCTGGTTTTCCGCTTCTGATAAATTATTATGATCCAGAACGGTAGACAATAATGACACCATATTCCAATATTGCTTGGTCTTATCGCGCTCGTTCTTCTGGAGTTCTCGTTTCATTTCCATTACTGTTCTATAGGTTCTTTTTACATTATGTAATGTGATCATTGCGGTATTATCTTTTATATCCACATATTTCTTAGCCCTCATTTTTATATAAGAATGTTCACTCTCTATTCTACGATATACGATATCCTGCTCGGCATAGCCATGAACCAAATTCTCTGTTAACTTTTCGCTTAACAGGAAATCTCGTAGCTTTGATTTATCAGCATCATGAATAAATCTCTCTATATATATCTGAATAAACGTATCATAATCTTCTGTCTTTCTTGCTATTTCAAAAACCTCTTGATTATGTGAGTAAATGCATTCATAACTATTTGTCTTTAGATTTAATTTTAATACTACATAAAACCTGCCAAAGTCCTTATCTGTGCAATCTATTGTTTTTTCCTGTTCCATAACTCCACCGTTTACAAAACTCAGCCCTTAAAGGTACTAGTTCATGTCAAAAAAAATATTCCCTTCTGCTTTTTTCATGTTCAGCTTATAGTATATAGTTCTTTTAATTTTTTACAATGTACAAAAGTTGCAAATCTCACACATGATTTTTGCAAGAAATGTGCCCTTGTATGGGTTTTTCCGAAAAAAAACGAACCACAATATGTGATTCGTTCATTTTTTACAGCTGCTCCAATATTTTTAAGATTATGATTCCATTTCGGACAGCTAACATCTCTGTTATATTGTCAAAATCCATTCCCGTTAAATCCACTATTTTTTTTAAACGGTATGAAACTGTTCGGGAATGTACATTCATTAGCTCTGAAGTTTTCCTGATACTGTATTTGTGGTTCAGATAACATTCTAACGTATCAATCAATTCTCCATTTTTCTGGATATCGTATTGATAAATATCATTCACAGCATCTGGTATATATGTTCTTAATTGCTTTTTATCCTTAATATTTGTGAAAATATGAAAAAAACCCAATTTTGAACAGTCTACTACAGATTTATTCGCATCTCCCACTATATTTCTGATTATATCAATGTATTCAATTGCGTTTTTAGAGTCTTCAAAAGACTCTTTTAAATCATGATAACCTTTAATAAGTTTTCCTATCCCAATCAGAAATTCGAACTTTAACTCTTTTTCTGTCAGCTGATCTTGCATTATTATCTGGAAATCCTCCAGTTTTTTTCGGAACTCCAGTCTTTCTTCTTTTCTGTTTTCTTTATGAATATATATGACCCGGTTCGTGTTGCAATAAATATGCTCTTTCGGCACAAATTTAAGAACTGCTTTTTCTATAAGCTCTGTCTCCGTCCTTTGAACGGCAGAAAAATTATCTTTATAATTTTCCGGTTTCAAATAACAGATAATAACCCGGTATTCATCGGCAGAGTTAAGGTTAAGCAGGTTTGCAACTTCATCTTCTTCGGCATCGGATAGTGAGCCATTCAGTAACCGATATTCCAAATCCCTGTAATATTTTTTCTCCCTGTTTTTTTCTGTCATAATCTGACTTAAAATATATCGTAGAGGTGATATTATACCATCCAATGTTATAAAATCCAGTTCCATTAATGGTTCATTCACCTCTGAAGTTACCAAATAAAACTCGTACTGACTCAAAATATTGATCTTTTTAATATATTCGATATGTTCTCTTTTTTGACGTATGTATTCATATCTCGAAATAATGTTTGGAACATACTTTTCGCTATCATCTGTAATTATAAATTCTTTTTTTTCTGACGCATCCGGATACATATTGTGAAAATCCTTATCATATAAAGTAACTGGATTTCCAAGTATCCTCCCAGCCCTGTCAAGCATATTCCTTATCAATCTATCATTATCACTGATTTCCACAGCAAAAAGCCGATTGATTTCATCATGAACCATCTCAGAATAGGCAGCTTTTGCAATTTCTATATTAAATATCTGTAATAGTAAATATTTAATAATCAGCCAAAAACTAAGCTCCTGTGGAATTTCCAGAACTGGAATGCCGTGTTCTTCGCAAAAGCGCAGCAGAGTTTCAAATAAGGCGTTTAGATGTGCTGTGTTCTGTATTCTTTTCACAACAAATCCGCTTATCTGCTTTTTATCTAATTCTTCCAAATGATTTAACATTGTGCACTTATCTAATTTTCCATAAACGACAAGTGAAGTCAGGAGCAGATCACCCCCCCCCCAGGAATTTTTCCATATCTGGAACTGTAATGATCCGAGCTCCTTTTATTTCCCTATTTATCCCAGAATTATCACTAATCAACTGCAGCCCTTGAAATTTGTTTGAACGTATAAGATCTTTTACTGTATAGCCCATTAGTGTTTATACCTCCATATTTTGTAACAATATGATTGTCTATTTTAGCATATCCTTCTTATTATATAAAAGTAAAATTTCATTTATTTTATCGAAATTTGTTGGATGCTTTTGGTTATAGCAGATTTTTTTCTGCAATAAATATTTTTCCTTCGTACATATTAATAAGCCTGATGGAAAGGGGAGATTCCATCAGGCTCTTTCAGATCTACTCTTCCGTTTCTGGAAAAGATGGCTTATATCGTTTATTTGCAGATTGTGGCACTACGATTTCAAAAAAATAATATCCCAGATACCGGAGCGCTGCTTTTTTCTTCCGGTAAAAACTTGCCCGGCTCATCCCCAGTTCAAGCATAATTTCCATGTCCGCCATTTTTCTGTGCCTGCAGAAGCAGCTATAAAGCACATCATAATATTCGGTTCCAAAATTCGGTGTAAAATATTTTACCAGTGTCATTGCCCGGTTGACCATATCACAAAGTCCATAGATTAGAATGATATTGTTTACTTCTTTTTTCAGTTTTCCTAAATTCATGCGGTAATCATAGGCATCCATATACTGAAGGGCATAGGCCATATTCTCATTGATCTTTTCCTGACACTCTTGCTCTAATTCATCCAAAACCATCTGATTTTCCAAAATCAAATCCTGATAATTGTTCATCAGTGCTTTAATCTTTTCATAGTACAGATCCATTCTCTCTTCTGTATGTTGTGCTGCATTTAATGTAATTTCCTTAAACGATCTAATCGCATAATCTCTCTCTGTCATTATCAAAATCTCCTTTTTTCGTATTGAATCGTCTTTCTCTGACGTTCTACACTCCCATCCCTGTGATTTTGACGGAAGCTCAATAAGAATTATTCTTGAGCAGAGCCACATCTGCATGGACAATATAGTGGGTATATTGTTTCATGAACATAGATGCAATGCCCTTATATGTCAATCTGAAAAGAGCAAAAGGGAAAGGTCAGCTCTTCCGCAGATCCCATTTTCTTTCTTAAATCTTTACGCACTCTTGCGCTCCATAAACCATTTATCAAATTCATAATGTAAATGGCATTCCTTACCATCTACCATTACAGTATACATAATTCCTGTACCACCCGCTTTCCGGCTGGCACAACGTTCTTTCGATTTTACTTTATCAATTACATATTTAGTTCCATCTTCCCAAATAAATTCTATTGGCATCATTGTGCTTTCTGTGCTGAATTTTACAATGACTTCTACATAAACTTTGTTATCATTCAAAGCACTTACCTCCCATTGAAATATCCGACTGGATGAACGGTGTGGGATCCCTGTGCATCCAGGCTGGATAATATTTTATCCTGATACATAAATGCTCGCTGGACACTGTGATATCCAAACCGTCGCCTGATATCATCTACTGCCCTGTCTAACTTCTCTTGTTTTTCCCGGCGCTGCTCATTCATAAATAAATCTAACTGCACCGGAACCTGCCCCATAACCAGATTATCTGCACGGATTCCAAGACTTCTGATCGGACGAGACCAATGATAGTTCTCTCTAAAAAGTTGGTATGCTACACTCATTATTTCATCTGTAATGTCTGTCGGCTCCTGCAGTTTTCTCTGCCTGGAGAAATGAAATAACCCATTATCACGAATCGAAATTGACACTACATTACATTTAAAACCATGTTTCCGCAGTCTGGCCGCGACACTTTCTGCCAATGCCATCAGAATAATCTGTACATCCTGATCACTTTCCAGATCTCTGGGTGTCGTTGTACTGTTGCCAATAGACTTTATCGGTGCCTGATATCCTTCTGCTGAAACTGGCGAATCATCCCAGCCATTCGCAAATGAATAAATGACAAGTCCCATTTTCCCAAGCTGCCGTTCCAGAAAACTTGGATCTGTTCTTGCCAGTTCTCCGATTGTACGAATACCATATTTCTGTAAAGTTCTATTCGTTGATCTTCCCACATATAGAAGATCTGACACTGGGAGTTTCCAAATCAAATCCTGATAATTTGCTTTATTAAATTCAGTTATTGCATCCGGTTTCTTATAGTCGCTTCCGAGCTTAGCAAAAATTTTATTCCATGAGATTCCAACACTTACAGTTATTCCCAATTCTTTTTTTACTCGTCTGTTTATCTCTTCCGCAATCATTTTTCCGTTACCTTTCAGTGAAGAACTTTCAGTAACATCAAGCCACGCTTCGTCGCAACCATAGGGTTCAATCTGATTCGTATACTCTGAATAGATTTCACGGAGCATAGATGAAAACTTCAAGTATAAATCCATTCTGGGTGGTACAAATATCAGCTCTGGGCATACCTGTTTTGCTTGCCACAATGCCATGCCCGTCTTAACCCCGCTTCTCTTCGCAACATAATTTGCCGTTAATACAATTCCATGCCTCGCTTCAGGATCTCCTCCTACAGCTAATGGCTTACCAGCATATTCTGGATGATAAAGCATTTCCACACTAGCATAGTCGGGTAAGAGAAGAGCATTACTGTCCTTCCCTCCCCTAAGAACCGTACGTGATAGTTTCCCATCATACGGCTCAAGCCTTATAAAGCCTATTGCTGCCACAATAAGCCGGTTGTATATCATTCGTATACAAATTTGAAATTGCTGTAGGATTTATTTTTGCGTTCAGCGAAGTATTCCATCCAAATTTCATCGTAGGGATTCGCTTCCGCTTTAATACGTGTAAAACGGGTAATGTTTGTGTCGGTTGCATATACTAATGCGAGATAATTATCCTCCGTCAGCTTTTCAGAGAAAGTCCAGCTACGGTTTCCGATTCTGTGGAAATATTTATCTCTTATCCATGCGGCTGGTTTGTTTTTATGTCTACGTCGGCACCATCTCCATAGCGCCTTGAATGTCTGCCAGTCCACATATCTAAATGCAACCGAAGATACGTTATACTTCTGAAAGTTCACCCATCCTCTGATAATAGGATTCAGGCATTTGATCAGATCGGATTGCTTGCCCGTTCGGAACTTCTTAATTGTTCCACGAATTTTACGCATAATTGATTTAACATTCTGTTTTGATGGTTTGGTAAGTAATTTATCCCCATATTTACGAATATTACAACCCAAAAAGTCAAATCCATCGTGTATGTTCGTAATAACTGTCTTTTCATCCGATAATTCTAATCCTCTTTCATGCATGAACTCTTTTACTAAAGGTAGTACCTCGTTTCTTAATAGTTCCTCTGATGCTCCTGTAATAATGAAATCATCTGCATAGCGCACCAGATTTACTTTTGGATTTATCTGTCTACCTTTCGACCAATACCGTTTGAACTTATTCTTCAATAATCTTTCTAATCCGTCCAATACATAATTACACAGCGTCGGTGAAATAGTACCTCCCTGTGGTGTTCCTTGGTCAGTAGCATTGAGTTTTCCCTTTTCCACAAATCCAGCTTTAAGAAATTTGTGCAAAATTTCTTTGTCCATAGGGATATTCTTTTGCATCCATTCATGATTTATGTTATCGAAACATCCTTTTATGTCACCTTCCAACACCCATTCTGGTGCTGTTTTTCGAGCCAAGTCGACAAAACATTGCTCTATAGCGTCTTGAACACATCTGTTGGGTCTGAATCCGTATGAAGTGCCGTCTGCCAGAGTTTCTGTGACTGGTTCCAGTGCCATTTTGTGTAATGTTTGCATTGCCCTATCTTTCATTGTAGGAATACTCAGTGGTCTCTTTTTTCCATTTTTCTTTGGAATGTAGATTCGTCTGAGCGGTTGAGGTTGGTATCCTCTTCTCTGAAGTGTGAATATGGCGTTAAATTTGTCCTCATTACTTATCCAACACACGCCATCTACTCCAGGTGTTCTTTTACCCTTGTTTTCTGTTACTCTTTTTACAGCAATTGCTTTTGCATAAAACGAATGAGTCAGAGTCCATTGTAAGGATTTGATTTTTCCTACTCTGTTCTCCTTTACAGCCTTTGCAATACGCATCTGCAGTTTCTTAACCTCATATTCAGCTGTTCCAAAATCAATATCCTTCCAGCTCTTAATGTGATTTGAAGATGCACACGATTTCTCGTACATTTGCATTTCTCCTTTCAGAAATTCTGCTAATTCTCTTGCAACATAAGACCAGACGGAAGTCTGCCCCCTTTCGGGTGAGTATATTCTCTATCCTTCTCATTACAAGAAGGCATTCGCTTTCTCCGTCCTCCTTACCCGCACATCTATCGGTTTCCCTTACGGGTTACTTTCCGTATCTTTATGGAGATATACGGGCTTACCTTGTTCCACTACATTTATGCTGGTAGATTAGGCTCCACCTTTCTGCCGACGGTTCTATAGTCCGTGTGGTGGCTGTTTCAACCCCCAACCAAACCGCATTCCCATTTTGGGCCAGGCCCAGCAACCTTTGGCCTGTTCGCGCATAACGGCATTTACCAGTGATTCAGATATCTTAGCCATTCTATCCCAGTCATCATCTCAAGTCAGTGTTGCTCTTACTTGTTCTTATCCTCACGGAATCAGTTCTACATCTCTGTAAAGATGATTTTTCATATCTCGTTTCCTCATAGCAGTTACCCGCTACTTTGTAGATATTAGACTCAACTGACGGAACAGCAGGTCTTACACCTTACGGTAAGACAATAAATGTAGTGACTTTCAAGTCACACAAAACAATTGGCATCACTGTGCAATATTACTCTTTCCACATTTTCACCTTTCCTTTTTAGAACGTGTGTTCTTTTCTATATAGGCATTATATATCGCTTTTAAATCTTTGTAAAGTAGCAACTATGTCATTTTTATAGATTTTAACGCTATTATTGTTGATTTTTTATCTGTTATGGGTTATAGTATATATAGGGAATAAATACCTGTATATGGAGGTGTATGATGATAAAGAAAGATTTTGGATCCATTGTCGCTAACAAAAGAAAAGAACGCAGACTGTCTCAACCACAACTGGCAGCTCTCCTGTGTGAAAGAGGATTAGATGTAAAAGCTCACTCCATCAGTAAATGGGAGAAAAATGTAAACCTGCCAAATATTTTACAGTTTTTTGCCCTCTGTGAGATTCTTGAGATTTCCGATATAAACAGAACATTCCAGATTGGAACGGATGAGAAACTTTTCTCCAAATTAAATGACGAAGGACAAGCCAAAGTTCTTGACTACATGAACCTATTAATGAAAAGTGGGGAATACATTCGAGAAGAACCAATCATTTATCAGTTTCCACGAAGAACTCTCAGTCTCTATGATCTCCCGGTTTCAGCTGGAACAGGACAATTCCTTGATTCCGACCGTTTTTCCGAAATTGAAGTTGGTGATGAAGTATCTTCCAGTGCTGACTTCGGTGTCCGGGTATGTGGTGACAGCATGGAGCCTCTCTATCTGGATGGACAGATCATCTGGATTCATAAACAAGAAACTCTTGAAGAAGGAGAAATCGGTGTCTTTTTCCTCGATGGTGATGCTTATGTAAAGAAATATCATCAATCTGATTCCGGTATTCAGCTTATTTCTCTAAACAAAAAATATGCCCCTATCCAAGTCACTTCCGGATCCACCTTAAAAACTTTTGGAAAAGTAGTTGGCTAATTTTAAAAGGCTGATGCATTAACAGTTTTGCTTCTGCTATGCACCAGCCTTCTATTTTACATTTCTTCATACCCCAAAATTTCTTCCACAGGGCTTTCAAAAAATTCTGCGATATCATATAGCAACTGATATGTAGGATTTTTAAATTTGTTTCTCTCCAGTCTCCTTATATTATCCCTGCAATTTTCCTCTATCTCGGCAAGTTCTGCTTGTGTAAATCCAGCTTCCATGAGAAGTTCCTTTAAGCTTGTCCGTAGCTCTTTTATTGGCAAAAATTTCCATCTATTTCTGCGCCATATATCCATTTCATAAATATCCTGCAATGCCTCATCTTTGGAAATAAACTGTTTGTCTAAATTTGATGTATCGCCCGGAAGTGTATAATGGACATTCCAATGATCATTTTCTGCCTGCACTGTATATAAGCCTTCTTTTCCAAGAAGCAACAAATAATCTGCCTGCTCTTCCAAAAATATTACACCGTTAATCATTTTTCTATTATTTTCCATTTTCCTACTTTCCAAATCCCTTTCTGCTGAATTTACTCTTTATAATAAACGTATCAAAATGAAAAAAATCACAGCAAATTTCAAATTATTTTATTTTTGTACAATATCACTATAATTTGTCTCAGGGTAAAGAAACAAATGCACCTGTTATAGTGGCTCCGCCGTAGTTCCAACTTTTACATGGAATGAAAGGAAAAGGGCAGCACAAAAAAGGCGAAACTGCACTGCCTTTCCTGGCCAAATACAGTTCCACCTCTTTGCATTCCTTTTTTGTTATTTAATGTATTCTTTTATTAACATCTGCTCTTTTAGACAATGCTTAAATACTTTGTTATAAAGGATTCAGATACCGTCATATTTTTCTCACTAACGATGCGATTTTCCTGATGCTCCGACACTTATCTGTCATTTTGCTTCTGCTTCAGTTCCTTTTCCAAACATGTATCGTCTTTAATGTATTTAGCGATTGTATCAGTTAATTCCTCCATGTTAATCGGC
>ERZ834859.3901-NODE-3901-length-10059-cov-3.942123_pt1 | contig 10059 bp, 6 predicted proteins | sample MGYA00519947_ERZ834859 | MGnify/ENA primary metagenome ERZ834859 (study PRJEB31850, sample SAMEA3708763) | human gut metagenome | biome: human gut; feature: human-associated habitat; material: faeces | place: China | collected 2014 ...
TAGCGCATCTCCATGGCATGGAGAGGGTCAGGGGTTCGAATCCCCTTAGCTCCACAGATAGGGTTTCCGGTGATTTCCGGAAACCCTTTTTTCATACCCAAATCCGAAATCCAAACCAGCATCCCAATTCCTCCAGTCACTGGAGAAAACCGGACGCAGCCAGGCACCTCACAGTCCAAAAACCTCCACCGAGTGGAGGAATCCTCCCACCAACAAGCCTCCCAGCATCCCAAAACCTCCAGTCACTGGAGAAAACTAGACGCAACCAAGCACCTCACAGTCCAGATTCCTCCAGTCACTGGAACATATGACCCGCTGAGGCACCTTCCAGAGTCCGTATTATTCCAGCGCATGGAAGAATCACCCCGCTGAAAGACCATTGCAAAAGGCCGTCTCAGGCGGGGCTTGCGTCACCGCTTGAGACGGCCTTGAATTATTGATTATTACGATCGCTTGCGATACTTACGATCGCTTGCGATGACTACCGCACTGCGACTGCACCGGCAACAGTGTCGGAATCGTTCGGCACGTTCTGTGTATTCCGTGCATTCTGCCTGGCAAGTTCGTCGCGGATTTGCTGCAACAGCAGGATCGTCTGCTCTTCGGTGGAGATTTCCGGCTCTTTGGCAGCTTCCTCCTCGGCTTTGCTCCGTTCTTCCGCAAGCTTGGTTTTGGCGAGCAACGCCTCGGTCACGTCACGGAATTTGTTGATCGGCACGAGAATGCAGAAATACACGGCCGCCGCGATAATCAGGAAATTCAATATCGCGCCAAGTACCGCGCCGAACGAAACCGTCGCATTATTGAATGTGATTGCCAGCAGACCATCCATATTCGGTTTGCCGAAAATCATGGCGATGAACGGATTAATCACATTATTGACAATAGAGTTAACCACTGTGGTGACGGCACCGCCCATGACGACACCGACCGCCATGTCGATCATGTTGCCGCGTGCAATGAATTTCTTAAATCCTTCAATCATGATGATTCTCCCATTATGTGAGATCGTGAGATGTTATTGCGGACGTACTCTCTCCCACGCTTTCCGCATTTCCATCCTATAGGCAACACAAGGCACGGCAATCCCGTAAAAAGAAGCAGGTTCAGAACCAGCACTCGCAAAAAGCGTCTCCAAATCCTGAACAAGGTCTTGTGCCGTCCATATTCGTGCACATAGAATGAGACCGTCTATTGGTAACCCAACTATCCCGAAGGGGAAGAATATGCTCACTGACGAGTACGTCAAGCGCGTGTACGCGCAGGTCGAGAAGCGCGACGGCGACCAGCCGGAGTTCCTGCAGGCCGTTCGCGAGGTTTTCGAAAGCCTCGAGCCGGTGGTTGCGAAGCATCCGGAATATGAGAAGGCGGGCGTGCTTGAGCGCATCGTCGAGCCGGAGCGCGTGGTGAAGTTCCGCGTCGCATGGACCGACGATGAGGGCAAGGTGCAGGTCAACCGCGGTTACCGCATCCAGTTCAACTCCGCGATCGGCCCGTACAAGGGCGGTCTGCGCTTCCACCCGAGCGTGAACGAAGGCGTCATCAAGTTCCTCGGCTTCGAGCAGATCCTGAAGAACTCCCTGACCAGCCTGCCGATGGGCGGCGGCAAGGGCGGATCCGACTTCGACCCGAAGGGCAAGTCCGACGCCGAAGTCATGCGTTTCTGCCAGGCCTTCATGACGGAACTGTGCCGTCACATCGGCCAGTTCACCGACGTCCCGGCCGGTGATATCAACGTGGGCGGCCGCGAGATCGGCTACCTGTTCGGCCAGTACAAGCGCATCCGCGACGAGTATTCCGGCGTGCTGACCGGCAAGGGCCTCGAATTCGGCGGCTCCCTGGCTCGTACCGAAGCCACCGGTTACGGCCTGTGCTATTACACCGCCGAGGCAATGCGCGTGCTGCGCAACGATTCCTTCGAAGGTAAGACCGTGGTCATCTCCGGCTCCGGCAACGTGGCCATCTTCGCCACCGAGAAGGCTCAGGCCCTCGGCGCGAAGGTTGTGACCGCCTCCGATTCCAACGGCTACATCTACGATCCGAACGGCATTCAGCTCGACGTGGTCAAGGACATCAAGCTGGGCCACCGCGGCCGCATCAAGGAATACGCCGAGCGTGTGCCGGGCTCCGAATATCACGAGGGCTGCAAGGGCGTGTGGACCGTTCCGTGCGATATCGCCCTGCCGTGCGCCACCCAGAACGAGATCGACGAGGAATCCGCCAAGGCTCTCGTCGCCAACGGCTGCACCGTGGTGTGCGAAGGCGCCAACATGCCTTCCACTCCGGAGGCAATCGCCGTCTACCAGGCCAACAACGTGCTCTATGGCCCCGCCAAGGCCGCGAACGCGGGTGGCGTGGCGGTTTCCGGCCTTGAGATGAGCCAGAACTCCTACCGCCTTTCCTGGACTTTTGAAGAGGTTGACGGCAAGCTCAAGTCCATCATGGAGAACATCGTCGCCAACTCTCTGGAAGCCGCCAAGGAATACGGCCACGAGGGTGATCTGATGCTCGGCGCCAACGCTGCCGGCTTCGTGAAGGTCGCCAACGCCATGGTCGCCCAGGGCGTGCTCTGATCTAGCCGTTTTAGCCAATCTAGCCAATACGGCTGGCTCATCGAAATACATTGAGGGCCTGTCTGGTTTCATTCCAGACAGGCCCTCTTTTCGTATTTCAACACGTACTTCAGCGCACCCAATCTAGTTGCAGTTACATTTGAAACAATCACTCAAAATCACGATAGTTCCGGTTATAACTGAAACTATCTCTAAAAATCGCAATAGTTTCAGCTATAACCGCAACTTCCTCTCGCGCAGCTCCGCTATCTCGCTTATATATGGCAGCCTTGGTAGGAAAAATGACCCAAAATATACCCCCGAACTGGCTTTTTCGCAAGTTGACCTGCCATATATAAGCGAGATGGTACAGGTCGGAAGGCAAAATCTGCCATATATAGGGCAGATATGGGCAGATTGCAGGCAGGGGAGAGGCAGATAGGGTTTGGCGTACGGTAAGAGACAGACTGGTCTAGAAAATACGAAGACGGTCTGTGTCGTGATGGGAATCACGACACAGACCGTCTTGTTGCGTTTGAGTTTGCTATCGCCGCTACTGACGGCGCACTGCGCTATTTCAGCATTGCATGCGACGCTCGCGGACGCTATCGCCGCTCGCTGCCATTAATAGCGCACTGCGCTATTAATCATCTCCAAGCGTGACGTGGATGCCACCGACGAGGGTGCTCACCACGTTGTACAGCAACGTGACGATGGTCACCAGCACGGTAATCAGTATCACCTCGATGATCGAGAAGATGGTGACGGCGCTCAGCACAGTGCCCAACGAGAACACGTTGGTCAGGTCGAATCCGCCAGCGTCCAAGCCAGTGGAAGACACAATCTGCGTAACTTGGTCGAACACGCCGACCACGTTCAGCATGCCCCACAGCAAAGCCACCGCGACAATCTGAATGATGCCTCCCGCGATGGAAAGCATGAACGCCACCTTGGCGGCCGACCATGCATCGATACGCGTCAGAGACAGGCTCATACGGCGTGCACGCGGAGCGCCGCCGCGACGCTTCTCACGGACCTTCACACCGCCGGAAGCGGAGGAGGCACCCTCGTGCGCCTGAACCTGATCCGCACCAATCAGCGGCTGGCTGGAAGCGGAACGTGCCACGCGCGGTGCCTGCCCAACCTCCGGCATTTGCTGTCCTTCGATGTTCTCGCTCATCGTTGCTCCTTGCAAGATTGTGCCCAGTTCTTAGCTGAGGCTACCAGTTTTCGCAGACGATTGCCTGTCTTGTCTTCATGCCTCTACATTCTCGCCATCGCCGTTGCCAGCGTTGGCTTCAGTAGCGGCTTCAGACGATGCCGAAGCACCCTCGTTCACGGTTGCGTTCGTCCCATGTTCCGCGGATTCCGTTTTTTCCGCAGATTCGCCAGATTCCGCGGATTCGTCATCCTTCTCCTCGTTGCGTGCGATGGAGATGATCTCGTCGTTCTTGTCCGGCTTGGCGAACGTCACACCTTGGGTGGTGCGGCCGGTGCGCTTGACCTCGTCGACGTTGGAACGGATGACCTTGCCGGACTTCATGATGGCCATGATCTGGTCATCTTCCTCAACGATCACCGCGCCCACGAGGGAGCCACGGCCTTCGGCGAGCTGCACGGCCTTGACGCCAAAGCCGTTACGGCCTTGCAAACGGTATTCGCTGATGGCGGTGCGCTTGGCGAAGCCCTCGTTGGTGACCACGAACAGATCCTTGTCGGAATCGCCCCAGACCACGTCCATGGCCAGCAGCTCGTCGCCTTCGCGGAACTTCATGCCCTGCACGCCTGCGGTCTGACGGCCCATCGGGCGCAGCTGCTCGTCGTTGGCCTGGAACTTCAGGCTCATGCCCAGCTTCGACACAAGAATGATGTCATCCTCGGCGTTGCACAGTGCGGCACCGATCAGCTCGTCGGCGTTCTCGCCGTTCTCGCCGGTCATAAGGCGCACTGCGATCAGGCCGCCCTGACGCGGGGAATCGTATTCGGCGAGCGCGGTCTTCTTGACCTTGCCGGAACGGGTGGCGAGCACCAGATACTTGGCCACTTCGTAGTTCGGAATCGACAGCACGGTCTGGATCGTCTCGTCCGGCCCGAACTGCAGCAGGTTGGCCACATGCTGTCCCTTGGAATCGCGCGATCCCTCCGGCAGCTCGTACGCCTTCAGGCGGTACACGCGTCCCTTGTTGGTGAAGAACAGCAGCCAGTTGTGCGTGCTGGTGAGGAAGAAGTGGTCCACCACGTCGTCCTCGCGCAGCTTGGCGCCCTTGATGCCCTTGCCGCCGCGATGCTGCGCACGGTATTCGTCGGCCTTGGTGCGCTTGATGAAACCGGAGTGTGTAACGGTTACGACCACGTTTTCTTCCGCGATCAGATCTTCGACGTTCATTTCGCCGGAGTACGGCAGGATCTTGGTTCGACGTTCGTCGCCATACTTGGACACGATTTCGTCAAGCTCGTCGCCCACGATCTTGCGCTGGCGCTCTGGCTTGGCGAGAATGTCGTTGTAGTCGGCGATGCGACGCATCAGTTCGTTGTGCTCGTCGAGGATCTTCTGACGTTCCAATGCGGCCAGTCGGCGCAGCTGCATGGCCAGAATGGCGTCGGCCTGCACTTCATCCACGTCCAGCAGGTCCATAAGGCCCGTGCGCGCGGTTTCCGCGGATTCGGAAGCACGAATGAGCGCGATGACCTCGTCGATCATGTCGAGGGCCTTCAGATAGCCCTGCAGAATGTGGTCGCGTTCCTCCGCCTCACGCTTGAGGTATGCGGTACGGCGTGCGATGACTTCCAGCTGGTGGCCCACCCAATGGCGGATGAAGGCATCCAAAGACAGCGTGCGCGGCACACCGTCGACCAGCGCCAGCATGTTGGCGCCGAAGGTCTGCTGCAGCTGGGAGTGCTTGTACAGGTTGTTGAGCACGACCTTCGGCACGGCGTCGCGCTTGAGCACGAGCACGAGACGCTGACCGGTACGACCGGAGGTTTCGTCGCGCATGTCGGCGATGCCCTGGATCTTGCCGTCGCGCACCGCCTCGCGGATGGAGACGACCAGTCGGTCAGGGTTCACCTGGTACGGCAGCTCGGTGATCACGAGGCACATGCGGCCCTTGATCTCTTCGGTGTTCACCACCGCGCGCATGGTGATCAGACCACGGCCGGTACGGTAGGCCTGTTCGATGCCCTTATGTCCGAGAATCGTTGCGCCAGTAGGGAAGTCCGGTCCCTTGATGATGCGGATCAGGTTTTCGAGCAGCTCTTCGCGGCTTGCGTCCGGGTGGTCGAGCGCCCAATGCACGCCTTCGGCCACCTCGCGCATGTTGTGCGGAGGAATGTTGGTGGCCATACCGACGGCGATACCGGACGAACCGTTGCACAACAGGTTCGGGAATCGTGCCGGAAGCACGGTCGGCTCCTGTGTCTTGCCATCGTAGTTCGGCAGGAAATCGACGGTGTCTTTGTCGATGTCGCGAACCATTTCCATGGCGAGCGGAGCCATACGGCATTCGGTGTAACGCATTGCCGCGGCCGGATCGTCGCCGGGGGAGCCGAAGTTGCCCTGGCCGTCGACCAGCGTGTAGCGCATAGACCACGACTGTGCCATACGCACCAACGTGTCGTAGATCGCGGAATCGCCGTGCGGATGGTACTTACCCATCACTTCGCCGACCACGCGGGCGCACTTGGAGTAGCCGCGGTCGGGGCGGTAGCCGCCGTCGTACATCGCGTAGATCACACGGCGATGCACCGGCTTCATGCCGTCGCGCACGTCCGGGAGCGCACGGTCCACGATCACGGACATGGCGTACGCCAGGTAGGAATCGCGCATTTCCTGCTGCAGATCCTTCTTCTGGATGCGTTCGCCCACCATCAGGCCGTAATCGGTGTTGTCGGCCTCCTGCGGGCTCAACGGCTCCATGGAGCCGTCAGGCACGAACTGGCCGTCTTCGTTGCTGTTGTTTTCGTCTGCCAACTTCTAAGTCCTTCTAAATCCTTATGAAACCTTGCCTGAAGTCCTTGAAATCCCTACGCGTCGATCCAGCTGACGTTGCGGGCGTTGCGCTGGATGAACAGACGGCGAGGTTCGACTTCGTCTCCCATGAGCATGGAGAAGGTTTCGTCGGCTGCGGCCGCGTCTTCGATCTGCACCTGCTTCAGAATGCGGTGGTCAGGATCCATGGTGGTTTCCCACAGTTCCTGGTAGCTCATTTCACCCAGACCCTTGTAACGCTGGATGCCTTCGCCCTTCGGCAGCTGACGGCCGGCGGACTTGCCTTCGGCGAGCACGCGGTCGCGTTCGGCGTCGGTGTACACGAAGTCGTGCGCGCCTTTGGTCCACTTGAGTCGGTACAGCGGCGGCATGGCCACATACACGTAACCAGCGGTGATCATCGGGCGCATGTAGCGGAAGAACAGCGTCAGATTCAGGGTTGCGATATGCGCGCCGTCCACATCGGCATCGGCCATGATGATGACCTTGTGGTAGCGGACTTTGTTCAGGTCGAAATCCTCGCCATAGCCGCCGCCGACCGCGGTGATCAGCGATTCGATGGTTTCGGACTTCATCATGCGGTCGAGGCTTGCACGCTCGGTGTTAAGGATTTTGCCTCGCAACGGCAGGATGGCCTGCGTGATCGGGTTGCGTCCCTGAATTGCGGAGCCGCCTGCGGAGTCGCCCTCCACGATGAACAGTTCGCATTCTTCAGGATTGTTGGACTGGCAATCCTTCAGTTTGTCTGGCATGCCCGCAGATTCGAAGATTGACTTACGGCGGGTATTCTCACGTGCCTTCTTGGCTGCAAGACGCGCACGGGAGGCTTCAATGGCCTTCTGGATGATGTTCTTGGCCTCGCTAGGATGCGAATCGAACCAGTCGCCGAGCTTGTCGGTCATCACACGCTGTACGAAGGTTTTCGCTTCGGAATTGCCGAGCTTGGTCTTGGTCTGGCCTTCGAACTGCGGGGTGGTGAGTTTCACCGACACCACTGCGGTCAGGCCTTCGCGCACGTCGTCGCCGGAGAGGTTCTCATCCTTGTCTTTGAGGATGTTCTTTTCACGTGCGTAACGGTTGACGAGCGAGGTCAGCGCGGCGCGGAAGCCTTCTTCGTGGGTACCGCCTTCGGTGGTGGAGATGGTGTTGGCGAAGGTGTGCACCGCTTCGGAGTATGCGGTGGTCCATTGCATGGCGATTTCCGCGGAAATGCCGATTTTCAGGTCTTCCGCTTCGAAATCGATCACGTCCGGTTCGACGGGGGTTGCCTTGCGGGACTTCACCAAGTAATCGACATAATCCTTGATGCCGTCGTTGTATTGGTAGGTGACCGTCTGATGCTTCGGTTCGGCATTGTCGTCGCTTTCGCCCGCGACTTCGTCTCCGGCCTGATCCGGTTCGCGCAAATCGGTCAGGGACAGTTTCAGCCCCTTGTTGAGGAACGCCATCTGCTGGAAGCGGTTGCGCAGGGTCTCGAAATCGTAGGTGGTGGTTTCGAAGATCGCGCCGTCTGCCCAGAAGGTCACGGAAGTGCCGGTGGACTCGTCTTCGCCCATCGGCTCGCCCTTGGCAAGACGTGCGGTCGGCTTCTGGTCGATGTAGGTCTGGGTCCAGTGGAAGCCCTGTCGGCGCACTTCGATGTCGACGCGGGTCGACAGCGCGTTCACCACGGAGATGCCCACGCCGTGCAGACCGCCGGAAACCGCATAGCCGCCGCCACCGAACTTGCCGCCGGCATGCAGCTTGGTCATCACGGTTTCCACGCCGGAAACGCCTTCGCCCGGCACTTCGTCGACCGGAATGCCTCGGCCGTCATCCACCACGCGCACGCCGCCGTCCGGCAGAATCGTCACTTCGATGTGCGAAGCGTAGCCTGCCAGCGCCTCATCGACGGAGTTGTCGACGATCTCGTACACCAGGTGGTGCAAGCCTCGGGGGCCGGTGGAGCCGATGTACATGCCCGGGCGGATTCGCACCGCCTCAAGGCCTTCCAGAACCCTCAGATCGGAAGCGTCGTAATGCTCCGGAGCCAAGGTGTCATCGAGCTGCGCATCTTCGAGCTGATCGTTCTGGATCTGATCTTCCTGCGTGTTTTCAGCTGATTCGTTCAGCGAATCCGCATCAAGGTCTGCCACAGAGATTCCTTCCTGCATTTTTCCCGCCAATGAGGGTCATTCACGCAGGTGATACCACCTAGAACGCAAATAAAGGCCCCTTCTAGGCGTTTACATACACTGCTTGATATTCTACTCATGGAGGGGGACAGAGCGCCAGAGGCATTTATCCTTGAAATCCAGCCGTTTACCCCTGTTTTTTCGCTTTCGGAAAACAACATTCGACCGTTGCGAACGGCCCGCTTGGAAGCGTCGCAGGGGGAATTCTTCGACGAAGCGCCTTCAACGAACGTCTGATAGCACGGGGTGTCGCGCTAATATCGCGGCCTTCGTGTCATTCGTCCTCGGCTGAATCCCTGTTGTTGCGGGCCGGTGACGCGCACCTCGTTGATGGTCAGCCCCTCGAGCCTACGGCGAATGGTGTCGGTCAGCAGCGGAATCATGTACGTCAAGGTGGTGGTCCATGCGGGGCTGTCGCATCGGATCGTCAGAATGCCGTCGCGCAGGTCGACGGGGTAGGAGTGGCGCGCGTTTTCGACGCCGACCACCTGATCCCAATGATTCTGCATCTGCGCGATTTTCAGATGCGGCGTCCAAGAACCTTGCGTTGCGATCACGTTGAAAATATTGCCGACCGTCTGCGGGTCGCGTCCGGGTTTGCCGAAATTCTCCCACGCCTGCCGCGCACGTTCCTCACGTTCCTTATATCGGCCGGCACGTCGGCTGATACGTTCGAATACTTCGGCGGGCAACTTGCGTTGGTCGAGATGCAATGTTTCGCAGATTGGAGGATTCGGCATCAGCGCTGCTCCTGTCGATTCACCGACTGTTGCGCTGCAGACGATTGCGTTGCAGATTCCCGTCCCGCGACAAGTTGCACCATCATCGCCGTCAAATCGTCATGCTGTCCATCTTGCGATTGCCTGCGCAACGCGGCCACGTCGATCACATGCGCGTCCGCGTGAAAGCGCCCAGCATCCATGCGCGGAATATCGCTTGCCGCGGCGACGGTGATCAGCACCTGGTCCTGCCGCATCGCAAAATCGAGGATCTGCCCACGACGGGCCTCGTCAAGCTGTGCGAACACATCATCGAGAATCACGATTGGCTTGCTTTCAAAATGTGCGGAAACCGCCTCATATAGCGCCATTTTCAACGCCAAAGCCATGGTCCACATCTCACCGTTGGACGCGAATTCGCGTGCGTTCATATCGTTGAGCAGCAAAGTCAGGTCGTCGCGATGCGGACCGATCAGATTCTGCCCGCGCGCCACTTCGCCGGGGTAGATGCGCTGGAAATGCCGGCTGATTTCCGCGGCAGGATCATCGTAGAGCATCACTTCGTCGAAAGAAGGCTCATAACGCAACAATGCCTGCTGGTCGGTTCCCGCCAGAGACGCATATAC
>ERZ834859.3902-NODE-3902-length-10054-cov-2.779978_pt1 | contig 10054 bp, 12 predicted proteins | sample MGYA00519947_ERZ834859 | MGnify/ENA primary metagenome ERZ834859 (study PRJEB31850, sample SAMEA3708763) | human gut metagenome | biome: human gut; feature: human-associated habitat; material: faeces | place: China | collected 2014 ...
ATGCCATAACTGCCGATGTCGTTGCCCCTGCCGCCGCAAAGCCGCCTGCCGTACCTACAGCCGCGCCGCCAATTCCGCCTAACAATACGCCTGCACCGACAGATACCTTGTTTAACTCTTCCTTATTGTACTTCGGAAGCGCAACCCCGCCTATTTTATATTCTTTAAATTCCGGACGATTCTGGATTTTTTCAATAGCATCTGAAAAATCTTTAAAATCATTTAAGATTTTTAATTCCAATTCTCCCAGTTTATCCATTCTCTTATTGGTCTTTTCACTTTCGTTTTCAAAATACTCTATATTCTGTTTATGTTTGCGTTCAGCCGCCTTCATGGTGTCATTGGCTTCTTTCATTTTTGCAGCACCGTGTATTCCGCTTCCAACTCCTGCTACACCTGCCGCTGCTGCTAATCCTGCTATAATAAATGGTAATGGCATAATTCATTCCTCCGTTTTCTTTAAATTTTCACATCCAAGTTTGTTCAATCTGTAATACTCATCCCGTGTCATATACTCCCTAAAGTACAATTCATAACACACATCTACCCTGCACAATAATGGTCTTTTATCATATATTGTACACAAATTTTCTTTTAAATAAATACACGTACCATCTCCTCTGTCTAACTGTGCATACAGTTCCGACTTTTTTAAATTTCTACAACAACAACCACAGCAATCACATGAAAACATTATTCAAATACCAGCGTAGCATTCTTATCCGACATATGCTTGTCAAAATCCCCCTGCCACGGCTTTTTAATCCCCATTTGTTCAAATGTATCCAATAACAGTACATTTAACTCTTTATCTGTTGTTGCTGTTGAAAAAATTCGGACTGCTTTGTTGTATTCTTGTGTTTCCCGTTTAAATGCTTCTATGTCAATCTGCTCTAATTCATGTAGATAAACAAGCAGGGCCTCATTGATGCGCTGAAATGCTAATATTGTTTCAGATAAAGCATCTTTTAAACCAACCCGGATACATACTTCCTTTAACACAAGCGTCACAAATCTAAACCATGCAATCAAATTTAACCGCATAAAAAACGTTAGGAAATTTCCACCTGAGCGTACTCCCGCATCAATGCCGTCCATTACGCAGAGTGTTCCGTTTCCAAGCAGCAGCATTATTCTTAAATCTGCGTGCTGACTTGTCGGAACACACTCTTTTACCGGTAATTCATATTGAAAATGTCTGCGCAGTGCCCATATTAACCGGATAGATAAATCTGTCAGAACTACCGGAATAGCCGCCGCCATTCCAAATCTGAAATCATATCCTTCCTGAAATGCCCTTGTCGCAATCGTTGCTAAATCCTGCCTGTCATTTCCGACTTTAAAACTGCCGAACTTACAGAATTGAAACAACTCATAAAACGGCATTACAACACCTGCTCCTCTGCCCGCATTTCCTCTTGCACCCGAACTTCCTGCAATATCCGACATAATATGTCCAAACCAGTTTGCAACACCACAGAATAACTTTGCAATAAAATTTCCGCCCTGTAACTCATATGTATCTGTTGCAATGGTTATAATCTTTCCATTTGCAATAAAAGATGAAGTTGATGTAAACTGATTCAATATTGAAAAAAACAGTCCTACAATATCCGGCGAATGTGACAGTGACATCATATGATGATTTTTTGCGGACATATTAAAAGCATTTCCGACATCTGCGGTATGCCTCTGGTCATAATTGACACCATACTTTCTTTCCAGAAAACCAATGGCACTTGCAACATTTCCTGTCTGTGCCTGACTGGGATTCCAGCCAACCAGCTTCGCAAATCCTTTCACTGCACTATCAACCTGGGAATCTGTCCACTTTCCAAGTACGCTGTCGCCCGGCGTTCCGACAAGAAAAATATCAACCAGTCCGCCTACCGCACCACAGGCAACTGCCGCTAAATAATCGTATTTGTCGCACTTATCTTCCCTTAATAATGCCCTTTTATTCTGCTCAGTTTCTTTCATCAGTACATAATCTGTTTTTGTTTCTTCCATACATACCCTTCTTTCATTTCATTTTCAAATTATCCCACTATTTCTTTTTCCCCTCCCTCCTTTTTTCACAGCCATTACTGCATTTATCTGCACACAATATGCAATCCGTCTTTTAAAGAAATTCTGTGATATTTATAACCGTATTTATAATACAGCCAGTCACCCAAAACATTAAATTTTCCAGAACGCCTATCGTTTACAAGCGGACACTTGTCTTCAAGAATATTGTCTATATAGCCGCCCTCTGTCAAATCACAGTCCACAAGATACGCATTACTATTCAATGTTGTATAATATAAATGTCCGTTACACAACTGCCATGCTCCGATTTCATCATAGCGTGCCCGCATATCCAGTTCTTCAATCTCCATTTCTCCCGTTGAAAGATTCAGCTTTGCAAACTCAACTGTGTTCTTTTTTTCATTCTGCGCTACAGTATACTGATATCCATTGAGAAATTCTGTAACTGCTTCTCTATTCTGCTGGCAATAGCTTTCTAAACAGGTACTTAAATATCCATTTTCATTAAATTCGCAAATCTTTTTTACATTCTGCAATAATATATCATACGCATATTTTGTACTGTTGTCATTAAAATAAATCTGTGTTCCCAACAGTTTAAACGATTTACACTGCGTTACAACATCTCCATTTTCATAGCGTACACATTTTGTTTTTTCTGTGCTTAAATCCTGATATACCAACTGTGATTTACCATTCTTATAAACAATATACTGCCCATTACACTGTGGATATGTCCTACGATTCGGGAACAAATCGTCTCCCCCAAGCATTGCATCCATATATGTCGTTTCAAATGTTTTCACATCAAAAATATAAATTTGCTCTTTTGAAAAAGAATCCGGACAAAACAGATAAATTTTGCTTCCATAGCCACATATATTATCTTTATAAGAATAATTGGACATAGATATATATCGTCTGAAAATTGAAAGACTATCATCTGATTGTTCTTCACCTGTTATCTCTTTAATTCCACTATCACCTAATTTAAACGCTTTACATGCTCCGTCTTTCTTTGAAACAATATACAACATTTCTTTTTCTTCATCTACCGTCACCACAACATCATCCAGTACTACCAGTGGTTCGTGCATTTTTAACACATCTGCGCATTTTTCTGAAATTCCTTTTAAATTACTCATATTTTCTCCATTCCGGGATTCTTTTGCTTTCCCTGTAAATTTTTTCACACCACTCGTATAAACCACAGCATAGAGCATATATACACCCTTATTAAAATATACCACACATACAAGAATCTGACAATAATATCCCAATCAAAATATAATAATAAGTTGGAGTAATATAATTCAATCAGGAGGTATTGGTATGCCGAAAAAAGAAAATCCTTTACGACAGCTTCCTGCCAGTTCAGACGAGTATGGTACATTCAGGATTCATCTGGCAGAACTGATGGAACAGCGCGGCGTTTCCATGAACCAGCTTTCCTTCCGGACGGAGATGCAGCGCACGCAGCTCCGCAATTACCGGGACGAAAAGGTTCAGCGGCTTGATATTGATATTCTGAAACGTCTTTGTTATGTACTCGAATGTGACCTAAACGAACTCATCGAATACATTCCGCCAAAAGAAATCTAATCTCTTGTCTGTGATTTATACTTGACCATACAATAACACATACGGTGGACAACTATTTGTCCGTGTAAAAGAAAAAGACAGTTTTAAGAGCAATCGCTTAAAAACTGTCTTTTCTTCTGTCAATCTCCACCTGTATGATTCCTTCACTACAGCTTTGCCAGCAGCTGGGCTTTCTTCTGCTGGTATTCTTCCTCACTTAAAATGCCCTTATCCTTTAAGCCTGCGAGTTTTTCAATCTGCTCAAGAATCACATCACCATTTGATACCTGTGCCGCACCGGCTGTCGGTGTTTCTCCTGCCTGCATATTCTGTGCCGTCTGACGGTTTCCTGCAAATTTCTTTAAAATGCCGTTCTGACGTAAAACGTCCATAAATTCCACACATTTTTTTGCCTGACCGTAAATACTGATTCCCGTCAGCATTTCCAACCGGATAAACTGTTCATTGCCATCTACATCTTCATATTCGATTTCAATGTTGTTTTTCTGTTCCATTGCCTTCATATCCGAATCGCTGGAACTGAGCAGCCACTCTGTATTGCTGATTTTACGCTCTACAATTTCAAGTGACCTGATTTTTGAATATGGAATCGCCATTTCTTCAAACCAGTCATTTGTGCCGATGGTTTTAAATAAAAGCACTCCTCCATAATATTCAATCCGATTTCTCCGGACTGCTGCTTTGGATATCTGGCAAGCCCGCCTTTATAGGTGACACCGTAGCGCATGATTGCGCCCTCAACCGGCTGTTTCATTTTCTTTGTTTCTTCACTGAATTTTTTCATTTCGCCTGCTGACTCTGCAAATGAACCTGCCACTTTACCTGTAATATTCTTTGTCGCATTTTTTGTTGTATTAATGGCATCTGCCAGTTTATCCGAATCAAATACTCCACTGAAAAATCCCATGGTCTTTTCCCCTTTCATCTTTAATAATAATCGTTGTACATCGATTCAACTTCCCTGTATGTATCCGTAACAATCCAGCGATAACTTCCAATAACCGCCATCAACGGAAGAATTGCTACCACCAGAAACATCAGCCCCATGCCTTTAAAATTTTCTTTAGAAAGGCACTTCTTTGCAAAAGGCACAATGGTTTCCGGGCGGAATTCCGGGTCTTTTCTCAGTTCATTGAATGACAGTGCAAATGCAATCAGATAAATAATCATACCGACCAATGCACTCACCTCAAACATAATAAAGATTCCCACCAACGTGATAATCACACTGGTAATGGCTATCGCCTGATTATCCCTTTTGACTTCCGTACTGTCTTTCTTTTTCGGTTTTGCCGCCTGCGGCGTAATAACCGTACCACAGTGCGTACACACATTCAAACCATCTGCTACATTTCCCTTACACTTTGGACAAATTTTCATATTCCTCTCCATTCTGCAGGCATTTTCTAATGCCGGAGGAATCGCGAGCCAAATATCAGATTTGGCTCTGCGATAAAGACAGATTTGTGATGCCTGCGGCACAAATCTGCTGTGTGAAAAATCTTAGATTTAAGGATTTTTCACACTTCTCTCCATTCTTTTTCCGGACGTCCGAATCGTCTTTCCTTGAATTCTTTTGTATTCTATCACAGCACCCCGTCAGCATTTTGTCCGTGTAAAATAAAAATCCTGCCAATATCATCTTCCGCTATTAAAATCACAGATATTTCCATGTGACAATGTGACATAATTATGCTATAATAACGAAAAGAAAGGAGTTGATATTATGCCAATTATAATGCCAATCCGGGATTTGAGAAATACCAGTGAAATATCAGAAATAGCTCATAAAGAACAAGAACCTATTTTCATTACCAAAAATGGATATAGTGATTTAGTGGTTATGAGCAGTGAACTATATGATAAATTTGCCGGAGTAAACCGTATTGATCAGGCAATTTACGAATCAGAACTTGAGGCTGCTAATGGTTTTGAACCTGTAGATGCAGAAGAAGTTTTTTCAGAATTGGAGAAGAAATATTTTGGATAAATATAAAGTAAAAATCAATCATAGAGCGATTCGTGAATTAAACGCTATCTATGATTACATTGCAAAAGAAAAATTATCTCCTGAATATGCTAAAAGGCAGGCCGACAGAATCAAATCTGCTATTTTAGATTTAAGCACATTTCCTCAATCTCATCAGGAACGTAATACCGGCAAATACGCCGGCAAAGGATATCGTCAATTATTAATTGATAACTATGTTGCCGTATTTAAAATTGATGATTCCAATAAAACCGTCAATATCGTTACCATACAATATCAAGGGCGAAATTTATAAAAAACCGGAGAACCACAGAATCTTTCTGTAGTCCTCCGGTTTTATAGTATTTCTGATTAATGAAGATGAATAATCTTCTTCGGGCATTTTTCAGCACATTTGCCGCAGCCCGTACATTTTTCATAATCAATGTGTGCAATGTTGTTTTCAACGGTGATTGCACCGAATTCACACTGCTTTGTACAAAGCATACATCCGATACAGCCTGTTGAACATACTGGCATTACATCTTTACCCTTATCCTTGGAAGCACACTTTACAGTATACTTGCTTTCGTACGGAATGAGTTCAATTAAATGTCTAGGACATGTTGCAACACACTTACCGCATGCCTTACATTTTTCCTTATCGACTACCGCAATACCGTTTACAACGTGGATTGCATCAAACGGACATGCCTTGACACAAGAACCGTATCCCATACAGCCGTATGTACATGCCTTTGAACCGCCGTTTGGCGCAAATGGCATTACCGTACATTCTTCTACGCCGGAATACTTGTAATTTTCCTTTGCCTTTTCGCAGTCACCCGCACATTTTACAAATGCTGTCATTCTGGTAGATTCACCAACCTCAGCACCCATAATTGCCGCAATCTTTTCGGCAACCGGTTCACCACCGACCGGACAGGCACCTACCGGTGCTTCTCCTGCTGCGATTGCCTTTGCAAGGGCATCACAGCCTGCGTAACCGCAGCCGCCGCAGTTATTACCCGGAAGTTCTGCTCTGACATCAATTTCTTTCTGGTCTACTTCTACTGCAAACTTCTTACCCATTACACCGAGGAAAAGTCCCAGTATCAGACCTGTAAGGCTGACAACTACAGCCGCTATAATAATACCTGTCATTTTCTTTTCCTCCTATAAGATTCCTGCGAATCCAAAGAATGCAATAGACATCAGGCCTGCTGTTAATAATACAATCGGCATACCCTGAAAACTCTCTGGAACATCATTAAATTCAATTCTTTCACGAATACCTGCCATGATGACAATTGCAATCGTAAAACCTACTGCTGTACCGAAACCAGCTACAACAGATTCAATGAAATTGTAACCGTTCTGTACATTTGTTAAAGCAATACCCAGTACGGCACAGTTTGTTGTAATTAAAGGAAGGTATACACCAAGTGCTTCATAAAGCGCCGGAGAAGTCTTCTTTAAGAACATTTCTACAAACTGAACAAGTGCTGCGATAACAAGAATGAACACGATTGTATTCAGATATGTTAAATCGAGCGGTACTAAGATAAAATCGTAAATCAAGCTGCAAATTGCTGATGAAATTGTGATAACACCGATAACGGCACCACCCATACCTGCGGCTGTGTTAATCTTTTTTGATACACCAAGGAAAGGACACAGACCGAGGAACTGGCTTAATACTACGTTATTAACCAGTGCAGCACCAATCGCAATAATTAATAAATTCATATTTTCTTTCCTCCCTTATGCCTGCTTCTTTTCTTCTGCAAATGCCTTGCCGCCGCACATTGTGTTGGCGCAGGAATCACAGCTGCCGTCTTTTGAGCAGTAATCCGGTACCTGTGCCGGTTCCATGCCGTGCTTTGCCTTAATCTTGTTCATAATCGCAATACACATTGCCAGTACGAAGAAGGCACCCGGTGCAAGGATAAAGATACTTGCCGGTGTATACACGCTTTCAGGAATTGTAACAAGTGCTGAGCTGCCTGTGCTTAAAATGGTTCCGGCACCAATCAGCTCTCTGACAGCACCAAGAATTGTAATCGCACAGGTAAAACCAAGTCCCATGCCGAGTCCGTCAAATGCAGACGGCAGAACCGGATTTTTAGAAGCGTAAGCTTCCGCACGTCCTAAAATAATACAGTTTACAACAATCAAAGGAATATAAATTCCCAGTGAATCATAAAGGGATGGCAGATAGCCCTGCATTAAGAACTGTACCATTGTTACAAATGAAGCAACGATAACGATAAATGCCGGCATTCTGACACCGTCCGGAATTACTTTTCTAAGTAATGAAATCATAAGGTTTGACATTACCAGTACGACAGTAGAGGAAAGTCCCATACCGATACCGTTAATTGCCGATGTTGTAACGGCAAGTGTCGGACACATACCCAGTGTTAAAACAAATGTCGGATTTTCTTTAATCAAACCATTATAAAGTCTTTCAACGCATTTATTCAACTGAAACACCTCCTACTGTTACAGCTTTTGCTGCATAAATTTCTTTGTAAGCAATTAACGCGGAGTTGACACCACGTAAAACTGCCTTTGATGTTACAGTAGAACCACTGATTGCATCAATCTTTTCATCTCCTGCGGCAGCACCGGAACCATCCTTTACAAGTACGAACTTGTCTGTATTGGCACTCTTAAACTGCGCAAGGAAATCCGGGCTTGTCTTTACACGCATACCAAGACCGGCTGTTTCTGAAATCGACAGAATTGATGTTCCGAGGTATGTACCGTCCGCACCGACGCCGACAGAAAACTTAATATCTCCGCCGTAGCCGTCACCTGCTACAACTGTTACAACAAGACCGATAACCTTACCGTCCTTGACACCTGCAACAACCTCTGTGATTTCATCTGCTGTGTAATTTTCAGCATCTGCCTGTAAGGCAGCTGCAAATGTTGCTGTAATATTGGCTTCTGAATAAGCATCGCCGCTTAATGCTTCAAAGCTGTCGGCATCTGCCATAACTTCTTTATAAGCTTCCTGCTTTGCCTTTTCATTCTGTGCCGCAATCGGGTCTTTGGTAATGTCATAGACAAAACCGAGAAGCACTCCTGCTACCAGCGTAATTGCAAACAGAATTAACGCATCTTTTACAATTTTATTCATAATCAGGCTGCCTCCTTTTCCGGTTTTTTCTTACCAAATGACTTTGGAACCGTTACCTTTTCAATTAACGGTACTAACAGGTTCGAGAAGATAATTGCATAAGAAACACCTTCTGCCGAACCGCCGAACATTCTGAAGATGAATGTTAAAAGTCCTAAAATCACACCAAATACAAGCTTTCCGTTTGGTGTAATCGGTGATGTTACATAGTCGGTTGCCATAAAGAATGCACCGAGGATTAAACCACCGCCGCAAATCTGTTCTGCTGTGTACAGCACATCAAACTGATGTCCCGGAGCAAACAGGAAAATTAAAACGGCAAAGGTTAAAATGTAGGCTGCCGGTATTCTGATAGAAATAACCTTGCGCACTAACAGATAAACCGCACCGATTAACAGGAATAATACGGATGTTTCACCGATTACACCGCCTGTTCTTCCGATAAACATATCAAGCAGCTTCACTGCGCCTTCTGCTTCTCCGCCCGGCTTTAAGACTGCCAGTGGTGTAGCACCTGCAACACCGTCATAAACGAACTTTGTCATAGGACCTGTATAAGCAATTAAAAGGAAACATCTTGCTGCAAGCGCCGGGTTCATGAAGTTCTGACCCAGACCGCCAAATAACTGTTTTACAATAATAATCGCGAAAAGACATCCGACAATTTCATAACCGATGCTTAATGTCGGTGGTACATTTAACGCAATTAAAAGACCTGTAACCGCAGCACTTAAATCGCTGATAGTTACTTTTTTGTGCATAAAATACTGGTATGCTCCTTCTGCTGCCACACAGACTGCAATGCCGATGACAATACGAAGCAGTGCGCCCAGTCCAAAATTATAAATTCCAAATATACTTGCAGGTGTCAGTGCAATCAGAACGTCACGCATGATTGTCTGTGTCGTATCCTTGCTTCGTACATGAGGATTTGTCGATACATTAAATAAATCGCTCACCTGTTTTGTCCACCTTTCTACTTCTTTCTTCTGTTTGCCATGATGGTTCTTCTCATGGACTTAATCTGCTGTGTTAATGGTCTCTTGGCTGGACAGACATATGAACAGCTTCCGCACATTACACATTCCATACCATCGAACTTAGTAAAGCCTTCTTCATCATTACGTGATGCAAAACCGGCAAGCTTTGCTGGAAGAAGGTGTTCCGGACATGCCTCACCACATTTACCACATCTTATACATGCAGAAGACTCTATCTTAGATACGATATCATTCTGGAATACAAGAAGTGATGAACTTCCCTTAACAACAGGTACGTCAAGACTGTACATCGCAAATCCCATC
>ERZ834859.3910-NODE-3910-length-10030-cov-2.364712_pt1 | contig 10030 bp, 7 predicted proteins | sample MGYA00519947_ERZ834859 | MGnify/ENA primary metagenome ERZ834859 (study PRJEB31850, sample SAMEA3708763) | human gut metagenome | biome: human gut; feature: human-associated habitat; material: faeces | place: China | collected 2014 ...
TTCGGCAAGGAAAAGCAACAGACCTAACTGTCGCAACAGTTGATTGGCGGGACCGGACATAGACCAAATGATAGGTCCTGTCTTACCAACGGCACTCAAAACCAACGCCACCATCAATACTCCTCCGGTCAATCCAGGTGAAAACGATAGTGTATCGGAGAAAGAAATATTCAGCTTACCAAACAAAACCCCCAGCACAATACCCATCGCGATGGGGAAGAAATCAGTATCGGAAAGTTTCTTCGCATTGTTTCCCAGTAGGCGGGCTACTCCTTTGATGCCTTCCTTCTCTCCTACCACCATCAGTTTATCACCAAACTTCAAAGCCAAATCCGGTGACGGAGATAAGTCAATACCGCTTCGACGAACACGGGTCACCGTACAACCGAAGTTTTTCTGTAAATTCAGATCACCCAGTTGCTTATTAATCATATCTTTCTTGGTCAATAGTAAGGACTCGATTTCCTGTGTTTTATCCAAAGGAAGTTCGCCTTCTTCACGTTCGCCAATTAATACAGACAGCTGATTCAGTGATTCCTCACTGCCTACTGCTTGAATATAGTCTCCTTCGTGCAATACTGTATGCGCGGTAGGGATGGATATTTCATCTTTATGTTTCAGACGGGAAATAACAGCACCTGTCATTGCTCGTGCATTGATCTGCATCAAGCTACGGTTGAATACGCTTGCATTAGTGACACGGTAGATACAAGTGCCCAGCTCCGGAAATTGTCCACGACGCTCTATTTCAAGGCGACGGGCTTCCTGATCCAGATTTACACGCATGATTTTGGGAAGCAGCTTCACAAACAAAATCACTCCGATTACACCAAACGGATAAGCGATACCGTAAGCAATGGATGCCAACGGAGAGTGTGTACTATCAATTGCTACCGCCAATCCCGGAGTACTGGTCAAAGCTCCTGCAATCAATCCGACTACACTCGGCGTATCAATATCGAACGCATACTTCAAACCTACTGCCGTGAGGCAGGCAGAACAGATAATAAGCATAGTAATGAGAATAAGCGTCTTTCCTTTACTGCGGAAAGAATCGAAGAATCCGGGCCCTGCCTGAATACCGATGGTAAAAATGAAGAGCACCAAACCGAAGTTTCCTAATTCTTTAGGAATGATAACACCAAAATGCCCGAAAAGAAGGGCAATGAAAATAACTGCCGACACATCGAGAGATAATCCTCTGATTTTTATTCTTCCCAGCATAAACCCTAATGCGACAATCAGGAAAAGGGAAAAATAAGAGGAATGCAATAAGTCAGTAAACATAAAAATAAAGGTTAGTTAGTTTAAGGGCGCGAAGGTACGGATTTTATTTAATCCTCACAACATTCGTTGCTGCAAGTAGCTCTTTCGTCTTCAAACTCCAAAGTGGCATGATGAATGCCTGCCTCTTCGAGTGCTTCCTTTATATGATGTTTCACTTCCTCCAACTGTGTGATATTATCAATGACAACGTGGGCAGTCAGAGCGGTTTCCGTTGTGCTTAACGCCCAAATATGCAAGTGATGGCAATTCTCCACACCGGGTTGTTCCACGATAAGTTGCTGTATCTTTTGAGCGTCTATCCCCACTGGTACTCCATCCAAAGACAACCGGAGACTGTCATGAAGCAATCCCCAGGTAGAGACAATAATAATAACAGCAATGCCAAGTCCGATAATCGGGTCAATGATGCTCCATCCTGTATACGTAATAATAATACCGGAAGCAACTACACCGACAGATACCAGTGTATCTGCTGCCATGTGCAAGTAGGCCCCCTTCACATTCAGATCCTTATCTTTATCTTTCATGAAAAGCCATGCAGTAAGCGCATTGATGACCACTCCCACCCCAGCTGTCCATGCGATAGCGGAACCATCAACCGAAACCGGATGAAATAATTTGTCTATGCTCTCGGCAATAATAATGCCAACAGCAATCAACAGTATAACTGCATTTAATAAAGAAACAAGTATCGTACTCTTCTTATATCCATACGTGTAACGACTATTAGGGTGAACTTTCTCCAACCGGAAGGCCAACATGGCAAGTACCAGACTGGCTACATCACCCAAATTATGCCCGGCATCGGAAAGTAACCCCAAAGAATTATAATAAAACCCTACTCCGAATTCTACTATGACAAAAGTTATATTCAGAGCAATGCCTATGATAAAAGCTTTATTGAGCGATGTCAACCGATGACTATGTTCGTGGTGATGATGAGGTTCCATATTATATATTGTTATTATATCTAATATACAAAAAACATCTTACCCGGAGATTAGTTCATCCTTTTCCACTTTTGGCAGTATTAACGACTGGTTAGTTTTTCCATAAACTTATTCCGGTCTACCACATAACGTATATGTGTTCCTTCACCAATTTTACCCTGTGAATCAGAGGCTACTACGGAAAATGTTAACTTTCGTCCCTCTACCTCAAGAAGTGTGGCTGTTACAAGAACCGTGTCTCCCAATGCAGTGGGTTTAAGATGTGTAGTCTGAATCATTGCTCCTACCGTTGTATTGCCTTCCGGCAGTTGATCTTCAACAGCAGACAAAGCTGCATTTTCCATGAATGCTACCATAGCGGGAGTAGCAAGAACAGGGAGATCACCCGATCCCATTGCCACTGCCAGATTTTCCGGTTTGACCACTACTTCCTTTATAAATTGCAATCCTTTTTCTAACATAATTTCTGATTCTATATTTTAGTTATGACTATTCTTTTTTTTAGCAGACTGATAAAATAGAAAGGCCAACAGAGCTAAGAAAGCCAAAAGTATCGTAATCATCTCTGTTGTATATGCCATTGGTTCTACCCATATTTCATGAAAGATATTCCAGCGTCCCAATACTTCTACAAAAGTCCAGAACACTACTACCGTAGCAATAGAAAAGCGCATGGCATATCCCCATTGAGTGATTTTCAACAGGCGTTTAAACATAAAAAATGAACCTGCCAGACAGCCGAAAGCAACTATAGCAGTAACAGGGCTATGCTCGCCGACAAAATTCTCATCATAACAGAAGAGTAGCACGAGATAGCTCGTCCACATGATGAGATTTAACTCCATAAAAGTAACAATCGAGGTATGACGTGTCATCGGCCGTACTACAATCGTGGTGGTACTCTTACGGAAAAAGACTTTTTGAAGATAGGTAAAGAAGTCGCATCCGCTTTTTATACTGAAAATGTAAATCAGCATAAACATCACCCAAAAGCCGAAGGAGGAAGGCATGATTAAATATTCCGGTTTTGTCACGACTTCACCGGCAGCGTTCAGCAATGGTTGCACTTCATAACGATGTGCATAATATACGTAGATAAACTCTACCCATCCGGTCCAGAAGAGTAGTCCTCCGAATAATCCCCATAATGTCTGTCGTGTATCTCCTTTTGCAAACACTCCAATAATCACCATCACCAGACCTACTGCTCCCATCGTGAAAGCCGCATAGTGAAGAGCTGTGGATGAGAGCACATACTCCATAAAAATCATTAATGCATGCCCCAACGGCATAGTAAACAATACAATCAGGAAAGAAGTAATCCCTGTCAATACACTTTTTCTACTGTAGCCGCCTTTCATTTTCTTCTCATTTTAATTTTTTAATCATCAATTTAGTAAAAGACTGCAAAAATAACGAGTTAATCCACTCCTCCCAATACCTACATATAATTAAAGCCTCTCATTTTTTCATTTCTTTTAGGTATTTCCCCCGTATATATATCCCCGTAACTTTGCAGCTGGAAATTTAATTAATCATTATCTATCAAAATTAAGTATGAAAATCTTAAACTTTTGGATGGTTGCCCTTATGGCACTATCTCTTTCTTCTACTTTCGTTTCTTGTAGCGACAACGACGACGATGAACCTAACCTTGCCAAAGAAATAGCAGGAGCTTATAAAGGTTATTCAGTCGGCGCATGCAATATGTTCTCTGATTATTTGTTGGGTGATGAATCCACAGCAACAATCACTGCCAACGAAGATGGTACCATCAATTTGGTATATAAATCCGGATCTGGAGATTTCACTCTGAATAATTTAAAACTTTCTTCTAATAAGTCTTTCAGCGGTTCCGGTGAAGTTGCCATGTCTATGGGCGGCAGCACAGGCGGTAGCTACGACTACACATTAGAAGGTAGTGTAGATGGTTCTAAAGTGTTAAGTTTGAAAGCCAATGTTGATATTCCTGTACCTATGGGAAAAATGGAGATTGATTTCATACAAGGAGAAACTCCTGTTGGTTATTATATAAAAGACACTTATAAATACCAAACTAATTTGAGCCTTAAGGTACAAGGAGGAGAAGTTGGCTCTACTACAGATTGCCAAGTAAAGATTGAAAACCCAACAGGTAGTACCGTAAATGTTACAATCAGCGGGTTTAATAATGCAGGAGGTTCAATGAGTAACTTTGAAAAATTCACTGTTACCGGAGTCAATGTTACTAAAGCAAACAATGGTAGTTACTCGCTCAGTCTGGGTGCCTTTGAAGCAGATACCCAAAAAACTACAGGTGAAGCTCTTGCTATTAACGGCACAAGTCTGAACGGTACAATTAATGCAGACGGAACAGCCACTGTTAGTATCGTTTTCTCACCGGGAAGTATGCCAATGCCAATTACAGCAGAATTTACGGGAAGTAATACTCAAAGTAGCGCACAATAAACGATTAAATAGCAATGAAAAGAAGCAGGAACGCTATTTTCAAATATACTATAGTACTGGGAGCGGCAATGTCGCTCTCTGCTTGTAATGGAATATTTGAAAATATTTATGATGCCCCCATCGAAACGGAGATGGAAATCAAGGAGAATAGCTTTTCACAAGTCAAGACTGTTGAATATACAGAATGGGCCTACATTAACCTTTCGGAACGTACGGTTACTACCGTTAAAATCGGAGAGGAATATGAGAGTCAAATTCCTGACAAGTGGGATTTCGCTATTCATCGTTATGATATAAAAACCAACGAGGGTGCTGCCTACAAAACAACTTACACAAGTATCGACGAGTTTAAAGCAACAGGTAAACTGCCTAAAGCGGAAGATTTTGTAGAAGATGAATGGACAACCGATAAAATAGCCATTGACATGTCGGGCATGATGGACGGAAACATTATCTACACAGAGTCTTACCGTAATGCTGTTCTTTCCAGCTGGCTGGACGTTAATACCGCAACGATGCCTCCGGTATACACCATGTCAAACCAAGTTTTTTTGATACGTTTGAAAGACAATACATACGCCGCGATCCGTTTTACCAACTACATGAATGCCAGAGGTATAAAAGGATATATTGACTTCAATTTCCAGTATCCGCTTGAGTTCGAGGACAACAACAATGAAACCAATCAACAAGAATGAAACCTACATTTATAATATCATTATTGCTTTTTTCATTTATAGCAACTTGCACCACATTAGCACAACACTCAACTTATCACATCAGCGGACGTGTAACTGATACAGAAGGGGAACCTCTCCCCGGTGCAACGATTTCCATCAAAGGTAAAGGAACCGGAGCCGTCACATCCGTCGACGGCACATATACATTACAACTCCCCGGAACCGGTACATACCTCATCACCGCCTCGTATGTAGGCTATCAGCCACAAGAAAAAAGACTGACTGTAGGGAAAGAGAAAAGACTAAGTTTCCGCTTATCGGAAGATCAGTTTGACCTGGGAACAGTGGTTGTCACAGGTACACGTACTCCCAAATTACTGAAAGATGCTCCTATCATCACTCGTGTAATCACAGCAGACGATATTAAGAAGGTAGATGCAACCAACGTAGGACAATTATTACAATCGGAACTGCCGGGCATTGAATTTTCCTATTCAATGGATCAGCAGGTTTCTATCAATATGCAGGGATTCGGAGGAAACTCTGTACTCTTCCTGGTAGATGGCGAACGTCTGGCAGGGGAAACTTTAAACAACGTCGACTACAACCGATTGAACCTCGATAACGTGGAACGGGTAGAAATTGTAAAAGGGGCTGCCTCTACTCTCTATGGTTCCAGTGCAGTAGGTGGCGTAATCAACATCATCACCCGTGATTCCGAGGACCCATGGAATTTAAATGTAAACAGCCGCTTCGGTGAACATAACGACCAACGATATGGCGGAACTTTCAGTTTCAAAGCCGGTAAATTCAACAGCCAGACGAATGTGCAACATACAATGTCCGATTCTTACGACGTACCGGAAGGAGATGTGACAACCATCTTCGGAAACCGCACATGGAATGTGAAGGAACGTCTTGTTTACAGACCGATTGAACAGTTGAAACTGACTGCACGCGGAGGTTATTATTTCCGCGAACGGGATAAGACCGGAGACAGCAAAGACCGTTATCGTGATTTCAGCGGAGGTCTGAAAGCCAACTATGATTTCAACATCATGAGTAATCTGGAAGTTGCCTATACATTCGACCAATATGATAAAAGTGATTATCTGACCTCATACAAATACGATGTCCGCGATTACAGCAATGTGCAACATAGCGTACGCGCACTCTACAATTACACCTTCAACGATAAAAACATTCTGACCGTAGGAGGAGATTATATGCGTGACTATCTATTGTCTTATCAATTTACCAACAATGGAAGTTATACCATGCACTCGGCAGATGCATTCGGACAGTTCGACTGGAACCCGACCGAACATTTCAACGTAATCAGCGGGGTACGTTTCGACTATTTCTCACAATCTAACGTACGTCATATATCTCCGCACATCGGACTGATGTACAAAATAGCCAACTGCTCCCTCCGTGGCTCATACTCAGAGGGATTCCGCTCTCCTACCCTCAAAGAAATGTATATGAACTTCGACATGGCAAATGCCATGATGATTTATGGTAATCCCGACCTGAAATCGGAGACGAGCCACAACTTCTCGCTCTCGGCGGAATATACCAAGAACCGTTACAATTTTACCGTTTCAGGATATTACAACCTTGTCAATGACCGGATCGACCTGACTTCATTCCGCGACACTGACGGAAGATGGGCACAGCTATATATCAATACAGAGAAAGTAGACATCGCCGGTGTGGATATCAACGCCTCCGCCAAATATCCTTGTGGTCTGGGAATACGTGTTTCTTACGGATACCTCCACGAGTTTATGCGCGACGGACAAATGAAATTCTCCAGTACCCGCCCACATTCAGCGACCGCACGTATCGAATACGGCAAATCATGGGATAATTATCAATTCAATCTTTCCCTGAACGGACGTGCGTTATCCAAAGTAGAAACCAATAAATATGTGGGCAATAATCCGGATGAAGGGACTACCGGAGTGACTTATCCGGGATATACGATGTGGAACCTGACGTTGACACAAGGGATCTGGAAAGGAGTCAGCCTGAATATGGCCGTCAACAACATATTTAATTATGTTCCAAGCTATTATGATGCAAACTCTCCTTATACCCGGGGAACCAACTTCTCCATCGGACTTGCATTAGACGTAGACAGGTTCTTCAGAAAATAGAAAAGATAAAACTACATACAAAGCTAAAAATAAGAGAAATGAAAAAGAAAAGTAAAATCATCTTAGGTGTATGCATCGTTGCTGCAGCTCTGATAGGGATGTCCGTATGGAATATCTGGTTCAGTCCTACAAAGATTGCTTTCATCAACTTCCAGACCATACAGCAGGGAAGTATATCGAAAGCCAACGACAATTTATCCATCAAACTCAGTGAAGTATCGCTCGACAACCTCGACCGTCTGACCGGTTACGACATGGTATTCATCAACGGAATGGGTCTGCGTATCGTCGAGGAACAACGTCAACAAATACAACAGGCTGCCGACAAAGGTTCCTGTATATACTTCCATGGCTACCAACCCGGCCAACAACATTTGTAATCTGGACAGCGTACAACAGAATCTGATACGAGGTTATCTGACCAACGGAGGAAAGACCAACTACCGGAATATGCTGAATTATATCCGTAAAGCTATTGACGGTAAAATCTCTTCCATACCGGAAGTGGAAGACCCGGCAGAAAGACCCAGCGACATGCTCTATCACGCCGGACTCACCAACCCGGATGATGAACTGGAGTTCCTCACCGTGGCAGATTATGAGAAATTCATGAAGGACAACCGTCTTTATAAAGAAGGAGCACGTAAAATCATGATTACCGGACAAATGGCTGATGCCACCGGACTTATTGAGGCTCTTGAAAAAGAAGGTTACAATGTTTATCCGGTTCAGTCAATGACGAAATTCATGTCATTTATTGACGAAGTGCAGCCAGACGCAATCATCAACATGGCACACGGACGCATGGGAGACAAAATGGTGGATTATCTGAAAGCTAAGAATATCCTCTTGTTTGCTCCGCTCACCATCAACAGCCTGGTAGACGAATGGGAGAAAGATCCGATGGGAATGGCAGGAGGATTTATGTCACAAAGTATCGTGACTCCGGAAATCGACGGTGCCATCCGTCCTTTCGCTCTCTTTGCACAATATGAGGATGAAGAAGGATTGCGCCATTCGTATGCAGTACCCGAACGCTTGAAGACTTTCGTATCCACAATCAATAATTATTTGAATCTGAATACTAAGCCGAACAGCGAGAAGAAGGTAGCTATCTACTATTATAAAGGTCCGGGGCAAAATGCATTGACCGCTGCCGGTATGGAGGTGGTTCCTTCCCTATACAATCTTCTGGTCCGCATGAAACAGGAAGGATACAACATATCCGGTCTGCCTGCAAATGCTGAAAAACTGGGTAAAATGATACAGGCTCAAGGCGCTGTGTTCAACTCTTACGCAGAGGGAGCCTTTAATGACTTTATGCAAAAAGGACATCCCGAACTTATCACCAAAGATCAATATGAAAGTTGGGTGAAAGAGTCACTCCGCCCTGAAAAATATCAGGAAGTGGTGGATGCTTTCGGCGAATTCCCCGGCAACTATATGGCGACTAACGACGGTAAATTGGGTATTGCCCGTCTGCAATTCGGGAATGTAGTCTTAATGCCACAAAATGCTGCCGGAAGCGGGGACAACTCCTTCCAAGTGATTCATGGCACTAATATGGCTCCTCCTCATACTTATATTGCTTCCTATCTATGGATGCAACATGGTTTCAAGGCTGACGCACTGATCCATTTCGGTACACATGGAAGTCTTGAATTTACTCCCAGAAAACAAGTGGCATTGTGCAGCAACGACTGGCCGGATCGCCTGGTTGGAGCAGTTCCGCACTTCTATATCTACTCTATTGGTAATGTTGGTGAAGGAATGATGGCTAAACGCCGTTCGTATGCCACCATACAGTCGTACCTCACTCCTCCTTTCCTTGAAAGCAGTGTGCGTGGTATTTATCGGGAGCTGATGGAAAAAATCAAGATTTACAATAACTCTCACAAAGAGAATAAAGATCAGGAATCATTAGCTGTCAAAACGCTGACTGTGAAAATGGGAATTCACCGTGATTTAGGTTTGGACAGCATTGCCAACAAACCATATACGGAAGATGAAATCGCCCGTGTAGAAAACTTCGCAGAAGAACTGGCTACCGAGAAAATCACCGGACAACTCTACACAATGGGAGTTCCTTATGAAGCGGAACGGATTACTTCTTCCGTCTATGCAATGGCTACAGAACCTATCGCATACAGCCTGCTGGCTCTTGACAAGCAACGTGGTAAAGCGACAGATGCCGTTAGCAAGCACCGCAGCCTCTTTACACAACAGTACTTGACTCCTGCTCGCCATCTGGTAGAAAAGTTGCTCGCTAATCCTGCACTGGCCACAGATGAACTAATTTGTCGTACAGCCGGTATCACCGCACAGGAACTAGACAAGGCTCGTCAAATAGAGGCAGACCGCAATGCTCCGAAAGGTATGATGGCAATGATGATGGCTGCATCGGCAAAGAGTGAACAATCCGACGAAAAGAAAGCAGGTAAAGGACATCCGGCATCTGTCTCCAAAGAGGGTTCTCCTCATGGTCAAATGCCCGAAAGCATGA
>ERZ834859.3916-NODE-3916-length-10018-cov-22.689150_pt1 | contig 10018 bp, 7 predicted proteins | sample MGYA00519947_ERZ834859 | MGnify/ENA primary metagenome ERZ834859 (study PRJEB31850, sample SAMEA3708763) | human gut metagenome | biome: human gut; feature: human-associated habitat; material: faeces | place: China | collected 2014 ...
CCTCTTTTTTCTCCCGAAGGGCGCACTTACTCACCACCCCGAAGGGGCGGTGGTATTGCCTGCGGCAACCGTGCGCTCTGCGAGGCGGATGCGGCTCCTGCGGGAGCCTTATGTCCAATGCCACATCACATCTGTGCTGCTGCCATTGGCCACGCAGTCGGCTATATGTTTTGCTTCATCATCAAAACTGTTGTTTCCGTTTTGGAAACAACCCGCCGCCTGCCCGCATAAAGCTGCCACCGGCAGCTTTATTTGCGGTTATGGGTATCGCTTGCCGCAATACCCATTTTCTTTTTGCGAAAAAGAAACAAAAACAAGGGCGAAAGGACGGTGAGAATGAATGGCGATTTACCACTTAGAAGCCAAGGTGGTCAGCCGGGGAACGGGGCGGTCTGCCGTTGCAGCTTCTGCATATCTGAGCTGTACCAACATCCTCAATGACTACGATGGAGTGCGGCACGATTATACCCGTAAGAAAGGACTGATCTGGCGTGAGGTGTTTCTGCCAGAGTATGCTCCACCAGAATGGAAAGACCGGGGCGTACTCTGGAACGCTGTAGAAGAAAACGAAAAGACAAAGGACAGCCGCCTTGCCCGTGAGTTTGTCCCGGCTCTGCCTGTTGAACTGACCCCGACCCAATGGCAGGAGCTTCTATCTGATTTTATTAAGGAAAGTTTTGTTGCAGACGGGATGTGCGCCGATGTAGCAATTCACGACCCATACCCTCCCGGTCACAATCCCCACGCCCACATTCTGCTGACGGTGCGTCCGCTGGATGAACGAGGCGAGTGGCAGTACAAGACCGAAAAAGAATATCTCTGTGTTAAAGACGGCGAGGAACGGGGCTTTACTGCCGCTGAGTTTAAGGCAGCGCAAGCGGACGGATGGGAGAAGCAGTATCCGTATAAGGTTGGGCGCAAGAAAGTGTATATGCCTCCCTCCGAAGCAGAGAAGCAAGGCTTGGAGCGAGCCAGCAAGCACCCCAAAAGCACCAAGTTCGGCAGACAGAATCCCATCTCCGAACGTTGGAACAGCGAGGAACAGCTTGTCGTATGGCGCAAGGCATGGGCAGACGTAACCAACCGCTATCTGGAACGATACGGACACGATGCCCGTATCGACCACCGCAGTCATGCCGAGCGAGGTCTGGTCGAGCAGCCCACCATCCACGAAGGTGTGGTGGCAAGGGCTATGGAGAAAAAGGGCATTATCTCCGACCGCTGTGAACTGAATCGGCAGATTAAAGCGGACAACGCTCTGCTGCGGGAACTGAAAGCCGAAATCAAGAAGCTGGCCGCACTGGTCGCTCGTACTGTCCCCGCCATTGCGGAAGGGCTGGAAAAGCTACGCAGCCGTGTGCTGATCTTCTGCTATCAGCTCTCTCATATTCGCAACGGCAAATCGCATATTCAAAAATCCCTTGCCGTATGGAAGCCGGAGCTGGAGCGTTACACCGGTCTGGTGCAGCAAATCAAGGAAAAGAGCAAGGAACGCAAAACATTGGTTGCCGAGAAAAAGGCATTGCCAATATACCATGTGAAACGCCACAAGGCGCTGGCTGTCCGCATTGCAGAGCTGACGGAAGATTTAGAGGAACTGCGTTCCGAAAAGGCGCTTCTTTTTCAAAAACTTGAGTATGCGGAGGATGCAGGCGCAGAGGAATTCCGCAAGGATATTGCCACCATGGAGGCTGGACTGAAAAAGCTGGAGGCGCAGGAGCAAAGATACTCTGCCGAGTTGGATAAGGCGCTGGCTGAATACGCAGAGCTGAAGGCACAGGCTTCGGATTTTGATTCGGTGGAGCTGTACCAAGCACGGCAGGTCCTCCGTCCTGCGCAGGAAAAGGCAGCGGAAAGGCAGTTGGAGGAAACCTTGCAGAAGAAGCCTTCTCTTATTATGCTGCTCAGCGCAAAGCAGGAAGTATCCAGACTGCTTGGAGAGGACACAGAAGAGCGGCAGGCACGGCAGATGGTTATTCGTCGGCAACGGTCAGACCCGCAAAAGCCCAAGCACTTCCAGCGCTAAGTGATAAAAATGCACATTTTCCCTATTGACTTTTCAACTCTAATCCGTTAGAATAATACTAACAGATTAGAATGAAAGGCCGATAGAATGAGTACACCAAAAGTTTTTGAAAGCGAATACCGTTTTTGCCTGATCCTTTGGGATCATGAACCCATCAAGAGCAGAGATTTAGCTCAACTTTGTGAAGAGCAACTAGGCTGGAAGGTTACTACCACTTACACGGTAATAAAGCGTTTGTCGGAGCGTGGCGTGATAAAGAATGAGAATACGATCGTTTCTTCGCTGGTATCCAAGGAGCAGATACAGACAGCTGAAATTGAAGAATTGGTCGAGAAGAAATTTGCCGGTTCGATTCCAGCTTTTTTGACCGCATTTACCAAAAGCCAACAGCTCACGGCAGATGAAATTCAGGAGATGCAGCAGATGATTGACCGCTTTCGGAAGGAGCATCCGGATGACTGAATTGTTTATGAAGCTGCTTAATATGAGCGTCAATGCCGGATGGCTTGTTCTGGCTGTTCTTCTTGTTCGCATCATGTTCCACAAAGCTCCAAAATGGCTGTTCCCCTTATTGTGGAGCTTTGTTTGGATCCGGCTTCTCATGCCAAACGCATTGGAAAGTCGCTTGAGTGTCATTCCTGATATAAGTGGCTTTTCGGCATCCGAGCAGGGCCTGCTTTCTGCTAAAGGTTTCACTGCTCCTGTTCCTTATGTTGGAATCGTCTGGTGTACTGGTATGGCAGCAATGCTTCTGTTTGAAGCATTAAGCTATGTACATCTCCGCAGCAAAGTAAAAACTGCTGTCCGGCTCTCGTCAAATGTGTATCAAAGCGAGCATGTGAATGCTCCGTTTATTCTTGGCCTGTTTGCGCCGCGCATCTATATTCCGTTCCATATAAAGAGCAAGGAATTGGATAGCATAATTGCACATGAACGTGCGCATATAAAACGCCGCGATCATTGGCTAAAGCCCATTGCGTTCTTAATTCTTTCTCTTCATTGGTTCAATCCTTTGATTTGGATTGCGTATTATTTCCTTTGTAAGGATATTGAGTTGGCATGTGACGAATACGCTATCAAGGATATGAGTGATTCTCAGCGCGCTGCGTATTCGCAGACGTTGCTCTCCTGCACTGCAAACCAGCGTATTTTTGCGGCCTGCCCGCTGGCCTTTGGCAGTAAGAATGTGAAAACACGAATCCGTGCTGTACTTTCTTATCGAAAGCCTCATGCTTGGATCATAACCGTGACCGCGATACTTGTTTTGGCAGTTGTCGCCTGTTTTATGACAAACCCGAGACAATCAAAAGAAAGTACTGCTCAGGGTAGCAACTATATTGATCTAAATCAGCCTCCAATATTGGACGTGATTCAAAATGGACAAACTATTTCGGATAGAAGTAGTAGCGAAGATCGGCAACGTGAAGTAGAGCTTGAGAACGCTTTGTTGGGAGAAGCGATAAAGAAGCAAGAGTCTCTTACTCAAATTCAAACAACTGATTTTTACAGATGAAAAGTCCTGCGTTATCTATAGGATTGACGTCAATTTAACTGTCGATGTGGTTACATGGAAGGAGGGAAGATTCATGAAAATCATTTGAGGAAGCACATGGCCTGTCTGTTCAACGGATTCTGGCTCATGTGCTGAACCAAGAAGACATCAGACAAAAATCAGATAAAAAGGAGCGTTGTTTATGCAAAAGATCAAGTCACTGGCCGCAGTTTTTCTGGCCCTTTTTATCCTCGCAGCGATTCCGACACAGGCTTTCGCCGCTGAAACTCATGAAGAAGTTGCCACAATGCATACCCATCAGTGGCGTCTTGACCATTATGATACTACATATATTCCGATTGATGATGAAACTCATCTGAAGACTGTCTATCCCGTGTATTACTGCACTGTTTCGGGGTGCACTAATAGCTATTTGGGAAATGGTGCCTCTTCAACCGTCTCTCATACAATGAGTAGTTATTCCTACACAGGAAACAATTATCATTCCGGCAGCCTCCATTATGTCCGCTATGAGCATTCTTGTCTCCAGTGCGGGCGTACTACTGGCTATTGGGATCATTACAGCTGCCCCGGTAATGGGCATTGCATCCTGCCCCAGTCTGTTTTCCCGGTTCTGACAGATAAGTAAGTGACAGCTGAGCAGCGGCATGGGTGAATATTTCTCCCATGCCGCTGCTTGCATTATTGGAGTGCAGTTAAATGATCGTTTTCTTTTACGAAAAGGTGCGCTTAAAGCGCGGCGTTTGGCAGACGGTGAGCATTGTATTGCTGATAGCTTTCCTTTGTGCATTTTTTACTCTCTTTGATGGATTCATTTGCCAGAAAGAACAGGATATGGAGAGCGCCTACGCAGTGATTCCCGTAACTGTCGTCGTATCCAATCTTACTGGCACGAAAACCGATGACCTGAAAATTACAGACTATATTATCAACTACTTTCTCTCTGACAAATATGCCTATGGCGGGGAGCTTCAGGAAAAAGCATTTTCCTCCTATGTGAAGGATGTTTGCCTGAAAGCATCTGTCTATTACAGTCAAGGGACGGGCTTTTCGAGTCGGCAAAAGCTGATTGGCATTACTTCTGTTGATGCCGCATCGGAATTGACACCCGTTTCAGGAAATTCGATTACTTATTTTGAAGGATACGACGAATCAATTTTTACCTCAAATAAAGCGGTGTGTCTCGTTTCAACCGCAGCGGCAGAAGAACTGTCGCAAGATACTGATAATAATGGTAATGTCATATTGACGGTTCAGATGTCGCCTGCTGTGACCGGTGAAGCTTCCACACAGATTTCGCTCGAAATTGCTGGGACGTATTCGTCGGAATCTCAAACGATCTATTGCCCATTCAGCTGCGTTGCCGCAGTACAAACAGAGCTGGATGGGAAGATTACGGGGGATAGCTTGAGCGCCACAGTGCGCGATAATCATGAGCTGGACGAATTCCGGCAAATACTGATACGTCACTTCGCAAATGTGGACCCCTCCGGGCATCAAGAAGAAATCAATAATTCTCCAGCTCTCCGATATCAGCAATTTGCCATAACAGTTCATGACGAAACACTCCGCGAAACCCTGAATGCTTTGAATCGAAATTTGCAAACACTGTATCGACTAAAACCAATTTTTGCCTGCATAGAGGTCATGATTGGTGCTGCCGCAGGTTTTTTCTATATTCATATCCGAAGGCGGGAATTTGCCATTGCACGATCTCTTGGTACAAAACGCATTGAAACAGTCATTATGGTATTCGTCGAGATATGTCTGATGTTTTTGGTTGGCGCAGCTATTGGAACAATTCTCATCCTGGTTGTCCAAGAGACTGCCATCCAATATGCCATGGCCGCAGCACTCTTTTTTGCTATGAATGTCGGGGCAATTACAGCTTGCTTGATGGCAACTGGAAAAAGCGGAATCCGATTACTACGGGAGGTTGAGTAGTATGTCCGTATTATCTGTGCAAAGTGTTTCTTATTCATACAAAACAAAATACCAAACTGTTCAGGCTGTAAAAGACGTCTCCTGTGATTTGAGTGCTGGAACTTTTTATGCGTTAGTCGGCAAAAGTGGAAGTGGGAAGACAACGCTGCTTTCATTACTGGCAGGATTGGATACGCCGCAGAGCGGAGACATAATAGTCGGCGGCCAAAGTTTGCGGGAAATAGACGTGGATATCTACCGTCGCAAGCAGGCGTCTGTGATTTACCAAAGCTATAATTTGTTTCCACTTATGACTGTTTGTGAAAACGTCATGTATCCCTTAAAATTGCTGAGGCATTCCGATGCCGATGCAAAAAAAGAGGCGCAGATTGCTCTTGAAAAAGTAGGTCTGGGCGAAAGCTATTGGAAGCGACTTCCTGCCATGCTGTCAGGCGGCGAACAGCAACGAGTCGCAATTGCCAGAACATTAGCCGTTCATGCGCAGATCATTCTCGCAGATGAGCCTACGGGAAATCTGGATACAGAAAACAGCACACAAATTATTCAGCTGCTTTCCAGACTGGCACATGAAGAAAACTGCTGTGTAGTGGTTGTCACACATGATCTGGAGGTAGCCAAAGCAGCGGATGTTGTATTCCGTATGGACAGCGGCAGAATCAAGGAGGAAACTGTATGACCCCTTTGAAACAGCTCTTTCGACAACCGGTTCGTTTGTTTGCAATCTTCCTGCTGGTGGGAATGGCCTCCGCTTTTATCTGCCTGAGCGCAGGCGTATTTGCATCCGCTAAAGCAACGCTCGCGCAAATTGAAGAGCGCTATGTGACCATTGGTGTCCCAACAACGGAGACAGCAGACGTGGCAACAGAGTACAACGGGCTAACGCTCCACCATGAAGAAAGTGTAATAAGTCAAGATATGTGGGCGTATATGGATCAGCTTGCTGCGGATGGAACAGTCATAAAAGGTGCGTACCAACAAAAATATATCAGTGCTTATTGCCCCTCCATTCAGAGTGTTACCAGCGGCAAGGAAGACGGCACATATGCGCCAAGCCTTGATTCTCCGTATAACAGGGCAATTATGATCGTTCGGGTTACATCGGTAGATAAAACGAATCTGCCGGAGTCTACTGAACTTGCTTCAGTATCTGTTACTGCTTCGATTGAAAACGTTGTTAAAATGCATCCGGACTATGCTGTTCGCAGCACACTGCGCCTCATCATAGGGTGCAACTCTCAGGAAGAGTTAGATGCTCTTGATATCCGTCCCGGAGGGCGGTATTTGGTCTTTGGATCAGATTACATTGACCGCGATTTGGAACTGCGTACAACGTTGGCAGGAACGCACCGATGCTCTGTGGAAGATATTGATTTGTCTAGAATATCCTATGATTTGACAGAGGACGAAAAGAAAACAGCTTCGCCAGATTTTCTGCCGATAGCAAAATATTCCTCTGGTGAAAAAACGACCATTCTAGGGCAAGACATGGTTGATGCAATAGATTCCTGCACAATGACCGTTACACATTGGCATGGCTTGTATTCTGAAACACAACTGGACTATGCAATTGACGGCTCTGAAACAGGTGTGTTGCTAAACGACCAATACCTTGATGCATACATGACCCAGTTGGAAACGGATCTGGATGTTTTTCTAAGCTCGAATGCAGGAGTGGAATGGCGAAGCGCAGTTCAAGAATTGGATACGCAATATCATACTGTCAGTGTAATTGGTACAGATCTTCTGGAAAGCATGTATTGTTTCCATCAAAAGGACTCTTTCGTAACAGAAGGACGGAGTTTTGGGGCGGACGATTATAAAAAAGGCTCTAATGTCTGCCTGATTTCTGAAACAACTGCCCTCGCAAGCGGACTCGGTATAGGGGACAGCATTGATTTGTCGTTCTATTGGGGTCCAAACCCTCTTGCTGATTTAACAGCTCCGGAATGGAAGGTACAGCCACAGCGTTTTTCCCAAAAGATTGGGGTTTCGGGTGATGCGAAAACGTATCAGATTATAGGGATTTACCGACAGTCAGACTTGTGGGATACCGCAGACTATCGCTTCCTTCCGAATACCGTCTTTGCCCCTAACACTTCTCTGCCAGAAAACTGCTATAGTAGTCGAAATGGCGTTTTCTTTACATACGTTTTGCAGAACGGAAAGGTATCTGCGCTCCAAGATGCACTGGAATCGCATGGATACCCGGCAAACATTCTGTTTTGCTTTGATAACGGATACACTGAAATCGCTGAAACTTTGCATGGATTTTACAGCAGTGCGCAGCAGCTTCTTTTCGCTGCCTGCATAACAGCAGGTGCGGCCCTGTTCGTATTTCTTGCTCTGTTTGTAAACCGTCAACGGCGGACGCTTGGCCTGATGCTTTCGCTTGGTTCCGGTAAAAGGACCGCTGTGATGTTTAGCTGGAAGATAGCTGCAATACCTATCATCCTTGCGACAATAACTGGGATCATTGTTGGAATCCTTACAATGAATGCTACGACACTAAATCTGTTTTCCTCCGTTTCAGAAGTGCTTAATACAAGTTTGAGCGGTGCAGCCACGATTGGATATAACGATATGATAACGGAAGTCGTATCAATGCCAATTGCGGTTATTGTGGCAGGTGTCCTGCAACTGATTGTTTATATTGTGGCGACTTACCTGCATTTGCAGCGGTTGGCGCAACGATCCCCGCTTGAGTTAGTGCGGAAAGGCTAAGTTTCAGTATTGACAAGAAAAAGTAAACTTGATTGGTTATCAATTCCAATACTTCATTTAGAGAGCGCCCTGCCATGATTTTGTGCAGGGCGCTCTCTTATGAGGAAAATACCCTTGACAAATCTCTTCTCAAAAAAGGATACTCGAAACCTACGCAAAACAGAACGGCTTTACCAATCTGCGCTGGTACACCGACGACGGTTTTTCCGGCGCGAACTTCCAGCGGCCCGGATTTCAAGCCATGCTTGCGGACATTGAAGCCGGGAAAGTGGGTACGGTCATCGTCAAGGACATGAGCCGGTTAGGGCGAAACTACTTGCAGGTAGGGTTTTACACGGAAATGCTGTTCCCTCAAAAGGGAGTGCGTTTTATCGCTGTCAACGACAATGTGGACAGCGCAAACGGCGGCATGGACAACGATTTTACCCCTCTGCGAAATCTGTTCAATGAATGGCTGGTGAGAGATACGAGCAAGAAAATCAAGGCAGTGAAAAAGTCAAAAGGCATGAGCGGCAAGCCTGTTACCAGCAAGCCGGTTTACGGCTATGTGATGGACGAGGACGAGAATTTTATTATAGACGAGGAAGCCGCCCCGGTGGTGCAGCAGATTTACCAGCTTTGCCTTGCCGGGAACGGCCCGACCAAGATTGCCCGTATGCTGACGGAGCAGCAAATCCCCACGCCGGGGACGCTGGAATATCAGCGGACAGGCAGCACCCGCCGTTATCACCCAGGCTATGAGTGCAAATGGGCGACCAACACCGTCGTTCATATCCTCGAAAACCGAGAGTACACCGGATGTCTGGTGAACTTCAAAACGGAAAAGCCTTCTTATAAGGTCAAGCACAGCATAGAGAACCCCGTCGAGAAGCAGGCCATTTTCGAGAACCACCATGAGCCGATCATCGACAAGGAAACATGGGAACGGGTGCAGGAGTTACGCAAACAGCGCAAACGCCCGAACCGCTACGATGAAGTGGGGCTGTTCTCCGGGATTTTGTTCTGCGCCGACTGCGGCCATGTGCTGTATCAGCAGCGGTATCAGAACAAAGACCGCAAACAGGACTGCTACATCTGCGGCAGCTACAAGAAGCGCACCCGCAACTGTACGGCGCACTTTATCCGCACCGATCTGTTGACCGCTGGTGTCCTGGCAAATCTCCGGCAAGTGACCGAATACGCAGCCAAGCATGAGAGCCGGTTTGTGAAACTACTTGTCCAGCAGAACGAGATCGGCGGCAAGCGAAAGACCGCCGCAGCCATCAAGCAGCTTGAACAGGCGCAGGAACGCATTTCTGAAATCAGCCGCATTATCAAGCGGCTGTATGAGGACAATGTAAACGGCAAAATCAGCGATGAGCGTTTCATGGAACTGTCGGCTGACTACGAAGCCGAGCAAGCGGAGCTGAAAAAGAGAGCCGCCGCCCTGCAAGCCGAACTGGACAAGTCACAGGCAGCTACCGTCAACGCCGAGAAATTTATGGGCATTGTCCGCAAGCACCTTGCCTTTGAAGAACTGACCCCCACTCTCTTGCGGGAAATGATCGAGAAAATTGTGGTGCATGAGTGCAGCTATGATGAGAACGGCACCCGCAGGCAGGACATTGAGATTTATTACAGCTTTGTCGGCAAGATTGACTTGCCCGAATAACCGCCCGACCTATCCGACACAATGGCCAAGTGTCGGATAGGAACGGCAAAATTTTTTGCACTTCTATTGCTTCTTTATCACACATAAGCAAAAAGCCAGGGCATCAAGCAGTTCATGGCTAATTAAAGGGAACAAAAAGAAAGGAAAAGCACAATCCAGACGG
>ERZ834859.3932-NODE-3932-length-9956-cov-6.731542_pt1 | contig 9956 bp, 10 predicted proteins | sample MGYA00519947_ERZ834859 | MGnify/ENA primary metagenome ERZ834859 (study PRJEB31850, sample SAMEA3708763) | human gut metagenome | biome: human gut; feature: human-associated habitat; material: faeces | place: China | collected 2014 ...
CAGATATGATTCTTTTTGCTACACCAGTGTATTGGTGGGGAATGTCAGCACAATTAAAGCTTATCATTGATAAATGCTATTGCCGTGGATTGCAATTGAAAAATAAAAAAGTAGGTGTTATTATCGTTGGAGGTTCTCCAATTGATAGTATACAGTATGAGTTGATTTGCAAGCAATTTGATTGTATGGCTAGCTACCTGTCATGGGATATGCTTTTCCAGAAATCCTATTATGCTAATGCCAGAGATGAACTTGCAAAAAATGTCAATGCAATGAAAGAACTTGAGGAGATTGGTAAAAAATTATAATAGAAGAAACATTTATGAAAAATATTATTTAACGTGTATGTTGATGAGCCAGATAAATTCCCAGTCTCTCGGAGAGATTGGATACATTTGAAGATGTTGTAATAGGTTTTAATGCAAAGGTTCAAGAAATGCTGAAACCAATGACAGCTGTTTATAAGAGTGGTGTAGTAGATGCTTTGAGCTCTGTCGGAAAAGCTTATGCAAATATGAATTTGGGAATAACTCAATCAGAAATGATAAAAAGTATGAATGCAATGGCAGAATGTTTTTTGGTATCAAAAGCTGTTGCCAATAGTTTTGCAACAATGCAGATGTTAGCAGAGAGTGTGAAGACGGCTGAAATTATACAGAAACAATTGAAGAGTTTGATGAAAAAACGGTTGAGAGCGATGAAGATGAGTGATGCATCCTCTAAACAGAGAGTAACAATTGCCCCTTCAAAATTATTATACGTGGTCTTGAATTGCCATGTTATTCCATTTTTGCTATTTTTTTGAAAAACAGTATATCTTGAAAAAATAAAAAAAGTGCGTAAAATAGGGAAAAAAGAGAGAGTTCAGGAGGAAAATATAATGATTCAAGTATTATTCATCTGCCACGGCAATATTTAAAGTATGGCGAGAAAGCCTTGATTTTGTAGGATTTTCTAGATAGAAACAAATAATTTACACCTTATTTATACCTTTGGAAGACCGAATCGGAATAATTAAAAAAGTTGTCATAATTCAGTTGGTCAAAAAATAATACTACACTCAAAATCAATTAAAAAATCAATCGTAAAAAAATACGATTGATTTTTTGCGCATTTTTGCATATAATATAATCATTATGGTTGGAAAGGGAACGATTACTATGCGTGAAACAAGAATATTAGAATTCAAGGAAACGATTACGAATACTTTTTTGAAAACAGTTAGTGCCTTTTCGAATTACAATGGTGGAACAATTCTTTTTGGGGTTGATGATAATGGAAATGTGAAAGGATTGCCAGATGTAAAACAGGCCTGTCTGGATATCGAAAATAAAATCAATGACAGTATATCACCTCAACCAAACTATACACTTGAAATACAGAATAATGACCAGACGATAAAACTTACTGTAAAAAGTGGTCTTCAAAAACCGTATTTATATAAATCAAAAGCATACAAACGAAATGATACAGCAACGATAGAGGTAGATACATTGGAATTTTCAAGGCTTGTATTAGATGGAAAAAATATTAGCTTCGAAGAATTACCTTGTAAAGATCAGGAGCTATCTTTTGAAATTTTACAGTGTAAACTGAAAGAAAATATTTACATTGAAACTTTCAATCAAGATACTTTAAAGACATTGAACCTGTATGACAATATAAATGGTTATAATAATGCAGCGGGACTTTTGGCAGATAAAAATCATTTTTCAGGAATTGATATTGTTAAGTTCGGTGAGAATATCAGTATTATTCAAAAAAGAGTAACGTTTGAACATATATCGGTTTTAGAAATATATGAAAAAGCACTTGCTGTATTTAGAGATTATTACCAATATGAAGTAATACAGGGGGCTGACAGAAAGATGGTAGAGAAAATACCGGAAGCAGCTTTCAGAGAAGCAATTGCAAATGCTTTGATTCATAGGGTATGGGATATTAATTCACACATCAGAGTTTCTATGTTTGATGATAGAATAGAAGTAGTGTCTCCTGGTGGATTGCCGGCTGGAATAACGGCAGAAGAATATTTATCAGGTAAACTATCTATTTTAAGAAATAGAAATCTTGCAAATGTATTTTACAGACTGGGATTAGTAGAGATATTTGGAACAGGAATTACACGAATCAAACAACTGTATGCAGAGAGTTTGATAAAACCAGAATTTGAAGTGTCAGAAAATGCTATAAAAATTGTACTACCGATATTTGAAACGAATGTCAATTTAACCGAAGACGAAAAAGTGATTTACAAATTTTTAAGTAAGACGATGCTGAAACCAATAAGTGAAATTGCACCATATGTCCCATTTGGCAAATCAAAAACAACACAATTACTGAAAGCTATGGAGAAAAAGGGTGTGATTGCAGTTGAAGGAAAAGGCAGAGGAACAAAATATATCATTAAGTGATTGAGAACATAGAGGGTTCAAATTACACAATCTTTCAATAACACAAGGAGAAAATCATATGATAAAAGTGCTTTTCATCTGCCACGGCAGTGTTTAAGGGACGGAGTGAAAAGCCTTGGTTTTATTGGGCTTCTTGGATAGAAACGTAAAATTTACACCTTATTTACACCTTTGGAAGATCGGATCGGAATAGTTGAAATAATAATAGATAAAGGCGTGGGAGAAAAATCCTACGCTTTTTGCATATAATCACACAATTTGAACGAAAAAATCCTCATGATCATGAGGGAAAATGAAAGAAATTTGGAATGAGTAATAACACAAGCTGTGTACCTTTTTTGCCCCATTAGATCCATTAAGATATAGTTAGTAAAAATTCGTAGTGGAGGAATGATAAATGTGGAATAATACAAAAGGTGAGCAGGACAATCTTTGTTTGGCACTTATAAATCCAAGGCTATGTAAAAAGTTAAGTATTAAGGTTGCAGTAGAGCAGCATGATACGAAGACAGCAGTACCATATCTGCATGTATTTTTAGATAATACATGGAATCTGAAGAATTGTGCATTTATTCGATTGGATAAACCGGAGTATGTTCCAGAAAAGAATTCTAAAAGGTTGTCAACAAAACAAAAGGAAGAACTAATCTATATATTGACGAGGGAATGTAATGGAAATTGGATTGCATCAATTATTGATAACAGTAATATTAAAGCGGCGACAGGATATGAAACCGCTGTTCAGACATGGATAGATACTTATGAAGGAAATAATAAAATTCAATACGATAAAAACGGATTTCTTGTTATGCCGGATTATACAAAATTATAGAGTCGAAAATTATGTACAAGAGATGAGATGTTGAATGATATTTTGCTGTTCGTTTTTATGCCCGTTGAAATCTGTGAAATGTAGGCATACAATGATACTATATGAACTGCGCAGAACGGAGAGCAAAAAGTATGAGTGATATACATACAAAAAAATTGTTGATTTTGTATATTTTAGATATCTTACAGAAATATACGGATGAAGAACATAGGCTGAGCCAGAAAGAAATACAGGATATCTTGAAAAAAGAGTATGAAATGCCGGTTGACCGGAAAGCTATAAAGAGAAATCTCTTAAATCTGATTGAATATGGCAGCAGTATTGAATATAGAGAAGTATCACGGAAAGAAATTTTCAGAAAAAAGAGTGTAGTATCAGACGAAGATAGCTTAGATTTGGAGGATAAAGGAATCCCGGAAGACGATTTGTTATGGACAGATTTTTATTTGAAGCAGAAATTCACAAATGAAGAATTGCGTCTATTAATAGACAGCCTGTTATTTTCAAAGCATATATCCTATAGCCAGGCAAAAAAATTGATTACAAAATTAGAATCATTATCTAATATATATTTTAAATCACGCTCGCAATACATTTATCCGTTGCCGGTTGACCGGACGGACAATAAGCAGGTGTTTTATAATATTAGTATATTGGATGAAGCCATTCGCAAAAAGCAGAAAGTGTTATTTGAATATGCAGAGTATCATACGGATAAGAAGATGCATTTGAAAAAGCGGGAAGATGGAAGTGTACGGGAATATGTTGTTACACCGTATCAAATGGCTGTGCAGGAGGGAAAGTATTATCTGATCTGCAACTATGATAAATATGATGATATCTCGAATTACCGTGTAGACAGGATTCGAAACATACAGAATCTTGAGGAAAAAGGTAAGCCATTTGAAACTTTGAAATGGTCCGGACATCAGCCAATGAATCTGAATGAATATATGAAAGAGCATGTGTATATGTATTCCAGTGAAAATGCGTTTGTTAAATTTAGAATCGTAAAAGCAATGATATCCGATGTGATTGATTTATTTGGAAAAGGGGTGAATTTTTCAGAAGAAACGGATACGCATGTATCGGTGAGCGTGCATGTAAATGAACGTGCAGCGGAGCAGTTCGCAAAAAATTATGCGCCGGATGTGGTGATATTGCAGCCGAAGAGATTAAGAGATAAATTAAGGGATGACTTGAAAAAAGCGTGGGAAGCATATGAAGATTAAAAGAAAGGCATAAGAGATGAAGAATCATTTTTCAAAGTCGAAATATTGCAGATTGTGGCAATGTCCGAAGATGTTGTGGATGGATAAATACAAGCCGGAAGAGAAAACTGAAGATGCCACAGATGATTCCAGAATGGAAGCGGGAACAGAAGTAGGGAAGCTGGCAAGAGAATTATTTGGAAAGCCGGTAGATGTAACAGAGACTGTTAATGGACAATTAAATTTACCTGCAATGACAGACCGGACACAAGTGGAAATAGAACACGAGACATCTGTCATATGTGAAGCATCATTTTCCTATCAGGGGTGCTATTGTGCGGTAGATATTTTGAAAAGAGAAAATGACGGATGGGCAATATATGAAGTAAAAAGTTCGACGGTAAATGAGAAAAATATGAAAGCGGTATATGTGGCAGACGTTGCTTATCAGAAGTACGTACTGGAACATTGCGGAGTGCGGATTACAGGAACGTACATAGTTTCCATTAATAACGATTATGTATATGATGGAAAATTGGATTTGGAAAGGCTGTTTCAAATTACGGATGTGTCTGAATTTGTGAGAAATGAGATTGGGGAAGTAGAGAAGAATTTATTACAGGAAGATACATTGTTGGAATCAGAGAATGAGCCGGAGCGGGAACTGGGATTATACTGTAAAGATCCATATGGATGTCTGTATTGGGAATATTGTGCAAAAGAATTACCAGCTCCGTCCGTATTTGACTTATATCGGATGCCGTTGAAAAAGAAATTAGAGTATTATCGGGAAGGAAATTCTGATTATAGACAATTAAAAGACTGTGGAAAGATTAAGAATGAAAAGCAATTAAGGCAGATAGAATTTGCGTTAGAAGACAAAGGTACATACGTAAATATTGATGGAATTCGGGAATTTTTAAGTACATTGTCTTATCCGTTGTACTTTCTGGATTTTGAGACTATGCAACCAGTGATACCGTTGTTCCCGGGAACAAAGCCATATCAGCAGATACCGTTCCAGTATTCTTTGCATTATATAGAGTCTGCAGGAGCACCTTTATTACATAAGGAATTTCTTGCAGAATCAGGAGAAAATCCATTGCGGACAATAGCGGAAGCTTTGTGCAGGGATATTCCGATGGATGTGTGTGTAACAGCATACAATAAGTCGTTTGAGTGTAGTAGAATTAAAGAATTAGCGGGATTATTCCCGGATTTATCCGAACATTTATTGAATATCAGAGAGAATATCAAAGATTTACTGGATCCATTTCAGGCAGGCCATTATTATAATCGGGCGATGGGAGGATCATTTTCAATTAAAAGTGTCCTGCCGGCGATATTCCCGGATGATCCGGAATTGAATTATCATAATCTGGAAGGTGTGCACAATGGATCGGAGGCAATGACGATATTTCCGAGGATAAAAGATATGCCTGCGGAGGAGCAGAAGAAGGCAAGGCATAATTTGTTGAAGTATTGCGAGCTGGATACATATGCGATGGTGAAGGTGTGGGGAGAACTTGTGAGAGTTTTGGAAGGAGATACGGAAGATGGAGAAAACTAAAGAAGAAATAAAAGAAGAGATTGAAAAAGACATAAAAGATTCGGTAGATGATTTTATTGGAACAATAAAAAAAGAGCCGTGCTGTGAATACTTTTCAGATAAGACTGAAGTAGATTGGGAATGTGAAAAAGTTTATAAAGATGCTCTGTATCAAGGGTATTTGGATGCTTGTCGGACAATTCATTGGAGTACTAAGGCAAGAGAAGATGGAGATGAGTTATTAAAAAGAAAAAAAGTGTGGGATAAAAAGAGACCTAATACAGAGGAAAATCCTATGAGAGAACCGTTAACAGAGGTCGCAAAAGAACTTTGCAATTATTTTAATGGTGATAAAAAGTTTGATGATAAATATTCAGGTTGGTGTAAAGCGTTAAGAGATTCCTATAAGAAGTATCTTGTGGATAAAATTACATATGGTCAGGCGCAAAAAATAATAAATATGGCATTTAAATATTTATATTGCATATGCGATAGATGTGGAGGTGGAGAAAAATATAAAAAGAAATTTGATAAATGTCATATGCCGTTAGATAGTTTTAGTCTGGAATGGTTCAAAAGGAAATTTAAGGAAGATGATTTTTCAAATGCCGAGAGTTATCCTGAAAATTATAAAAAATTGCCAGAGAATTTATTTACAAAAGGTGAAAAGAAGAAGTTAAAAGCGGAGTCAATAGGATCGTGGAGTTCTATGCAAAAGACGTGGGAAGAAAGTTGTATAAAAGAAGAATATCCATACGAATTTTATGCTCATGTTATAAAGCAATATTGCAAGAAAAATTCAATTACACCATTACAATTGGATTTTATTGTTTGGCCTAAAATGCAGAAAATTATGGCTGCAGAGTCATTTATAAAGACTTTTAAAGATGATGATAAAGAGAATAAAGAAGCTATAAATTCAGAAGAACAAGAGCCATATGATATACTTAACTTGAAAACGACATTAGAAAATAGATTGAGTGAAATCAGACCTTTAATATGCAAATGATTTACTTATAGAATATACGAAGTAAAAACAGTGTTTCGGCACTGTTTTTTTGGACTCATAAATAATGAACTATTTTTGTCCCATGCAATCATGTATTATATTATATATCAAGAGCAAATAGGAGTGAAACAAGTTGAAAATATCCATTTATTCAAGAAAATCAATAGAAAAATTATTGGAAAAAGATTTCCCGAAAAATGCAGCCGTAATCAGTTTCTATGATCCGCCAGGAAAATTCCGTGATGCGGAATACAGTCCGGTAGACTATTCAGCGAAGACGAACTGTGTATTCCAGGTAGCACTGCATGACATTGATCTGGCAGTACTGCCGAAATATCATTTGACTTACGAGACATATTTTCCAGAAGCAGATGATCTTGCAGAATTTATTTTCAATGCTCTAAAAGAAGGAAAAGATATCATCTGTCAATGTGAATATGGGGAAAGCAGAAGTTCAGGATGTGCGGCGGCTATTCATGAATATTTCTATAACGACGGTATCAAAATATTTGCAGATTACAGATATTATCCGAATCAGATGGTGTATCACAAGGTGTACGATGCACTTGAGAGATATGGAATTGAAAATGATGTGATAAGAGAAAGTGGTGAATAGATTTATATGACGATAGAATTAAAACAAGAGATTTTGGATTTAATTGAATCACCGGAATTGCATGTATATTTAATGGAACATGCAGAACGACTGAAGTTGAGAGACTATGTGTCAATTATTGCCGGAGCACCAGTCGGTTTAAAAAGAAAACAGGGATTATTGTATAAGCTGAGAGCAACATCAGACACAAAGCAACAGGATACGGATTATTTGAAATTATGCTGTGAGTGTATAGATCAGGCAGTGCAATATTTAACGATGGAAAGCGAAAAGATTTTTCTTATACAATTGATGGGATATGACGATGATAATAAAAGTGATATTGTAGATGGTCCATATATTATGACATCTCTTGAAGATATGAAAAAGGCAGTACAGGAATATTACTGGAATGAACCGGATTCTACATGGAACACTTTATATTGGCGGGTTGAATTATATCTTGATGGTGAGCATGAGATTAAGAAAAACGAATTTTTATCACCGATGTACACATACATCATGAATAAAGATGGAGAGATTCAATATTTTATTCATGAAAAAGTATCGTCAAATTATTTGAAAGGACCATTAGGAAGTATGGCAGAGTGGCTGTTTCATTCTGTATGCCCAGATTTAAACCTGCCTGTTCCGTATCAGACGGGAGATGTTCTGTTTATAGATTGCAGACCATATGCACCAGATGCTTTTTATTGTCGGCTCAAAGAAGTAGGAGATGATTGCTGTGGAATACAATGTGAATATGTGAATCCGGAAGGAGAGATTGAAACCGGTGCGTTAAAACATGGGGATTATTTCTTTAATCATAGAGAAGTGTATCAATATTTATCACCGCTATATAAGGCAAAGATTGTTTCAAAAGATGAATTAAATTGGGATGATTATATTAAAGGAAAACAAAATGTTAGCAAGACCACATAAAGGAGTATTTTGGTTAATAGACGGAAAAATCTGGGCAGTTCCATTTGACAATCAAAAATATAAATCTGGGATTTCAAAATCAGGGGATTCTTATGTGCACAGAAAAATCTGGAAGGAGATAAAGCCTCGAAAGTGTCGATATCCATATAATTATTATCCTAGAGGGCGAGTTGAAATTACTTCAAAAAATGTATGTATTATATATATGAATCCCAATATAGGTGAAGAATATATGGACGAAATAATGAAGAAATTTGGACTGGTTTCCGTATCAAAAATAATTTACGATAATAGCAGTCATTATAGATCTTATCTGGACAATGGATGGAAGGCAGATAAAAAATGAGGATTATTATTGTCAGGAGAAAAATGTATGAAGATATGGCTGGATGATATACGACCGGCTCCGGAAGGATATGTATGGTGTAAAAGTGTGAATATTGCCAAGAGAACCATTGAATCAGCGGAGGAACCGATTGTGTTAATTGACTGTGATCATGATTTGGGAGATTATGCTTATGATGGCGGGGATGGGATTAAATTATTGGATTGGCTGGTGGAAAATGAACGTTTTTATCCAATCAGGCTTCATACGATGAATCCTGTTGGTAGAGAAAATATGTTGCGGATGATTCGGAGATATTGGTAGGAGTAGAGGAAAGAGATATATGACAAAGAAAGAAGTATGTTATAAAAAATTGTAAAGAGCAAGATCCACCCGTGTAAAACAGTATTGTCATTTTGACAATTTTGTATTACTTACGAGTAGCAGACCTTGATTGGGATTACGTCCCCATACCCACGTGAAAATATAATTGCTGGCAATTATATTTTAGCAGATATGCAGGCACATCTGGATAAGCGTCACAGACAACAAAATAATGAAATTTTGATAAGGCATTCACCTGGAATAGGTGAGTGTTTTTTTGTTTTCAAATATTCAATTAACAGAAAAAATAAAAAAGTTTTCCTCAGGGGGCTGTAAAAATGCCTCTCAGCGTTTCGTTTTATGTAAGGGTATTTTGGACAGGAAAAAATAAAAAAATTTTTATCAAGAACCTGTATTTATGCCCTTCATCTTTTGAATATGTGTAAGAACATTTTTTAGCCGGCATAAAAATGATTTTTACAACAGTTAGAAACAGAAATGAGGCGAGAAAAGAATGAAATATGAATACATGAAGGAGTCTGAGCAGATGCTTCAGTACTTCCAGTTTCCGAAGTTTTTGCTAAAGCTGCGAATTTCTCAAACTGCAAAATTTCTTTATATGGTTTTGTATGACCGGGCGCGGATATCGAGAAAGAATAGCTGGATAGATAAGTATGGAAATGTTTATCTGATTTTTCCGATAGATGAATTGTCTGTTCAAATCGACAAATGCAAATCTTCTGTAAAAACAGCAT
>ERZ834859.3935-NODE-3935-length-9944-cov-4.216402_pt1 | contig 9944 bp, 9 predicted proteins | sample MGYA00519947_ERZ834859 | MGnify/ENA primary metagenome ERZ834859 (study PRJEB31850, sample SAMEA3708763) | human gut metagenome | biome: human gut; feature: human-associated habitat; material: faeces | place: China | collected 2014 ...
TCCAGAAAAGGGCGGATAGTCTGGAAGGGGGGCCTGCATGGTAAGCAGCCGTTCAGCCATGCCGAACTGTTAACATTATAAATTGGAGGTATATATGGGAAAACTGCCATTTCGTGAAATTCATCTGGATTTTCACACCAGTGAAGCCATTGAGGGGGTCTGCTCAGAATTTGATGCGGAAGAGTTTGCCCAGACTCTTGCGGATGCGCACGTGAATTCTATTACTTTGTTTTCTTGTGGACATCACGGAAATTTATAAAATGTTTCCGGAAATGGTCCATCCTCATCTGGCACACAGAGATTTGTTGAGAGAACAGGCTGAAGCTTGCAGAAAACGTGGAATACAGGTAAACCTTTATACAACCATTCGCTGGAACAAGAGAATCGCAGATATGCATCCGGAATGGATCTGTATTGATGAAAACGGAGCACTTCAGGACTATAAGGGAAAGGGGTATTTTGAGGCTGGTTTTTATAAAAACCTTTGTGTAAATACACCGTATCGTGATTTCCTGAAAAAGCAGTTCGGAGAAGTTCTGGAAACGATTCCGGGAGATGGAGTATGGTATGATGCAGCTTTTATGAATGAATGCTGCTGTCCATCCTGCCAGAAACTTATGCGGGAAAAAGGTCTGAATCCTGCAAAAAAGGAAGACCGTCAGGAATTTGCAAGGTGGACTTATTATGATATGGTCGAAGATCTGACCGCATTTGCAAAAAAATATAATCCAGATTTTCATGTCTGCTATAACAAAGGACATGTTGGATGTCTCGATAAACCAGTGATAAAGGATTATTCGTATTTTTCTTTTGAATCTCTTCCGGGAGTAGAATGGGGATATCTTGATTTTCCTGTTTCTGCTAAATATATGAGGAATTTTGGAAAAGAGTGTCTTGGACTGACAAGCAGATTCCACACAGAATGGGGCGATTTTCATGCATTTCGTAATGAGGCAGCTATGGAATATGAAGTATTTTCCATGCTTTCCCATGGATGCAAATGTACGATTGGTGACCAGATGGATTACTGGGGAAAATTGAATAAGGATATGTATCAGCAGATCGGAAGGGTTTATAAATCTGTAGAAGAAAAAGAACCCTGGTGTGAGAATGCAAAACCAGTATCTGAAATTGGTGTTTTTACAGCAGAAGAATTTTATGCTACAGGCGTAGCAGGACAGATTCCAGGTGCATCTGAAGGTGTGGCAAGACTTCTGATGGAATATGGATATCAGTTTGATTTTATTGACAGTACTTCTGATTTTGGAAAATACAGGTTGTTAATTTTACCGGATGTAATTCCTGTAGATGAAATATTAGGCCGGAAACTGAGTGCTTATATAAATGCAGGAGGCAAATTACTGGCAAGTTATCAGTCTGGTCTTGACAAAGATCACCAGAAATTTATGATCTCAGAACTGGCAGTAAAATATCTTGGAGATGCACCATATAGTCCGGATTTTATATGGCCGAAAGAACATCTGGCAAAGGGTCTTGCAGATGCAGAACATGTAATGTATGACAAAGGAACACTTGTAGAAGCGACAGATGAGGCTCAGTTTGTCCAGAAAGTAATCCCGCCGGTATTTAATCGTACATATGAACATTTTTGTTCTCATCTTCATTCTCCATCAGGAAGAAAAGAAGTATATCCTGGTATTGTGGAAACAGAAAATACAGCGTATTTTATTCATCCGATTTTTACAACATATCAGAACTGGGCACCTGCATGGTATAAAAAGATCCTGAGAAATGAATTAGACAGAATGCTTCCGAATCCGCTGATTCAGCATAATGGACCATCAACAACACAAGTTACAGTGTTAGATCAGGAACAAGAGAACAGAAGAATTGTACATGTACTTCATTATGTACCGGTGAAGAAATGTAAAAATCTTGAGATTGTTGATGATATTATTCCTTTATATAATCTTAAGATTACTATGACAGAAGAACGTGAAGTAGAGAAAATTTATACAATACCCGATAAACAGGAAGTTCCATTTGTACAGGATGGAAAAAAACTTGAATTTACTCTAAAAGAGATTAAGGGACATCAGATGACTGCTGTTTGTTACAAAAATTAGTAAGGAAAAGAGGAGGTTTTTATATGAAGACAGGGAAAAAAGTTTTAGGGGCTGTATTAGCGGCAGCAATGGCATTATCATCTATTACACCGGTATTTGCAGCAGATAAAGTTAAGATTACATTTATGAGCCGTGACAGTGGTGATACACCTATGGCAAAGGTTTATGAAGACCAGATTGCAGCATTTATGGAAGAAAATCCTGATATTGAAGTTCAGAACGATTCTGTTTATGAGGAATCTGCTTATAACAATAAACTGAAAGTTGCATTATCTACAGGAGAAACACCAAATATCTTTTATTATCCGGCAATTGCCGGCCTGAAAGAATGGGCACAGAATGGAGTTCTGTTGGATCTGACAGATTCACTTAACGAAGATGAAGAATGGAAGAACACGTTCCTGGATGGAGCATTAGATACATATGATCTGAGTGCTTATGGAGTGGATGGAATCTATGCATTGCCAAATGAACTGAATGTGGATGCTATTTTCTACAATAAGGCTTTATTTGAAAAAGCCGGTATTGAGAAAACTCCAGAAACAATGGATGAACTGTATGAGGATATTGATAAGCTGGTTGCTGCCGGAATTACTCCGTTTGGAGTAGGCGGAAAGAATACCTGGGTTATGGGACATATCTTTAATAATATTCTTGCTAAAAGAATCGGAAGAGATGGCATTATAAAATTGGGTACTGGCGAGAAAAAATGGACGGATGATGATGTAGTAGAATGCCTACAGATTACAAAAGATTTAAAAGATAAAGGTGCTTTTGCAGAGGGATTTGAAGGAATGGATTATAATACTCAGATGAATCAGTTCCTCACCGGAGAAGTAGCAATGATTTCTCACAGCAGCCCTATCATTCCTGAAATGTTTAATTCTGAATCAGAAATTTTGGATGATATTTCATTCTTTGCATTCCCATACTTTGAAGATAAACCAGAGTATAAAGATACACATGTAGTATATACTTCCGGATGGATGTTTTCAGGAACTATGAGTGATGAGGAAAAAGAGGCAACTCTAAAACTGGTGAAATATATGACATCTAAAGAGTCTATTCAGGAACGTATGAATGCAGCGATGAGAGTTGCTCCATATAAAGATATTGATGCACCGGAAGACGCACCGCAGATTTTCAAAGATATGGTTGAATATACAGGTACTATTACAGATTCTGTAGGAGAATATTTTGACTATGATACCTGCTCTACATTAGTAGATACTTCAAGAAATGGAATTTTGAACATGATGCTGTCTGATTCCGCTGAGAATACAGCACAGACTATTCAGGCAGATATTGATGCAAACCGTCCACAGAGCTGACAGATAAAGCAAAAGGAAGGGGGGAGAGCACCCTTCCTTTTGTTTACTCAAAAATAGAAAAGAGGAGGGGTTATTTTGGAAAAAATAAGGAAAAATAAGAAAGTTATTGCGGTATTTTTGATACCTGCAGTATTGATCTATCTTTGTTTTGAATTGATACCTGTAGTTATGTCTGTCTATTTTTCATTTAATGACTGGCCTGGGCTTCAGGCGGTGCCGCTTAAATTTGTAGGATTTAAGAATTATAGTAATCTGTTCCATAATGCAGTTTTTCTTAAGTCGTTGCAGAATGTTCTTATTTACGTTGTTGTAAGTGTTATTTTGCAGGTTCCTATTGGATTTGGACTTGGATTACTGATCCATCATTTCAAAAAAGGACAGAGATTTTTTAAAGCTGCATTTTTTATTCCTATGATTTTATCAGTGACAGCAGTAGCATTGTTATGGAATTTTATTTATTTTCCTACTGACAAGGGAATTCTGAATAGTCTTCTTATTAAAATTGGACTTGGAAATTATATTCAGCAGTGGCTGGTTAATCCTAAAACTTCTTTGATATGTCTGATTGTTGTCAGTACATGGACCAGTGTAGGATATTATATGATCATTTGTTTGGCTGGTCTTACTTCTATACCGGATTCTGTTTTGGAAGCAGGAGAATTAGATGGAGCAACCGGCTGGAAAAAGATTTGGAATCTTTATATTCCAATGCTTTGGGAACCATTAAAAATGTCTACGATTATGGTGATTACTGGAGTATTAAAGATTTTTGATACTGTATACATTCTGACACCTACAGGAGGAACCAGTAACTGTACTATTGTACCAGCACTTTTAATGTATAATGAAGCTTATAGATATGGTCATTATGGAACTGGAAGTGCGATTGCTACGGTCATCTTTGTATTAAGTGCTGCTGTTTCTATTTTTAGTTTGAAACTTATGAATCAGAAAGAATCCATAGAATATTAGGGGGGATAGATCATGAAAACAAAAAAACATTCCGCAGGGTATTATATAGGATTTCTGATATTTATTATAGTTGCTTTGATCAATATTTATCCGATGGTATTTTCAATCTTCTGTTCTTTTAAAGGAAATTTGGAAATATTTTCATCATTTACTGCTTTACCTAAGAAATTACGGATAGAAAATTATTTAACTGCATGGAATGTGGGAAATATAGGAAGATATTTTTTGAATACAATTATTCTTGCAGTTGGAACTCTTGCGATATCAGGTCTTTTTGGAGCAATGGCATCGTATGTTCTGGCAAAATTTAAGTTTCGCGGAAAATCAAAAATATATTTACTGTTTATTTCAGGAATGATGATTCCTATTCAGGCGGTATTAATTCCGTTGTCTTATATTTTTGGAAAACTTGGAATTATGAATAATTATCCGGTATTGATTTTGCTTTATGCGGCGTTTTGTTTTCCAATGACAATTTTGATTCTTACTGGATTTATGAATGGAATTCCGACAGAATTAGAAGAAGCGATGGTAATTGATGGAGCAAATATTTATCAAGTATTTTTTAAGATGATTTTGCCACTGTCAGTTCCGGGAATTGTAAGTGTTTCAATTTTTAATTTTATACAGGTATGGAATAACCTGTTGTTTCCTCTTATTTTTATTTCTGATAAAGATAAAGGTACTATTTCTATGGGACTTCTTGCATTTTTTGGAGAATACAGTACAGATTATAGTTCCAGCATGGCAGGAATTTGTCTTACAACCATTCCGGTAATTATTGCGTATATTTTCTTCCAGGAAAAAATAGAGAATGGTTTAATGAGCGGAGCTGTTAAAGGGTGATAAAAAAGTTGTTGTACTTTTCATTTCCAATATGAAAAGATACAACAACTTTTTTGTATTCCTTATGTATTAATCCTCAAGCTTAATTTTCTCTTTCAGAACTACACAGCCTGCCATATCGCCAATAACGTTAACGCAGGTAGCACCCATATCGCAGAGTGTATTGATACTGATATAAACGCCCATAACTCCTGCCGGTAATCCTGCCATGGTTGCAAGGGCTGCGAAGGATGCGATGGCACCGCCCGGGATTCCCGGGGTTCCTACTGACAGGAGCACGTTTGCCAAAAGGATTATGATCATCATGGAAATGCTTACGTTAATTCCGCATGCATTGGCGAAGAACATGATCATGAATGACATCAGGATGGATACGGCATCCATGTTTACAGTAGCGCCAAGAGGAATGGCAATACTTGTGATCTTGTTGGATACGCCCATTTCGTCTTCCATACGCTGTTTACTGATCGGAATGGTTGCTGAACTGGAGCACGTTCCGAATGCGTTCAGAGCTGCGGGAAGCATTGCTTTGAAGAATTTTACAGGGCTTTCTTTGCCGAGGAATTTTACGGAGCCGCCATAAATGACCAGGGCAAATCCGAAGAATGCCACATACAGGATGATCAGCTGAGTTGCCAGTGAAATGATGGTTTCTGTACCGTTGGCTTCTACAACAGGAACGATAGTACAGAATACACCGATAGGTGTGAAGTACATAACTGTGCTGATGACTTTCAGACAGACTTCGTTACAGGAATCGATGACTTTCAGAAGTGCAGTACCCTTTTCGCCGATGGCGATAAGTGTGAAGCCTACGATGACTGCGAATACAAGTACCTGAAGCATATTTCCGTTTGCGAAAGCTGCAACCGGATTGGATGGGATCAGGTTTTTGATGGTGTCCAGAATGCTGGTCATCTCAGTTGCCTGGATGTCGGAAGTTGCCATCTCGAATTTAACACCCTCACCGAGATGGATCAGCCGCGGGATGATCAGTCCTGCCAGGCTGGCAAGTGCTGTGGTGCACAGGAAAAAGATCATGGCACCGGCTGTGATCTTGCCGGTTGTGCGGGCATTACCGATGCTAGAGATACCCATGATAATGGAACAGAAGACCAGTGGAAAGATCATCATGTTCAGGGCATTCATGTAAATGCTTCCGATAAGGCTTGTGATGGCAAGTACCGGTTCGAACCGGTTTGCCAGAAACAGACCGGTAATGATACCCAGGATCAGTCCGGTAAAGATTGCTGCGGTAATATGTTTTTTATACCACGAATAAAATTTTTTCATTTGTTCCCTCCTCTTTGTTTTTCGTTTCCTGATACCCGAAGGACTATATTGGCAGACGGATTGAGTGATGCGCAGATCTGGTAAAATTCTGCGGTCTATAGCTTTGATAAGATACTGGGTTCAGAAAAATAACACGACAATACTTTACCACAATAATGCGTGAATTACAATATTTCCCGCTGTTTTCTTATTTGAGTGGGAGTGTTTCCGAAGTGCTCAAGGAACATCCTGCGAAATAGTTTGTAATTGGTAAAGCCATGCCGCTCCAAATTGTAACACAGAAAAACAGGCATCGATGATACAGATATCGAAGCCTGTTTTTCTGCGTTGCAGGAAATTATTTTATAATATTCCTGTGACATAAAAAGTCCTATGCAGGCTATTATGATTGTCAGGTGCGGGTGAAGAGGGTATAATAGTTGTAATTATTTAACCAAATCAAGGAAGTCCCTGCTTCAATTGTAAAGAGCAATAAGTAGTGGGTGGGGATTTACTTGTATCAGAAGGAGTGTTTATATGAAACCAACTATTTTATTAATAAATTTTCAGGATCAGCAGAAGCTTCGCAAGTTAAAGATGGCGTTGCTGCCTTTTAAGCTTCGGATTAAAACCATAGAACCCCAGAACTATAGTCAGCCAATCGGATATCTGGCAGGAGTGAAAGAGATTTCTCAGGTACAAATTCCATCAGCGCTGATCCCTCAGGAGCAGATGGAGAAGGAAATGCTGATTCTTGCAGGAATCACGGGGAATCTGTTTGACCAGGTGCTCTATACCTTGCGGAAAGCAGGTACACCTGTGGATTACAAGGCGGTTCTGACGGAGCATAATCAGAACTGGAACTGTATGCAGCTTTATAAAGAACTGGAGAAAGAACATAATATGTATCACCCGTCTTAAATAATAGAAATAGTTGGAGGTTTTGGCTATGAAGGTTGTAGTTGCAGTTGATTCATTTAAGGGAAGTATGACTTCCATGGAAGCAGGAATGGCTGTCAAAGCAGGTATTCTTGCAGCAAAAAAGGACGCAGAAGTGATCGTAAAACCTCTGGCTGACGGTGGAGAGGGAACTACGGATGCGCTGATCGAAGGTCTGAAGGGAGAACGTGTGGATGTGACAGTTACAGGTCCTTATCATGAGCCGGTTCAGGCATATTATGGATATCTCAGGGAAAGTAATACCGCAGTCATGGAAATGGCAACAGCAGCAGGTATCACACTTTCAGATAAGAAGGAGCCTATGACCGCTACCACCTATGGAGTGGGAGAACTGATCCTTCATGCAATCGGCAGAGGTATCCGCAACTTCATTATTGGTATTGGCGGAAGCGCCACTAATGACGGTGGAGTGGGAATGCTGAGAGCCTTTGGATATAAATTTCTGGATGAAAAGGGAGAGGACGCCGGGGAAGGTGGACAGGCACTTGCAAGGATTGCATCTGTAGAAATTTCAGACAAAAAGGAACTTCTTTCCCAGTGTAATTTCAGGATTGCCTGTGATGTGACTAATCCTCTTTGCGGTTTTCAGGGAGCTACCTATATCTATGGACCGCAGAAAGGAGTTACCCCCGATATGCTTCCGGTTCTGGATGCAGGCATGAAAAACTATGCAGAGGTTACTGCCAAAGTGACTGGCAAAGACAATCAGAATGCGGCAGGTGCAGGTGCGGCAGGCGGACTTGGATTTGCATTTCTGAATTATCTGGATGGAGAGCTGACGCCAGGAATACAGCTTATTCTGGATGCTGTCCATATAGAGGATGAGATGAAGGATGCAGATGTGGTTGTAACAGGGGAAGGCTGTCTGGATCATCAGACTGCCATGGGGAAAGCCCCGGTTGGTGTTGCAAAGATTGGTAAGAAATATGGCGCAAAAACTATTGCATTTGCAGGAAGTGTTACGAAAGAGGCGGTTGCCTGCAATGAAGCAGGAATAGATGCTTTCTTTCCAATTGTACGCGGAATTTCCACTCTGGAAGAAGCAATGGATCCGGACACTGCAAAAGCAAATATGGCTGCAGCTGCAGAGCAGGTGTTCAGACTGCTATAGAAAAAATAATGATATAAGGGAGAAACCATATGACATTAACACAGATGAATTATATCATCACAATTTCCGAAACCGGTTCATTAAATAAAGCTGCGGAGGCGTTGTATATTTCCCAGCCTTCTCTGACCAATGCAGTGAAGGAGCTGGAGAAGGAGCTTGGAATCATTATATTCAACCGTAGCGGCCGTGGTGTGACACTGACCAATGACGGGACAGAATTTCTGATGTATGCCCGTCAGATATATGGACAGTACGAGAGTGTGGTTGAGAAATACAGTGAGGGTGGTTCCTATAAGAAGAAATTCGGCGTTTCCACCCAGCATTATTCTTTTGCAGTGAAAGCATTTGTGGATATGGTGCAGAAGTTTGATGTGTCGGAATATGAATTTGCCATCAGGGAGACAAAGACCGCAGATGTGATCAGTGACGTCAGTACCATGAAAAGCGAGGTGGGAGTACTCTACCTCAGTGATTTCAACAGAAAGGCACTGTTAAAGCTTCTCCACTCCGCGAATCTGGAGTTTCATCATTTGATTGACTGTCAGGCATATGTATATTTGTGGAAAAATCATCCACTGGCAAATGAGAAATCCATCAGCTACAGCCAGCTGGCAAAATATCCCTGTCTGTCCTTTGAACAGGGAGACAAGAGCAGTTTTTATCTGTCAGAGGAAATTCTGTCTACCAATGAATATTCCAGAACAGTGAAGGCTTCAGATCGTGCGACTATGCTGAATCTGATGGTAGGACTTAATGGTTATACCCTGTGTTCAGGAATCATCTGTGAGGAGTTGAATGGCAGTGACTATCTGGCAATTCCCTTTGAAGGAGATGAGCAGAACCAGAACAGCGACATGGAGATCGGCTATATTACCAGAAAGAATTCGATTCTCAGCAAGGTGGGGAATCTGTATGTATCTTCTCTGCAGAAATATCTGGAACAGAATGCAATTTCGGAGTAATCAGTAACTGAGAGTCTGGATTGTCTGATTACGATTCTGTCGCATATTGCAGGACAGATATTATAAGGGAGAAAAACATGAATCTTGAATATATTTGTGAACAGATGGTACGCATTCTGCATGGTAATATTACCTGTATCAGCGAATCTGGTGCAATAGAAGCCTGTTATGGGGACATGGTGGCGCAGTATAATCCTTTATTTACGGATCCGGAATTTCTGTCTGCTGTTCATGAGCGCGAGAGAAAAGATTACCCGGATCTTTTTTATGAGAAAGATACGATTCTTTATGCGGTCGTTTCATTAGAAAATGCAAAAATTGTGGCAGGTCCTGTCAGCACTGAAAAGCATACAAAAGATTCAGAACATTATCTGATGCAGCATCACCATATCAGTGATGAGAC
>ERZ834859.3938-NODE-3938-length-9930-cov-5.050329_pt1 | contig 9930 bp, 8 predicted proteins | sample MGYA00519947_ERZ834859 | MGnify/ENA primary metagenome ERZ834859 (study PRJEB31850, sample SAMEA3708763) | human gut metagenome | biome: human gut; feature: human-associated habitat; material: faeces | place: China | collected 2014 ...
TTCTGTTGTTAAGTTTGTAAAGTCAGTATTCATATACACCTTTGTTTCAAGTTAGGTATTATCAGTCGGTCCATGTAGCAACAATAGTCCTTTGTTGGTCTGTTGACGGGCTATCTTTGCAAAGATAGTGAATTTGTGTAGATAATCTTTGTTGCCGGGTTGTAGAATTCACGAAAGTTTCTTTTCTTACTATATAGAGAGGTGGAGAACAGGTAGAACTTTACATCCGGCAATAAATAGCAGATGGCAACAGACGAAACAGAATAGTTACATACCTCCATCTTTTGGAAATGAAAGCTACTTTTTTCTTTTTAGAAATAGCCTTTTTAATTTGTTTCACAGCTTTATCAACGGGAGTAACCCAGAACAATCCTTCTCCTTTTGCCATAGCGGTGTCTACAAATCCGGGACGAATATCGGTAGTGTAAATAGAATAAGGAGATTTAGTTGCTTTTTGTCGTAATCCTTCCATATAGTTGATTTGATAGGCTTTCGACGCATTGTAGGCGGGAGCGATGCCACTGCCGCGCGTACCTCCAACAGAGGAAATAGTAACCAGATGCCCGCTTTTTTGCTGTTCGAAATATCGGAAACCCCAGTCTGCGATGTTGGTGAATCCTATCACGTTCGTTAGTAAGGTAGGTTCTTCCAATTGGTAGGAGAGTTCGGGGTTTAGTTCTCCGGTCCCGGCACAGATAATCAATATATCCATTCCACCCATTTTTCGAGTGAGAGTTTCGAGGGATGAAATGGTAGCTTGTGTATCGGTGATGTCGCACACTTGATAGAATAGTTTGTCTTTGTCCCGGGCGCATACCTCTTCTAATAGATTTTCTCTGCGACCGGTAATGCCGATAAGATAATCTTCTTGAGAATAGACTTCTGCCAATCCACGACCGATGCCGGAAGTTGCACCTATAATTATAATTTTTTTCATGAAATACAATATACTTTGTTTGCCCGCAAAAGTAAGGGTAGGGAATAAATAAACTCTTGATTGAAATCAAGAATTTATTTTTGTACGACTTTTCTTCGGATACGACTTAATGTTTCGGGACGAATCAGAAGATAGGAAGCCAGTTCTTTTAAAGTTATCAGTTTCAGTAAGTCGGGACAACGGTTGATAATTTCAAGATAGCGTTCTTCCGGTGTCAGGCTGTACATTGAAATCATCCGGTCGTAGACTTCCCACAATAACGTTTCTGCGATGCGGCGTCCTAACTTTTGGTGAGCGTCGTTGGTATCGTAGAAGTCTGCCATTTGCTGATAATTGATTACGTATACCGAGCAGTCACACAAGGCTTGTATATCTACATTTGATTTGTCCTGTAACTGAAAAGCCGGATAGTTGCCAACAAAAGAATGATCGAAAGTATAGCCTACAATGCTGTTTTCGCCTACACTGTTGGTGCAACAGTACCGGAAAGAACCGGAACTGACGAATCCCATTGTTTTGCATACTTCTCCTTGGCGGGAAAAGTAGTCTCCTTTCTTATAATAGGTCTGCTTCCCCTGTTGTAATACAAAATCTACAATAGGGGAGTAGTTGATGTGGGAAGTATATTTGTTGAAATCTTCCACAGCGTATGAAAATTAGCCTTCGTTTATAACCTGAAATCCGGCCTGTTTCAAATCTTCCCAGTATCCGGGATATGATTTGGTAACGACTTGCGGATCGGCAATAAGTAGATTGGGATGGCGGATAATTGCCGGTGCAAATGCCATTGCCATCCGATGGTCTTCGTAGGTTTCAATCACCGGAGTTTCTTCCGGTTCACATCGTTCGCCATTCCACATTAATATACTGTCATTTTCTTCCTCGATCACATATCCCAGCTTTTTAAGCTCGGCTCGCAGGGCGGCAATACGGTCAGTCTCTTTTATTTTCAGGCTTTGTAATCCGGTGAAACGGAAAGGGATATTCAGCAAGGCACAGGTAACAACGAATGTCTGTGCCAAATCCGGAATGTCGACAAAGTCTTCTTCCAGTCTTTCCGGCGCTTTGCCTGTTTTTTTCAGTTTCACACCTTGCGATGTAAATTCGGTAGTTATACCTAAGCGTGAGAAAACTTCTGCTCCCCGGCTATCTCCCTGATAACTGTTATGAAACAACCCCAATAATTCAATTTCTGCTTTGGGAGATAAGGCGGCAATCTGATACCAATAGGAAGCTGCGCTCCAGTCACTTTCCACTTTGAAAGGAATGCTCTGATAGAGTTGTGGAGCAACGGAAATGCTATTAGGAGAAGTCCATGCGGCTTTGGCTCCAAAGTCCTGCATCAGTTGCAATGTAAGATTGATATAAGGGCGGGAAATAATCTCTCCGCTTAAATGCAAAGTCAAACCGTCTTTGAGTGCCGGACCTATCATCAATAGAGCAGATATATATTGGGAACTTACATTTCCTTTCAAGGTTATTTCATTTCCTTTCAACTCTGCCCCTTTGATACATAAGGGAGGATATCCTTCATGGTGGACATACTCTATTTCAGCTCCTAATTCCCGGAGCGCATTGACTAATATCTGTATCGGGCGTTGCTGCATACGGGCTGTTCCTGTGATTGTCCGTTCCCCCGGAGTCACACTTAAATAGGCGGTAAGGAAACGCATAGCAGTGCCCGCAGCCATGATGTCAATCGTCTCTTTCCCTTCGGTGAGAGCTTTTATCATCACCTGTGTATCGTCGCAATCGGACAGGTTTTCAGGAGGATAAATACCTTTGCCCAGCGCATTGATGATTAATGCACGATTACTGATACTTTTAGAAGCCGGCAACTGGATAGTTGCTGTTACTACTGAAGGAGGGATGAGTTTATAGAGCATCATTTCTTGATCTATTCTTTGTTATGGAGTACAAAAGTAGAGATTTATTCGGAGACTTCCAACTGGTTTTGACTCTTGGCTAAGGAGTTGAGGCAATATCTGTATCTTCTTATTTATTCTTTTTATCATTAACAATGATTTGTATGGAAAGAAATTTTATATTTGCAATATACTAATAATAAGCTCACGAAACTAAAATCGTTGTGTGCCTTATTGTTTTATATTGATAAAATAGCAATAAATTAAAATGAAAATACCGAATATACGTTTACTCAACCAACAGTTATTAAGTCCTCTTTTCTCTCAACCCAAGGAACTTGTGTCCTGGATGGGAGCTATGCAGGCACAGAATTATTCCATGGTGAAATGGGCAGTAGGAATGCGTTTGAAGTCAGCAACGATTCAAACTGTGGAAAAAGCACTGCGTGATGGTGAAATCCTGCGGACTCATGTAATGCGTCCGACATGGCATCTCGTAGCAGCAGAAGATATCCGGTGGATGTTGAAACTTTCCGCCGGGCGTATTATATCTGCTAATGAGTCTTATGCGAAAGGGCATGACTTGGAAATTTCTGAAGAACTCTATACGAAAAGTCATAATCTGTTGGAGAAAATTCTTTGTGGGAAGAAAAGCTTGACGAGGCAGGAGATTGCCGAGCATTTTAACCGTTCGGGGATTGTAGCGGATAATCATCGTATGACCCGCTTTATGGCTCGTGCGGAGCAGGTGGGGATTGTATGTAGTGGGGAAGATAAAGGAAGTAAATGTACGTATGCGCTTTTGGAAGAAAGTGTTCCGCCGATGCCGGAATTGACCAAAGATGAATCTTTGGCTCGTTTGGCTAGAAGCTATTTTCGTAGTCATGCTCCTGCTGTTTTGCAAGATTTTGTCTGGTGGTCGGGGCTGCCTATTACAGATGCACGTCAAGCTATTTATTTGATTGATTCGGAATTAACGGCAGAAGAATGGAATGGACAAACATGGTATATTCATGAAGATTGCCGGACTCGTGGAAAAGTTACCGGCAGTTTACATCTTCTTCCTTCTTATGATGAATATTTGCTTGGTTATAAAGACCGGACAGACGTTTTGCCTAAAGAGCATTACTCGAAAGCATTTACCAATAATGGTCTGTTTTATCCGATTGTTCTTCATGAAGGACAAGTGATAGGAAACTGGGATAAGTCTGTTAAAAAGAGAGGCTCATTGATAGAACATTCATGGTTCCGGTTGGGTGATTGTGTCGATGAAGGTGCGTTGGATCGTGAGAAAGATAAGTATATACGGTTTTGGCGATAATATATGAAAAAACGTATATTTTATCGTTGTATAATTCCATATATGCAGGATATATTTAGGCATGAGTTGAAAATGAGAAGGATTTGCTGTTTTCGAATTTAGAAAAGAAATAAATCGATTGCGTTTTGGGACAATTTGTTTTAGTCTGTATTTTTTATAGAATAGATGTATAGAACTTACCTTTGTTTTGTCTCAAATTGATATGTGGAGTGTTGGCTGTTTCAGGTGTAGGTTAGCTCTGGGATAGCACTTAAAATAAAGTTTTATATGCTCCTTTTAAAGGAATAAAGTGTTTCTCACCGATCAATGAGTCGTTCCTTTAAAAGGAACTGGTTATTCCTTTTAAAGAAACGATTGTCAATAAGTTTATTTATAGTGTATCTTTTGACTGTTTTTATGTAAAAAACTCCTCTGGAACTGTATATTCTTGCATTATTTTATACAACAGAACTGCTGGAAGAGGAAATCCGTGTGATGCTATTTATACTCATCATATTAAAAATAGAACATTTAAAGTAAGATATACTACCATATTTATAGTATAAAGAGCTTTCTCTCTATTTAAATAAATAGCATCAGGACTGATTTTTATTTGTTCATTTGCCTTTTTGCCCATTCCAGTCTTCGTTGATCGGCTAATGGAGTCACTTTAAATTCTTCGAATGTAGCGGTGAACCCTTTCCCGTCCGGACAAGCTCCCATTAATCCTACCATGACAGGACAATTATCTTGCAACCAACAAGTGCGCATCATAATATATTCTTTATCATCACGTGAGAAAAATATTTCTACTGCATCCAGGCGACGGACTGCTTTTATCCATATAGAGCGGGGAGCATCCGGCAATTGTACTACACTCCAGTCACTGGTTCGGTGTGTAACTACGGCACTTACATTCTGTTTGCCATCAACGTATTCCACACCTGCTTTTATCCAGTTCTCATGGTCGATGCGCAGCATTAATCCCATTTGGTCAAAGGTGGTGACATAGTTGCCGGTTATCTTTACTTTGGCTTCAAATTCTCCACCATAAGTCGCATAATAGAAAGGTCCGTCGTCCACTGTGAACCCATAATGAGAAATCCTCCAAAAGTCTGTTTTTGCAGGAACATCCATCACTAAGGTTTTGCCATCTTTTATTTCCCACTGTTGAGGCTCGTTCAGCCAGTTCATCTTATTCAAACTTTGTGCCATAGAAGAAGTTGTTACTGCCATAAAGGCTATTGACATGATTTTGATTTTTAAATGTTTCATGATCATTTCTTATTTGATTATCTTTGTGGTGCAAAGATAGCTCATACCTCCGTGTGCAACAATACTGAATAATAACCATTTTATAAGATGGACGTATTACAAAAGGAAATAGATGAAGTTTATGCGACACAACTGATAGCCGATGAAATATTGGACAATGGAGTTGTAGAGCAACATCAACGCTTTATTCATTCATTGACGGAGATTAATGGTGGATGTGCTGTTATTTCAGATCTTTCGAATAGGAAAAGTTACATTGTCGTTCATCCTTGGGCGCATTTTCTAGGGTTGACTCCCGAAGAAGCTGCTTTAAGTGTGATTGATTCTATGGGTTCTTCGTCAAATTTGGTGGTAATCTCTTTTTTATTTCAACTGTCTTCTTCTTTCTTAATCCTATTAAAAGTTGTAGATATGTTTGCTTTTTAGTAACTTTAAAGACACCACATCATTAAGAGTTACAATGCAACAAGTCATATCTACAACGTACAAATATACATCAAAAAAAGAAAATGCTCCTACAAATAGGGGATTATTCCATGATTTCAGATTCAGTCTTGGCTACGATAATCTGCAACAAGATGGTATCTCTGAAGCTGTTGGCTCATTGACGGTCTTTCTACATACGGCTGGCAAAGGGGCTTCCTGTCCTTATTGCGGACATTTCAGTCACCGATTGCACAGTTACTACTCCCGTCATATTGAGGATCTTGAAGTTTACGGTCATACTTTGGAGTTAGTCATCAAGGTTGGCAAATATTATTGTGACAATGTTTCTTGTCCACAAAAAATATTCTGCGAACCGTTGTCTTTTCTGGCTCGTCGGTATGGTAGACGGAGCTATCTTGTTGAGGAACGCATCAGATCGATAAGTTTGGAACTTACTTCCCGAAAGGCCTCTTCTCTTTTGCAACTGTTCCATATAACAGCCAGTAGTTCTTCCTGCTTACGCATCCTACAACAGTGCGGACAACACAATCCTATGCATAATAAAAGTATTTATGTAGGTATTGATGATTTTGCCTATAAAAAAGGTAAGGATTATATGAGTGTGGTCGTAGACCAGATGACACACATACCTATTGCTTTGTTAGAGGATAGAAACGGAGAAGCACTTGATAACTGGCTCATCCGGAATCCTCAAATACAATATATAACGAGAGACCGTGGAAGATGTTTCACAGAGGCTATAAACAGAATAATTCCTGGTGTTACACAAATCTGCGACCGATTCCATCTAATCAAGAATATGACGGACACGATGATACCGGAAATAGAGAAAATAATCCGTCAGACCAAGAAAAAGCTCAAATACGAATATCCTGACAGAGACACGGCTTCTTCGTTAATTCTTCAGGACATATTTAACATGGGAGATGTCCGACACAGAGAAAAATTGAAGATATACAGGGAAAGCTTGAACTTAAAAATGCAGGGGATGACCATTGAGCAGACAGCCACACATTTGGGTAAGAAAAGTCGCTACATTTATAAGATTATTCACAACAGAAGAATAGGGGCATACTTGAATGAGCAACAGAAGACAGCTCTTAAATATGTATCCGAACTGGCTACAATCATTAGTGCGGGCTGTATTACTCGAAAAATATTGGCACAAAAAATGGGGAGTAAAATCAGTGGCGCACTTATTGGAAGGATAACATCCAGCTTGCGAAAAAGGTATCAACAAAAGAGGAAGGAAGTCAAGGAGCATAATGAGAGCATTGAAAACAGAAGTAAAATACAGAGAGTTTCACAGAATCAGATACGCAAATACATTCTAAAGGGAGAATCGGATAATCCTAAACTAGCGGAACTGTATAAGTCCTCACCGCAGATTAAAGAACTTTTAAGCGTGTGTCAGAATTTCAGAGATATGATTAATGGGAACACTTATGATAAGGATATTAGAAAGTGGATTGAAAAAGCGAAGGCAACACGGAATATGGCACTGACGAACTTTGCATATGGTATTGAAAAAGACTGGGAGGCAGTACAGGCAGCTATTGATATCCCCTTCAGTAACGGATTACTGGAGGGGACAGTGAATAAAATTAAAGCGGTAAAAAGACAGATGTACAATAGGGCAGGAGTTAAACTACTGAGAGCGAAGATTATTTATTCACAATAGAAGAAGTACCACCAAATTTGACGAAGAACCTAAATCTCTTTCAGAGAGCAACAAGCGGTAGCATTACGAATATTATACATTGGCTGCTTTCTTCTGCTTATTCTTAGGAGCACGCGGCCGGTCTTTATCAGCTCCGGTATCATTTTGCTGTTTCATCCATTTTTGCAGTTCCATCGTCAGTTCTGCCTTCTTCTTACTATATTTCTTCACATCCGCCAGATTATTCATTTCGAACGGATCTTTCTTGATATCATATAGTTCGAACTCGGGACGATTCTTATAGCGATTCATGATTTTATGTGCCTGATCCGTGTCCTGTGCTTTCCACGAGAGATACCATTCTGCCTTTTCAATATGCTTTTCTACGTATGTTTCCTTCGGAGTCAAGTTCCAGATTAGACGATAGCGTCCGTCTGAAATAGAACGGATTGGATATGCCGGACCTTCCGGAACATTGTTGTGAACATGATAAGCATACTTATGGTGTGTCTTTGTTTTCCCTTGAAATACATCTACCAGACTCTTTCCATCTATTACGTCAGGCACCTTTCCGCCTGCAACATCGATAAATGTAGGAAGAAGGTCTTCATATTGCACAATAGCGGAAGTCTCCGTACCGGGTTTAATGACACCCGGCCAGGAAGCCACCATCGCCGACTTGACACCGGCGCTCCAATTGGTCCATTTGGCTCCGGCAAATTGCGTACCCTGCTCGGATATGAAAATGACAAGAGTGTTCTGCAGCAGATTCTTTTCTTTCAGAATCTGCATAGCGTCACCCACCTGCTGATCGAGCAAGCCGACTTCCGCCAAATATCTGGCATAGTATTCACGTGTTACTTCCGTGTCGACAAACTGTGGCGGCAACTGAAGTTTCTTCCGGTCGAAAACGGAAGCGTCACCACCTGTCCAGGGAGCATGCGAATTAATAGAAGCCAAGACAAGGCAGAAAGGTTGGGAAGCATCACGTTCCATAAACTTCTCGATACCTTTGGTATGATAGTCAGTGTTTGGGCTTGTACATCCTTTGGGGAATCCCGGTACATCTTCGAATGGGAAGTTAGCCAAAGGTTTGATATGCCACTTCCCGGCCAATCCAACCCGATAACCCAAATTTCCCAGATAAGTGGGAAGAGATTTTACATCGGCATTGACCGAGCTATGGTTGGCATAACCGCCATGATGCATCGGATACATACCTGTATAAACACAATGCCGGGTAGGCGTACTCATCGAAACAGAATTATACGCACTGTTGAACTTTATCCCCTGTCGAGCCAATGCGTCTATATGGGGAGTCTTGTTGTTGACCGCTCCGAAACAGCCTATATCGTAATAGGAGCAGTCATCGGCTATGATTAATAATATATTAGGCTTCGAAGGAGTTTGGGCAAACCCGTTTCCTATCGCCAATCCGCCTAGGAGGCATAAACTAATCATTGATTTTTCCATCTTGTATTATTTTCAATTCATAGGGTTAACAGATTCAACGCACTACTTTCCATTCTTTAGGAGCTTTGAATCCGTCACGACCTTTACCGTAAGGTACTTCCGGTATACAAGGAGTGATCGTGTCATATTTCAGGGCAACCTCATACAAAGCTTTCACAATTTTCTCGTTTCCTGCGCTGGCATTTTTCTTTTCGTAAGGATCTGTTTTATAATCAACCAGAAAGTCCTGTTTCAAATCCAGTCCCGGTTTCATACCTTTTCTTATCAGTTTGTAGTCTTTATTGACTACTGCTCCGTGTCCCAGATAAAAATCGCGGTCGATACAGGCCTTTTTACCGTTTAATACAGGGAGGATGCTGATGCCGTCATATTCACGTTTCGGACGGCTGTGATCTCCTACCAAATCTTTCAATGTGGGAACAAGATCAACAAAACCTGTCACCTGTGAACTCAAGTTCTTATATTGTTTCTCTGCCTTCTTCCAATAAAGAACAGCCGGTGCATGTACCCCTCCATCCCACTCGTCGAATTTATGTCCACGCAAAGGTCCTGATGAGGATCCCGGAACACCGGCAGTGCCGTTATCACTAAAGAAGATAAAGAAAGTGTTGTCCATAATTCCTTTCTTCTTCAAGGCATCTACAATAGCACCGATTCCCCTGTCCATACAGGAAACCATTGCACTATAAGTCACTTTCTTCTGTTCTTTCGGTGTCAGGCTGTCGAAATTGTCAGTATAGAGTTTTATATCTTTTTCTTGTGCCTGCAAAGGTGTATGAGGTGCGTTATAGGCCACATACAACATAAACGGACCTTCTTTCTCGTATGCATCGATACAGTGGATGGCTTCTTTGGTTATCAATTCGGTAGAATATCCTTTGTCGTGGCAGGTTTCCCAGTCGTTGTGCCAGTCCAGTTCACCTTCACGCGTCAGGTCGAAATAATCTATCGCACCGTTCAGATGACCATAGAA
>ERZ834859.3942-NODE-3942-length-9923-cov-6.206526_pt1 | contig 9923 bp, 10 predicted proteins | sample MGYA00519947_ERZ834859 | MGnify/ENA primary metagenome ERZ834859 (study PRJEB31850, sample SAMEA3708763) | human gut metagenome | biome: human gut; feature: human-associated habitat; material: faeces | place: China | collected 2014 ...
ATCTAAAGGTGTCGGTATGATTGTACATAATTCTTTATCAACATCTTTTATATTAAATGTTCCTTTTTTTAAATGGTATTCATTGATCCAATCATCAACAACTTTATCAAGATTTTCACAATGCAACACATTTGCTAGACTGATGAAATGATAAAGATTTTCATAACCAAGAGCATTAACAACATATTTATTTCTTTGATGTATTTTACGTGCAACACGTTCAATCGTTGAACACATAAAGAAAAGATCATTTTGTTGAATTTCTTCGTCTTCAAAGTATTTATTAATCATAATGAATAACTCCTTTTAAAATGAAGTTGTTTTAAAGCTTTCTCACTACAAAATACAATTTGATGAGTAGGATATTTGAATTTAACCAATTCCCAAAAAGCAGTTCTTGAAATTTCTCCACGTGTAAAATCATCAACATAATTCCAAATAGTATCATCTGCCATTGGACCTTCTACCATGTCATAATCATGTTTAATACCTTGTCTACAAGCTACAACAAAATCAAGCCATTCATCTGTCATTTCATCAAATACAAGTGTGTTTAATGATTTATTTTCTAAATAATCATAAACATTAACAACATGCCCATGTTGTTTGACTAACGCCCAACGTTTTGCTTGTTTTTCTAAATTTGTACAATAGAAACCATAACCAAAATCTTTATAATAACCATCCGTAATAATTTTAGGTTGATCTACAACTACATTACTCCCATGAAATAATTCCATTCGCATCATCCTTTCTTTAAACCATTTATGTATGTTTATCAAACATATCAATAATAGTAATTATCAAAATTCTAACTTTATAACAATATGTATTATCTTTTAGTTGCACATAAAAATAAATCAAAAAAACTATATGTATATAGCTATCGGATATACTAATATAGCATTATCATAATTAGTAACAACTGTTTCAAAATCAACAACATTCTTTATTTCAGGATCATTAAAGGACTCTATTGCTGTATCCAGTATAGAGTTTTTTATCTTACCAATCTTAGTATCTCGTAATAAACTAATATTTTCTTTTTCGCTACATATCTTAACTATTTTCCCCAACATTCTAAAATTTCCTGTTCTAATCACATCACCTTTTCCATCAGTAAAAAACTCTTTTTTTGAAGGAATAATAAATGTTTTATCTTCACTATGACATATAACATCTATTTTCCCATCCGTTTCAAATACCTTTATTAATCCTTTAATTTGTGATTCAATTTGCACATCTTTTAAAGCTTCTGTTCTTTTATTTTTTGCTTTAGAAGTATTAGCAGCTTTATTTATAACTCCAGACATTTCAAAAAAATTTGAAAAAGTATTAAGTAAGTCAATAAGTGGATTAATTGAAAATTCACCTTGCAATTCAATAAAATCACCATTTTTAAATTCTTTATTATTTTTTTCAATAAAATCATTTTGATTTAAATATTGTTTTAAGTTGTGAAACATAGAAACAACAGTTTGTACTTTTGATTCTTGTTTTTTTGTACCATTAGTATTTTCTCTTGAATGTGATAAATCCATTTTAGCTTTAAATAATTTCAATACCTTTCCCTGTCCGTTAGCATTTACTTCAGTGCCTATACCTTTGTTTTTTGTTGTTTCAATAGTATAAAATTCACTAAATCCATCATCAATGGTAGCAATTAAATCCATAACAATTTGTTCATCTAGATATACTGGAATTGTTAAATTTTCTTTTTTTACTTCGCTCATATGTAACTACCTCCTTTTTTTGTATTATTTTAACTTCTAAACATTTGTCAACTTATACTTGCTTTTTTATAACTACAAATAATATATTAGATTATTTATAACATACTATTGAATTTATCTATTTTTTGAAAAAACATTCCTCAATATAGTTCCTACAATTAGTGTGATAACACCTAAAATCATTGTATCATTTACACCGATAATAGAATAAGCTACTAACATTAAAATGATAGCAGTTATATCAAGTGTCATTGCCAACACCCTGCATAATCTCATCTTATTTATTTTTTCTTTATCATCTTGTCTTAAATCATTATATCCAGCAATTATATTTGAACATTTACCAAAATATAAAGGAATAGAAATAACTATTAATAAAATCGCACATAATAACGGTATTTGCATATCAATAATTTCCTCCATTCCTTTTATTCTATATTAAAAACTAATCATTATTTAATAATTCTTCTAACACTTTTCTTACATTATGAGCAGCATCTTCTTGTATTTCAATAATTTTTGCTCCTCTAGCTTTCGCAACTTCTCTTAAATCAACAGATATTCCTGTATGGAATGAGCACCCTACTACTAAAAAAATATCTCCAGGTTGTAATTTATAAACCATTTCATAAGCCTTTTGATAATTTGGTGCTGGATCACCATAAAGTACCGGTTTATTATATAAAGAATACGCAATATCCATTTCATCATCTTCTGGTAAACCACCATGTAATTCTAAAGCATCACTTCCAGCCAGTTTATGCAATCCATCAATATTCATAGTAATAATTGGTACATGATATTCACTCAAAGCAATATGAGCATCATTGGGTTTAGCACCATTCATATTAGCTTTAAGTTGTTTAATAACTTCATTATATTCTTCATGATGTGTATTGGCATAACTTCTAAATAGTTTTTCTCTTACATCTGGTCTTTCCATAAATGTTGGAATATTACTTTGTTTTGATATTCCTGCTCCTGTAAAAGCTAATATTTTCATATAAATCAACTCCTTTAACTAATCAAAATTATATCACATATTTAATTTTAAATCTTTTTATTTAACACTCTATAGTCATTCATTTTTTATTTTGATAAAATAATAAAAAGGAGGTTTTTCATTATGAATATCCTAGTTTTTGAAAATAATGAAAATGATTTTAATCAATTATCCTCTTGTGTTAAACATTACTTTGCAAAAGAAACAATTGATTATCAAATTCATAGATGTAAAAACAAAAATGAGTTATTTCAAGCAATTAAACAATATGATTTGCTTTTTTTAGATATAGAACTTGATGAAGACAATGGAATTGATTTAGGAATGGAACTAAAGAAAAATAATCATGATTGTCGCATCATGATTACTACAAACTATGCCAAATACGCTATCGATGGCTATAAAATAAATGCTGATCGTTACTTTATAAAACCTATCAACCAACAAGAATTCAATATCGAAATGAATGCTATTGTTAAAACATATTTAAGACATTCACTTGGTTTTTTTGATGAAAAAATCAGTCATAAAAAAATATATATTAAAGATATTCTTTATATTGAATTTAAAGATAGAAAAACAGATTTACACTTTACCAATGGTGAAATTATACCAACAAACTATTCATTAAAATACTGGTATCAACAATTAGAGGACAAAGGCTTTGCTTATCCTTACAAAGCTTATCTTGTTAATATGCAACATATCTTGCAATTTACAACCAATAATTTAAAACTTATAAATAATGAAGATATTCCTTTATCAAGACATTATAAAGAAGAATTTGAAAAACAATACGAGCTCGTGTACCATTCTCTGCGCGATAACGTGATCGCAACGATACACGGGGAAATCAAGTCGGCATACAGACATCGGCGTCAGATCAATAAAATGCTGTCGCAGATCCGTTTTTCGGACAGCATTTATCAGATTGATATCTCTCCGGCAAAAAATGAAAACGGACAGTTTTATGAGATGCTTATGGCAGAAGAACTGGACAGCAAAGTAATAGATCATAGTGGGTTTGACGGTCAGATGAGTTTGATGGAAGATGAATTTTTCAGAAAATATGAAAGGAAGATCGGACTTCTTACCGAGAAATTCATGCCGTCCAGAGAGGAAGACGGGGCAGGGCGTGAAAAGCACAAAAATGAAATGGAACGCTTTGCTGACTACAGAAACTATTTGGACTTTAATATGTATGAACAATCTATCGATGAAAACGGGATCGAGAAGAAAAATTATGTGGACGACATGGCGGGCGTCGATTCCGGAGGAGAGGGACAGAACCCGAAATATGTGGCGCTTCTTGCAGGATTCGCAATGCTCTATATGCAGCAGAGTAATCGGGATTCAAAGATTCGCCTTGTTCTTCTTGATGAGGCATTTTCAAAAATGGATAAGGAGCGAAGCGAAGTCTGCTTAAAATACGCAAGAGAATTGGAACTTCAGTTGATTGTCTGCGTGCCGGATGAAAGACTTCAGTCTCTGATCCGAAATGTGGACAGCGTATACGGCTTCCGCAGGTTTAGAAATCAGGTTACGATGATGCATATTGACAAAGGAAATTATCTCGATATGATCGCAGGGGAAAGCAGATCGGAAGAGGTGTAGAAATGTTTTTGGATGATGGAGCAATAGTTAAAAGTTGATAAAAAGGAAGGAAAATGTTGAATCGCATATGAGCGGCAATTTGTTGGCAAAGTGGATTATTGGGAAAGCGGAAAAAAGTGAAGCTTATCGGGCGGGAACGCTGACAGGCATGAAACATCCGAAACCGGACAGAGAAATGATCAAGGCAGCAGGTGGCTTGCCTGAGCTGATCAGACAGGCTGATGAGTTGGAGAAAAGCGGATATATCCGGACAGAAAAAAGCAATCTGGGCGCGGATATGAAAAAAATCTATTATTCCATAGATGTCATTCCAAAGCTGTGCGAAAAAGAAGGAATTGAAGATCCAAGAAAGCAGCAGCTTCGTTATATAAAACAAATAGAACAACTGCGCGCTGAGGTACAAGGCAGTTTTTTGGAAGGTTATTATGATGAGATCATAAGACGGTTGGAACTTGGGGAGATCGTAAAATCACCCGATATGGAGGACGTTGATTTTTTCCGATGTTTGAATGCAGTTGTGAATTTGAAAAAATCTCTGTGGATGCGCGTATTCAGTGCTGCTGTGCTTAATGACTCTAAGCGTTTTAAAAAAGATTATGAGAAAAAAGTGGTGAAAGTACTGGTCAGATCACCTTTGTATGAAGAGGGGATGACTGACGATGAGATATTAAGCGTTCATGGAATTCTCAGTTATGCACAGGTGATGGAATGGAAAGGTCCGCTTCTGTATAAATTAAAGGGCGGACAGGAGTATATAGAAGATAAGGCGAGGGAAAAGGAATATGAAATAGATACATCTCAAAATCAATACGGAACAGTGATTAATTCGCAGACATTGGAACGTGCCTTTCCCGTTTCTATAAAAGGAGTCCAAAGAATTGTAACGATTGAAAATAAGGCAAATTATGAAGAAATGAAATACAGAGAGGATACGCTTTATCTGTTCTGTCATGGATTTTATTCTCCGAAAGAACGGATTTTTTTGAAAAGATTAATGGAAGTGGCGGAAGGAGAGATACAGTATTTTCATTGGGGAGATATGGATATGGGAGGCATTCGTATTTTCCGGTTTAATAAGAAAAATATTTTTCCGAAATTGAAGCCGTATAAAATGGATCGAGAAGCATTTCAAGAAGCGCTTGAAAGAGGAGCGGGCATTCCTCTGGAAGAGAAAAAGAAAGAAAAATTGGAAAAGCTTAATGCGGGAGAATTAGAAGAGCTTAAAAAGTGTATTTTGGAAAAAGGAGTAGAAATCGAACAGGAAATTTTATTGGCGGAAAATGCGATAGCGGAAAATTGAAAAAAGTGCTGAGAAATGCAGGGGAAACGATAAGATTTGTAAATAGTATGATAGATTTTGTGAAAATAAGGAAAGAGGTTTTATAAAATAAGGGAAGAGGTTTTACAAAAAAGCTTGACATGTGTGAGAGCAGGGATTATAATATTACAGCATGACTAAAGGAGAAACAGTATACGCCATAGCCCCGGAGTGTGCTGATTTCACATATACAGGCAAGTAAATGTTATCTGATGATTTTATAGGAGGAACACCCATGAAAACTTATATGGCTAACCCTGACAAGATTGAAAGAAAATGGTATGTGGTTGACGCTGAGGGATGTACACTCGGACGTCTCGCATCTGAGGTTGCTAAAGTGCTCAGAGGAAAAAATAAACCGGAGTACACACCGCACATTGATACAGGAGATTATGTGATCGTTGTCAATGCAGCGAAAGTAAAAGTAACAGGAAAGAAACTTCAGCAGAAGATCTACTACAATCACTCTGATTATGTAGGCGGAATGAGAGAGACTACGCTGGCAGAGATGATGGCTAAGAAACCTGAGAAAGTGATCGAGCTGGCTGTTAAAGGAATGCTTCCGAAAGGACCTATGGGAAGAGACATGATCAAGAAGCTTCATGTTTATGCCGGAGCAGAACATGCAAATCAGGCTCAGAAGCCGGAAGTTCTGACATTTTAGGTAAAGGTTGAAAGGAGGATATAACAGTGGCTAACGCAAAATATTACGGAACAGGAAGAAGAAAAAAATCAATCGCAAGAGTATATCTTGTACCGGGAACAGGTAAAATCACGATCAACAAAAGAGATATCGACGAGTATCTTGGTCTTGAAACATTGAAAGTTGTTGTTCGCCAGCCGCTCGTGGCAACAGGAACAGCAGATAAATTCGATGTGATTGTTAATGTATGCGGCGGTGGTTATACAGGACAGGCAGGAGCAATCCGTCATGGAATTTCAAGAGCACTCCTTGAGGCTGACGCTGATTACAGACCGGTGCTTAAGAGCGCAGGTTACTTAACTCGTGATCCGAGAATGAAAGAACGTAAGAAATACGGTCTTAAAGCAGCTCGTAGAGCTCCGCAGTTCTCCAAACGTTAATTTCAGTTCAGCAAGAGATAATCTTCGGAACTCGGATTTACGTTCAAATCCTTGTTTTACAAGGGTTTGTGGAGTTGTCAGATGTGGTGAAAAGCGGTGGAATTTACTCAGTTCGCAACGCATTTGCAACACGTTTGCAACAAAAATATCTAAAAAATATAGGACACTTTTCGGTGATAGACACTGGAGAGTGTCCTTTTTGTTATGCAGATTTTGTATCGGCAGTTACGCTGTCCTCATTTTCTAAGGTTTTGTTGATTGCGTCTACAAGAACCTGCATATCTAAGTGAGTATAAACTTTTTCTGTCAAAGTCATAGCACCGGAGTGCCCCACAATTTTCTTGATTGTTGTATCCTGAACACCAGCTTCCGATAACATGGAAATACACGTATGCCGGGTACAATGTGGTGTACGGTCAATTCCAATCTGTTCCACAAGAGGAGTCCAATAGCTGTCATAGTAATTGCGATAAAGAAATCTTTTGCCATCCTCTGTATGAAGAAGATATTCGCAATCAGGACAAGAATTATACCAGTCTTTATAGTAAGGCAGGAGCTTATCAGCAATCGGAACTTTTCGGATTCCGTTTTCTGTTTTGCTGTCAATTACATCAAAATACTGTTCTTCCAAATGCACATTTTCTTTCTTCAAATCAAGAAATTCGGAGATACGTGTGCCATTATAGAGCAGCATGAGGATGATCTGATAGTATTTGTCCTCTTTCATTGTCCAGACTTTTGCAACTTCTTCTTTCGTGAATTTTGTACGTGTATGCTTGTTTGGATTGCGGTCTTTGTACTGGGCGATTTCAACAAAAGTAGAATAATCTTTGTTGCAGATGTCATTCTTCAATGCAAATTCATATAACTGGTTGAACAGGATTTTGATTTTCTTCAATGTGGGAAAATTCTTTCCGCAGGTGTCAATAACCTGTTGTAAGTCTGCCAGTTTTAAATCTTTAAAAACTCGGTTGTAAAGAATGCCACATGTTTTGTAAGATGCCTTATATCCTTTGATATTGCTTTCGGATACCGTAGGAAATTTTTTCTTAGACCATTCCTCATACACTTCATCAAAAGTCATTTTGGCTGCCTTGGTATCATAAGGATTCCGATTATAATCAGCCAACATTTGCAATCCCTCTGTTTTTGTGGCGGCATATCCAATAATAATATATTCATTTACTTTCTTTTCTTTGACTGGATCAATGCGATAGCCTGTGGTTTTACGAACCATCCAAGGTTTTCTTCTTTTTCCAGATAGTTTTACTACACTTCCGTAGCCGTTCGGTAATTTCATATTCTAAAAATCCTCCTTAAAAATTAGGACTCTTTTTTACCGTACCGTTCGTTCATGATTTTTTGAAATCTTCGTATTCGTTCTTCGTTTGAGATCTCTTCTGTTTCTTTTTCAGTCAGTTTTGCATTTGCGTAATATGCAAGTGTTTTATCCTGCCACTTCTGATAAGATTCAAGACTTGTCTGATAGTCCTTGACTTCGTTTCTTTTATCCTCAAATTCTTCCAAGAATAGACAGAGATCCTGATTTAACTCCGTAGAAACATCTTTGCCATTAAAAGTAATAGCACATTCCCATCCATCATAATGTGGCGGGCGTTTGACTTCGATATTGAAGCCAAGTTCCTTTATCTTATCTAACTGAAATAAGAAATTCATAATATCAGAAAGATTTTCTAAAGGTTTTCTCTCGGCATCATACCCTATAAGATATGTGGATTCGCAGTCTAAAACTTTTGCGATTTCATTGAGCATAGCGATGGAAACTTCGATTTCTCCGCTTTCATATTTTTGGATTGTACGAAGCGATTTTCCCAACAAATTTGCAAGCTCTGTTTGGTTGATACCTTTTTCTTTTCGAGCAGTACGGATTCTAAGTCCGATTTGATTGTTATGTAACTTCTCATTACTCATCATTATTCACCTCACGCTTATCATATCATAGAAAAATACGAATTACAAGTACATATTTATATAAAATAGTATTGACATGTGCAGAATAAGTGCATATAATAAAAATACGCATTAAAAGTGCATATTAAAAAAGAAAGGAGAAATAAAATGAAGATAAACGTATTTAGAATGCAGATTTTGATGGGAGAAAGAGGATTAACAATTAAGAAATTGGCAGAGTTAAGTGGAGTGTCAAGGCAGACGATTTCCTGCATTATATCAGGAAAGAGCTGTACACCGCAGGTGGCATATAAAATTGCTACAGCTTTAGATCAAGAACTTAGTCAGATTGTAAAGGAGGATGTGGAAAATGGATAAAAGATTATATGTAGAATTGCCGCCATTTACGGGAAGAAATGTGCCAATTACGGAAATCGCAAAAGCAATCGGAAAAGATGCTCATTACGTTCGTATCGGAATACAGCAGGGAATTTTGAAATTTGGAGTGGCAATGAAGATGGGCGATTCCAATGAATTCAGTTATTACTGTTCTGATCGTAAAGTATGGGAGGAAACTGGATATTTCAATGGAGAGGCAAAAAAGCAGGGAAAAGAAAAAGCCCTTGCGTAACACAAGGACAACTTCTCAGAGCTTTTGATAACTCTATCTCGCAAATTCAGTATATCAAAGGCTCTGAGAGAATACAACGAAAATTTTAAAGGAGTCGAATTGAATATTTTTCAAGTAGTAAAAGAAAACGTAACTGCAAGGCAGGCAGCCGAGCAGTATGGGTTGAAAGTCAATAAAAACGGGATGGTCTGTTGCCCCTTTCATGATGATAGGCATCCCAGTATGAAAGTAGACAAAGGCTTTTGCTGTTTTGCTTGTGGTGCGAAAGGGGATGTGATCACATTTGTGGCGGATTTCTTTCACCTTGCACCATTGGAAGCAGCAAAGAAACTGGCAGAAGATTTTCAGATACCTATTTTTACAGATAACGCAAAGAAAAGGAATGCCAGTAAGAAAAAAGAAAAACCGAAAAGAACATTGTACCAGACCGAAAAGAAATTTGAAGAATGGGAACGGGAAAGTATCCGCATTTTATCGGATTATCTTCATTTGCTGGAAGAATGGAAAATAAGATATGCACCAAAAACACCAGAGGAAGAATGGAAAGCAGAATTTATAGAAGCCTGTCAGCAGATAGAAAAGATAAATTACTATCTGGATTTACTGGTGTTTGGAGAGTTACAGGACAGA
>ERZ834859.3949-NODE-3949-length-9905-cov-3.199594_pt1 | contig 9905 bp, 8 predicted proteins | sample MGYA00519947_ERZ834859 | MGnify/ENA primary metagenome ERZ834859 (study PRJEB31850, sample SAMEA3708763) | human gut metagenome | biome: human gut; feature: human-associated habitat; material: faeces | place: China | collected 2014 ...
AGCAAAACTAGCCAAGCGGGGATACTCTTATCCCTAGTCCTTGTCCTCTTATTATCAGCAGGTTGTCTTTCCAGTGTTAAGGAAATTCAACAGGGCTTTTCCGACAAGCTGGTGCAAATGCTCAGCGAGGACTATGATTTGGTTATTCCTGAAAGCGCCGTATTGGAAGAAGGGCGTTTCAACAATACATTTCCGCCTACGCAGACATGGCTTCACGGCATTGCGGATCCGGATTCCAAAAAGAAGGATGGTTGGCTGGAAGCGACCGAGGCCGACGGTGAGATGCGGGTGCTTTTCGTCGGGGATCATCCGGATGCCAGAGGCATTAAGTAGCGCCCCTATGCGGAAGCTCTGACCGCCGCCCATTCTTTCATTATTCTCCCACCCCCGCATCCGCCTTGACAAATCCCTCCGGATACGCTATACTCTTTCCAAAGCAGCAAGGGCGCTGCAGGTGTGGAACCTGCGGCGCTTTTTTGCAGCCCGCAATTCTACTGTGAGATGGGAGACGGATGTATGAGCGGCGTTCCCGAACTGTTCGGCAGCCTGGTGTTCAATGACGCGGTGATGAAAGAGCGCTTGCCTAAGGACACCTATAACGCGCTGAAAAAAACCATGAAAGACGGCAAGAGCCTGGACAGGACGGTGGCCAACGTGGTGGCCAACGCCATGAAGGACTGGGCCCTAGAAAAGGGCGCCACCCACTATACGCATTGGTTCCAGCCCATGACCGGCGTCACCGCCGAGAAGCATGACAGCTTCATCTCCCCCACCGACGACAGCCATGTCATCATGGAATTCTCCGGCAAGGAGCTGATTGTCGGCGAGCCGGACGCCTCCAGCTTCCCCTCCGGCGGCCTGCGGGCCACCTTCGAGGCCAGGGGCTATACCGCCTGGGACCCCACCTCCTACGCCTTTATCAAGGACGGCACCCTGTGCATCCCCACCGCCTTCTGCTCTTTCGGCGGTCAGGCGCTGGATAAAAAGACCCCCCTCCTCCGCTCTATGGAGGCTATCAACCGGCAGGCCATGCGCATCCTCCGCCTGTTCGGCCACACCGAGGTCACCAATGTCAAGACTACCGTGGGCGCGGAGCAGGAATATTTTCTCATCGACCGCAAGGTGTACGATCAGCGCAAGGATCTGCTCTATACCGGCCGCACTCTGTTCGGCGCCCGTCCCCCCAAGGGGCAGGAGCTGGAGGACCATTACTTCGGTGCCATCCGCCCCAGAGTGGCCGCGTATATGAAGGATCTGGATGAGACGCTCTGGGCTCTCGGCGTCCTGTCTAAGACCAAGCACAACGAGGTAGCCCCTGCTCAGCATGAGATGGCGCCGGTGTTCTCCGATGCCAACTCCGCCTGCGACCAGAACCAGCTGGCCATGGAAATGATGAAGAAGGTGGCCGACCGCCACGGACTGGTGTGCCTGCTCCATGAGAAGCCCTTCGCGGGCGTCAACGGCTCCGGCAAGCACGACAACTGGTCCCTCTCCACCGACACGGGCAAAAATCTGTTCAAGCCCGGCTCCACCCCCCGGCAGAACGCCCAGTTCCTGCTGTTCCTGGCGGCCTTCATCAAGGGTGTGGACGACTATCAGGAGTTCCTGCGGGCCACGGTGGCCTTCCCCGGCAACGACCACCGGCTGGGCGCCCAGGAGGCACCGCCCGCCGTGCTCTCCATCTTCCTGGGAGACGAGCTCTCCGCTGTGGTGGACTCCATCATCAACGACACGGACTTCCAGAGCACCGGCAAGCGGACGCTGGAGATCGGCGTGGACGCCCTGCCTGCCATCCGCCAGGACAACACGGATCGGAACCGCACCTCCCCCATGGCCTTTACCGGCAACAAGTTCGAGTTCCGGATGCTGGGCTCCTCCCAGTCCATCTCCGGTCCAAACATCACCCTGAACACCATCATGGCCGAGGAACTGGAACAGTTTGCGGACGAGCTGGAGGTATCCCGGGACTTCCAGGCCGACCTGGAGAAGCTGATCCGCCGGGTATTCACCGAGCATCAGCGGATCATCTTCAACGGCAACGGCTATGACGAGGCCTGGCTGGAGGAGGCCGGGAAGCGTGGCCTCTCCAACCTGACCTCCACCGCTGATGCTCTGCCCATGTACACCGCTCCCAAAAACGTGGATCTGTTTGTCAAGCACGGCATCTACACCAAGGAGGAGATCGAGGCCCGGGCGGAGATCCACATTGAGAACTACACCACGGTCCTGACCATTGAGGCCAAGACTATGGCGGACATGATCCGCCACCAGATCCTGCCTGCGGTGTCCGACTACGCCGACCAGCTGTGCCAGCGGGCCTATCACAAGGACGCCATGGGTGTGCCCCACCAGTATGAGACTTCCACAGCCATGCAGATCGGCACCCTGACGGACGCCCTGCAGGCGGACTGCGCCAAGCTGGAGGCGGATCTGGCCGCCATCCCCGCGGGTTCCATCGAGGCCATGAACTACTGCCATGAGGTGCTGATCCCCGACATGGCAGAGGCCCGGAAGGCCGCCGACCAGTTGGAGACGCTGACTGCCTCCAAGTCCTGGCCTTTCCCGGTATACAGCGACCTGCTGTTCTACGTATAAAGTGCGCAAGAGGGCCCCGGCCATCGGCCGGGGCCCTCTTGGATTCATCTGTTACACCAGCACGTCGAAGAACAGCGCCAAAATAGTGGTGGCGAGGCCGCAGAGGCCGATGGCAAGGCCGCTCATGGCCCCCTCCGTCTCCCCCAGCTCCAGGGCGCGGGCGGTGCCCATGGCGTGGCTGCAGGCGCCGATGGCCAGCCCTGCCGCCACCGGATCCTTCACCCGGAAGAGGCGTGCCAGCGCGGGGGCGCACAGGTTGCCCAGGATGCCGGTGAAGATCACCGCCGCCACGGTGATGGAGACAATGCCGCCCTGCCCCTCCGCAATGGCGGTGGCGATGGGTGTGGTGACGGACTTGGGCAGGAGGGAGACGGTCAGTGTCCGGTCCAGGCCGAACAGGCGGCACAGGCCCCAGATGCTGAGGACCGAAGTCACCGCCCCGGCCGCGCATCCCGCCAGGATGGGCAGCAGGTTCTTTTTCAGCAGGTCGATCTGGGCGTAGATGGTTACTGCCAGGCAGACCGTGGCCGGCCCCAGAAAGAGGTTGATGAGGCTGCCGCCGGCGTTGTACGCTGCATAGGGAATGTCAAACACCGCCAGCACCGCGATAATCATCATCACCGCCAGCACCAGGCCGTTGCAGATCACAAGCCCGGTCCGCTTCTGGATTTTGCAGCCTGCCCAGTAAGCCAGGATCGTCAGCGTCACCCCGAAAAAGGGGGACTCCCACAGCGCGCTCATCTCCGCTTCCCCCTCTCCAGCAGGCGGCAGGTGAGCCGCACCGCTCCCACTGTAGCGGCAAAGGTGGCAATCAGCGAGACCGCGCAGACGACCACCAGGGCAAGCAGGTTCTCCCGCAGCACATCTGCATAGTTGATGATGCTGACACTGGCCGGGATGAAGAAGAAGGGGAGATTCCCCAGCAGATAGTCCGACTTCTCCCGGATGTGTTCTGTCTTGATGACGCGTGCCAGCAGCAGCGCCAGAAGCAGCAGCATCCCGATGATGCTGGCAGGCAGGGTGAAGGGCAACACCCGCTCAATACAGGTGCTGATCCAGCAGATGCCGAAGATGATGCCGATCTGCGTTAGAAGTTTCAAAGTGAACCGCCTCTCCCGGCGGTCCCCCGCCGCGTTACTCTGCGCCGTATTCACACAAGGGCGCGGATTCTTTTCAACTTTTTTATTCTACGGAGACGGCCGGGGAATGTCAAATCCTTCCGGCTCCTTTTTCTGCCGCCGCCGCAAAATTCGGCAAAACAGTACAAGGCCCCGCCGGGAAAGAGCGGGACCTTGTCCAGGTCATCCAAGCATCCGCAGGAGGCCGGGGGACTCAGAGGGGCATTTGCCGCTCCAGCTCCCGGCGGAAGTCCGGGTGGGCGATGGCAATCAGCGCCCGGGCCCGCTCCACGGTGCTCTTGTATTTCAGATCCGCCACGCCGAACTCCGTCACCACATACTGGACGCAGGTGCGGAGGGTGGTCACCACGCTGCCGGGGGCCAGCTGCGGCACGATTTTGGAGTGGAGGACCCCCGCCTTGTCCCGGTAGCTGGACCGGAGGGCCAGGATGCTCTTTCCGCCCTTGGACCACTGGGAGCCTACCACCCACTCCAGCTGTCCGCCGGTGCCGGAGTACTGCCGGGGGCCGATACTCTCGGCATTCACCTGGCCGGTGAGGTCGATCTCCATGGCGTTGTTGATGGAGACCACATGGTCGTTCCGGGCGATGTTCCGGGCATCGTTCACCCAGTCGATCTCCTTCTGGCAGAAGGCGGGATTCTCATGGGCGAAGGCCCACAGCTCCGGCCCGCCCACCATGTTGGCGTATACGCTCCGCCCCGGGCAGGTCTGTTTGCGGCTGTTGTTCACCACGCCCCGGCGCATCAGCTCCATGACGCCGGTGCTCAGGATCTCTGTGTGGACGCCCAGATCCCGCTTTCCCGCATGGGCCAGACACTCGCCCACGGTATTGGCCAGCCCTCCCAGCCCCAGCTGGATGCAGGCGCCGTCTGGCACTAGATCCGCGATGTAGCCCGCGATGCGGCTGTCCGTCTCGTTTCCCGCTGCGATGGGCGTCTCTACCAGAGGACGGCTGGATTCGATGATCCCGTCCACCTCTGATACATGGATGCGGGTGTGGGCCTCCCCATCACTGGGAATATTGGGCATTCGGGGGTTCACCTCCGCCAGCACCAGCTCGCACTGCTCCAGCACCTTCCGGCTCAGGGCCGTGCCCCACAGGGAGCGGCTCATCCACCCGTTCTCATCCGGGAGCGAGCAGGTCAGCGCCGCCACCCGGGGGCGCCGGGCCAGGAGCCACGCGGGCGTCTGACTCAGGTTGGAGGGGGCGTAATGGACGTTGCCCATGGGCTCCAGGCCCCGCTCCACGCCGTAAAAGTTGGAGTCATAAGTCACCTGTCCGGCCAGCTCCGGCGTCAGCAGCTGGGTTCCGGCGGGGATGAAGTGCCCGTAGATGGCGATATGGCCGCCGGTCTCCAGCAGGCGCTCCGCCAGCGCCCCGTCCAGCTCCCAGGGCCAGTTGGACATGGCGGCGAAGGCCGCCGTGTCCCCGTCCCGGATCAGCTCCGCCGCCTCCCGGGCGGTCATCTGCAGGGCCTGATACTGGGTCTGCCAGTTGCCCGCTCCCGCGCAGCGTCCCCGGCGGATGGGTGTCAGTTCTGTCATCGTCATTCTCCTTTGCCGCGCCCCTCTGCGGGGCGGTGTCTCCGGCGGTTTGTACAGCCCGCCGTGGGGGCCGCGGCCGCCGGTTCCCTTTCCCGTCTATTGTACCGCACATTCCGCTTCCGCACAATCCTCTTTTCCGCGGACGAGTTAACAGAAATTTTGTTTTTTTCTGCTTGCGTCCGGCCGCTTCGCCGTGCTATACTGGCGTTGTTCTTGATTTTTTCCATGGAGGTGCATCTTGCAGAAACGCAGTCACAAACTGCTGGCCGCCACCCTGCTGGAGAATACCCAGGGATTTCAGGCCAGACGATTCGAGCTCGCCTTCCTGTTCGGCTCCTTTCAGCCGGACTGCAACCCCCTGACCTATTTGAAGGGCTCCCTGCGGGCCTATAAGTTCCGGGGGCATAACTACTCCAACTCCCAGCACTACATCTACTCCCGCATCTCCCGGCTCCAGCGCCGCCAGCGCTGGACCATCTGGCAGTATTACACCCTGGGCAAACTGACCCACTATCTGGCGGATGCGTTCACCTATCCCCATAACGAGAATTATCCCGACAGTATGCTCTGCCACCACCAGTATGAGACGGACCTGCGGGCCTATCTGGAGGAGTATCTGGCCACCCGCGCCCTTCGTCGGGAGAAGTTCCGTCAGGACGTGGCGGACGCCCTTCAGGAGCTGCACCGGCAGTACATGGCCGGCGTGGCCGATATGCGCAAGGATGTGCAGTTCATCCTGAAGGCCACCTCCCTGCTGATGGCCGGCTGCCTGCCTGCCAGCGCCGCAGCGGCTGTCTGAACCCTGTTTTGGGAAAAGCGCACAGCAGTGGTCTCCCTTTCGGCGCATTCTTTGGAATCATTGTCAATTTCCATTTGCTTTTTCTGGTGTTATCCTGAAACTATCAAAGGACTCGGAAAGGAACCCAGTCATGACCAACATCACCCGTTCTGCCGAATACCGTTACTTTAGCTTTACCTATTTTTATGGTAAGGCTTATTTCGGTTTGGCTGAAAATGTGTGTGATCGTGTCTGACGCCAGGAAAAGGCTATCAGTGCATGACGACCCGCAGCCGAACCGGCTGCGGGTCTTTTTTGTACCAGCCCCATCATTTTTAGGAGGAATACAGTATGATCGTCGTTCTGAAACAAAACCCCAACCGGGACCAGCTGGAGAGCCTGATCGCCTGGCTCCAGGAAAAGGGGATCATCATCCACACCAGCATCGGCGAGGCCCACACCATCTTAGGACTGGTGGGTGATACCAGCCAGCTGGACATCGACCTGATTGCCGCCCTGGACATCGTGGAGGATGTGAAACGGGTCCAGGAGCCCTACAAGAATGCCAACCGGAAGTTCCACCCGGAGGACACGGTGGTGCAGGTGGGCAACACCCAGATCGGCGGCGGCAATCTGACCCTGATGGCGGGCCCCTGCTCTGTGGAGAGCGAGGAGCAGGTGGTGGCCATTGCCAAAGCGGTGAAGGCCAGCGGCGCCACCATGCTGCGGGGGGGCGCCTTCAAGCCCCGGACCTCCCCCTACTCCTTCCAGGGCCTGGGGGCCACGGGTTTGGAGTACCTGAAGGTGGCCCGGCAGGAGACCGGCCTCCCCATCGTGACGGAGCTGATGGACCTGAGCCAGCTGCCCCTCTTCAAGGATGTGGACGTGATCCAGATCGGCGCCCGGAACATGCAGAACTTCGATCTCCTCAAGGCCGTAGGCCATCAGGACAAGCCCGTCATGATCAAACGGGGCATGTCCGCCACCTACGAGGAGTGGCTGATGAGCGCCGAGTACGTCATGGCCGGCGGCAATGAGAATGTGATCCTCTGCGAGCGAGGTATCCGCACCTTTGAGAGCTACACCCGCAACACCCTGGATCTGGCCTGCATCCCCGTGCTGCGGAAGCTGACCCACCTGCCCATCATCATCGATCCCAGCCATGCCACCGGCAAGAGCTGGCTGGTAGATCCCCTGGCCATGGGCGCCGTGGCCACCGGTGCCGACGGATTGCTGATCGAGGTCCACAACGACCCGGCCCATGCCCTGTGCGATGGCCCCCAGTCCCTGAAGCCGGAGGTGTTCGACGGCCTGGCGAAGAAGCTGCTGAAGCTCCATGACTTTATGAAGACGGTGGAGGAGTAAGACATGAATGTTGCCATCGTCGGCCTGGGCCTCATCGGCGGGTCCATGGCCAAGAGCATCAAGACCCGCACCAGCCACACCGTCTGGGGCATAGACCTGAACGCGGAGACCATGACCATGGCCCGGATGTGCGGCGCCATCGACGCCCCCCTGACGGAGGAGAACCTGCCCCAGGCGGATCTGATCCTGGTGGCGATCCGGCCCGGCGCCGCCATCGAGTGGGTCCGGCAGCACGCGCCGCAGATCGCCAAGTCCGCCATTCTGGTAGACCTGTGCGGCGTGAAGCGGACCGTGGTGGCGGCCATCGCCCCCATCGCAGAGGAACGCGGCTTCTCCTATATCGGCGGCCACCCCATGGCCGGTAAGGAGCGGGGCGGCTTCACCGCCTCCGCAGAGGACCTGTACGTGGGAGCATCTATGATCCTGACGCCGGACAAGCGGACGGACATGCGGCTGCTGGAGACGCTGAAGGCCTTCTTTCTGGACCTGGGCTTTGCGGGCCTCACCTTCTCAACGCCGGAGGAGCACGACCGCATCATCGCCTTTACTTCCCAGCTGGCCCATATCGTCTCCAGCGCCTATGTGAAGTCGCCGGAGGCCCAGAAGCGCCGAGGCTTTTCCGCCGGCAGCTTTCAGGATATGACCCGGGTGGCCCGTCTGGATGAGGACATGTGGACAGAGCTGTTTCTGGACGATGAGGACTTCCTCACCGCCGAGCTGGAAGAGCTGATCGGCCACCTGACGGACTACCGCAACGCCTTGCGGGCCAAGGATACTCAGCGGCTGCACGATTTGCTGAAGGAGGGCCGGGAGCTGAAGGCCACCGCCGGCGGCAACTGACCTATTTCCGGCGCCGCTGCGCGACATGATTCTATAAAAGGAGTTTTTCGATGTTTGACTCCATCCGAACCATTCCCGTCCGGGTCCGGCCGCCCTATGATGTGCGCATTGGCAGCGGCCTGCTTGGCCGGTGCGGGGACTATCTGGCCGCGCTGCTGGGACAGCGGAGGATCGCCGTTCTGGCCGACGACACCGTGGCCTCCCTGTACCTGGACACCGTCACCGCCGCTCTGGAGGACGCGGGCTTTGCCGTCTGCTCCCATATCTTCCCCTCCGGGGAGGGGCGCAAGAATCTCTCCACCCTGACAGAGCTGCTGGAGTTCCTGGCGTCGGAGCATCTGACCCGCACGGACTGCGTGGCCGCCCTGGGCGGCGGCGTCACTGGGGACATGGCGGGCTTTGCTGCCGCCGTGTACCTCCGGGGCATCCGGTATGTCCAGCTGCCCACCACCCTGCTGGCGGCGGTGGACTCCTCCGTGGGGGGTAAGACCGCCGTGGACCTGACCGCCGGGAAGAACCTGGCCGGGGCCTTCTGCCAGCCTGCCGCCGTGATCTGCGACACGGACTGCCTGAAGACCCTGCCCCCCGACGTGTTTGCCGACGGGGCCGCCGAGGCCGTCAAGACCGGCGTGCTCTCTGACGAAGCCCTGTTCGCCCTGTTTGAGGACGGCACCCTCACCGCCGACCCCGGCGAGGTCATCGCCCGGTTCCTCCTGACCCGCAGATTCACTCAAAAATACCCGATGGTCATGGTGATGATGCTCCTCTTCGCCTTTGGCCTGGCCGCCGCCTTCATGGGGGTGTTCGGCGCCCTCATCGTGGGTTTCACCCTGCTGGATGGAATCTACGCCGAGGCCGGTATCGAGCCCAAAAGCAAGCTGGCCCGCCTGCTATGCCTGGGCGCCTTTATCACCATGTGTATCGGCCCTATGACCATCGGCAGCATGGCGGCCCTTAATCTGGCGGCAGGGCAGTTCTTTCTGGCCGCTGCTGGGGTGCAGGTAGTCACCTTCCGCTTCGTGGCGGAGGCCTTTGCCATTCTCATTGCCTTCTGCGCCGTCTTCGCTCTGGCCCTGCGCTTCCTCTTTCGGTGCGACATCCGAGCCCTGGGCCGGGTAGATCTGGCCCAGGCCCTGGCGGACAAGCCCCTGCGCCTGACCCGGAGGCAGTGGATCCCCCTGGCCGCCTTTCTGATCATCGCCCTCCACTCCTTCACCAGCCCCTACTGGCCTGAGATGCCGGTGCTGAGCGCCCTAAAGGAAATGGACACCGTTCTTTTTACCTCAGTGGCCCTGGCGGTGCTGGCCCTTATCCGGGTGGACGGGGAACAGATCTTCTGCCCTGTGGAGGCCTTCACCAAGGGCGTGAGCTGGCCCATTGTCATGGCCGTGGCCTCCATGGCAGCTATCGGCGGCCTGCTGGTGGCCGACGAGTACGGCATCAAAGCCTGGCTGACGCAGGCCCCGGGTGGCCTCTTCTCCAATCACAGCCCCCTGCTCTTTGTGGCCATGACGGTACTTATTACCTTGCTGCTCACCAACTTCTTCTCTAACACAGCCACCCTGCTGGTGGTCTCCTCCCTGGTATCCGCCCTGAGCGGTCCCCTGGTGGATGCAGGGTATGACATCACCATCCTGGCCGT
>ERZ834859.3953-NODE-3953-length-9899-cov-3.531390_pt1 | contig 9899 bp, 10 predicted proteins | sample MGYA00519947_ERZ834859 | MGnify/ENA primary metagenome ERZ834859 (study PRJEB31850, sample SAMEA3708763) | human gut metagenome | biome: human gut; feature: human-associated habitat; material: faeces | place: China | collected 2014 ...
AGGCGCAAGAGAAATCGGTTATATGTTCGGACAGTACAAGAGAATCAGAGGGATGTTTGAAGGCGTTCTTACAGGTAAGGGCCTTACATACGGCGGTTCTTTAGCAAGAACAGAAGCTACAGGTTATGGTTTATTATACATCACAGAAGAATTAATGAAGTGCCATGGCGATTCATTAGAAGGCAAGACAGTTGCTGTTTCAGGTGCCGGTAACGTTGCAATCTACGCAATCCAGAAAGCACAGCAGCTCGGTGCTAAGGTTGTTACATGCTCAGATTCAACAGGCTGGATTTATGATCCGGAAGGAATCGATGTTGAACTTCTCAAGGAAGTTAAGGAAGTTAAGAGAGCAAGATTAACAGAGTATGCAGCTGCAAGAAAGTCTGCTGAATACCATGAAAAGAAGAACGGCGAACACGGCGTATGGTCAGTGAAGTGTGACGTTGCACTTCCATGTGCTACACAGAACGAACTTGACCTTGATGACGCTAAGCAGTTAGTTGCAAACGGTGTAAAGGCTGTTTGTGAAGGTGCTAACATGCCTACAACTCTTGAAGCTACACAGTATTTCCAGAACAACGGTGTATGGTTTATCTGTGGTAAGGCTTCTAATGCCGGTGGTGTTGCAACATCTGCTCTTGAAATGAGCCAGAACAGCGAAAGACTCAGCTGGACATTTGAAGAAGTTGACGCTAAGCTCAAGAACATCATGGTTAATATCTATCACAATATTGATGATGCTGCTAAGAGATACGGCATGGAAGGCAACTATGTAGCCGGTGCAAATATTGCAGGTTTTGAAAAGGTTGTAAACGCTATGCTCGCTCAGGGTGTTTGCTAATTTAAAATAAATTTCATCACACAGACAAAAAAAGACACATTTTTACACTCCGGATTCGGTATGATAGCGGTTGTAAGAATGTGTCTTTTTATAATTCCATGAGCTATGGCTATGGCAGGGGTAATGAATCCGTGGTATAATACCTAAAATAAAAGAAGAGGAGGCTGTTGCAGATGATGAACTTATTTGAAGGTGTCAGAAAGATGACGGATGATGAAATCCGTATGCAGATCGCACTGTTTCGCAATGTCACCCTGCTGAATGCCGCGAAAGAAACGTCGGGTAAGGTGCTTGGCGGGCTGGCAGACATTGCCAACGCATTTGCGGAAAGCTTCAGCAAAAGAACGCCGTTTGATTTTCAGGTAACGCGCGTGTGTGACATGGTACGAAAAGAATATGACCGTTTAAAGGCAAATGACCGGGTGCAGTTAGAATACGAACTCAAAAAAATTCTGACCGAAAAATGCAGGGAGCTGGTGCCGGAAGAATCCGAAGAGCCGGATGAAGAACGGCTCTCCTTTTTAATCATCAATGAAGCAGCGAAAGTCTACGGAATCCATAAATATAAGACACCGTCGGGTAAAATCGAAGCTGTCAGTACAGCTTATAATAATGCACTGCTGTCCGTGATACATACAAGACTGCAAAAGCAGGGCAAAGAAGAAGTAATCCATACCGACCAGAAAATTCAGGATGCCATGAATGCCGTATCATTGGATACCAAGCGCCAGCTGCAGTCTGCGCTTATGCCAAAGGAATTCAGCGGACGGTGCATCGGACGTATTTTAAGACTGGAACGTTCCACAAAGTACCTTTCGTATACGGTGACATTTTTAGGCTACGGCTGTTTTGATGAGGTATTATCCAACGTATCTGCCGTCTTTTCGGCGATGCGGGCGTTCAAACGGATTTCACGTGTACTGTTTGCACAGATGATATGGAAAATAAAAAATACAAGTCATTTGACATTTACCATAGCAGAAAATGTCCTTCCGGCATATCTGGACCCGGTCAGACGTCAGGAATTTATGATACAGGAACAGGAATTCCGTGCGGCGCTGGCAGGAAGAATTGAATCGGAGCAGCAGTATGCAAAGTGTGAACAGGCAGTCACAAAACAGGAAGAAAAAGCAGCCGATGCAAAACAGCGGCTGGAACTGATGCAGCGGGATTATGATGAATTACAGATGAAATTTATGGGGCTTGAAAGCCGTAAAGATGAATATATGAACAGGACAAGACCGGAAAATGAAACAAAAGACTATTACAGCGAAGTGAATGAAACCAAACGCCGGTTAGACCGGGCGCAGGCACAGCTGTCAAAGGCCGGAGCAAAATACCGCGAAGAGGAAGAAAAGCGCGGCAGGGCAGAATCCGAAAAGAATACGGCGATGCTGAACCTGGAAGTGGTAAAGCGCAAAACGGAAGAAGAAGTCCGTGAACGGGCGCGGGAAATTGAAAAAGTGTGGAAAGCTTTTTTCTTCCGGTTTTCATTTGAGGAGGATTTGTTTGAGTCGGTTGTGATTCATTTCACAAGGGATGAGGTTTTAATTATAGAAGAAATGTTAAAAGAACTGCATGAAAGCCGGAATACGGGAAGTTTTGCCTATGAAACAAAACAGGAAGAAGACCATACGGAAAGCGTGACCTATACGGTGACGCCGGGCGAAAAGGTTATCCGTATCGTTTATGAGAAAACACACATTATGCAGATAGGATAAAGAGGACAGTGAAAAATGACGGAAAACAGATATTGTGACATAGAAGCGTTTCTGGATACGATTCCACAATATGCAGAAGAAAGTGGTGTTGTGCGGGCAGGCGCACTGCTTGAAGAATTGGGACATCCGGAAAAAACATTAAAAATCATTCATGTTGCAGGCAGCAACGGAAAAGGTTCAGTGTGTGCCTATTTAAACAGGATTCTGATACAGCACGGCTTTAGGACAGGACTGTTTACATCCCCGCATTTAGTTGATGTCAGGGAGCGTATCCGCATTGATAATGAAATGGTTTCCAAAAGTGATTTTGTACAGGCATTTGACAGGGTACACAGTGCAGCAAAACGTCTGCAGAAGAAAAATATCACGCTGGCATATTTTGACTGGCTGTTTGGCATGGCGCTGCTGTTATTTGTGCAGAAACAGGCCGATTTTGTCATTCTGGAAACCGGACTTGGCGGGCGGCTCGATGCCACCAATGCAGTACAAAATCCGGTGCTGTCCGTGATTACAACCATCAGTTTAGAGCATACTGCGGTGCTTGGGGATACCCTTTCACAGATAGCAAAAGAAAAGGCGGGCATTTTAAAGCAAGGTGTTTCTGCAGTTTATTCGGCAAAAGAACCGGAAGTCATTCACGTGATGGAGCAGACCGCAGAAAATGCAGGTGTTCCGGTATTGGAAGGTGTAACACCGGCAGACTATCAAATTACGAAAAACACAGGAAAGTGTATTGATTTTTCACTGCATAATGGTTATTATAAGAATGATTGTTTTTCTCTGGCAACAGGAGCTGTTTATCAGGCGGAAAATTGCAGCCTCGCTTTAACCGGTGCGGCACTTTTGCAGAAGGCAGGCATTTTACAGCTTGATGAGGGGAAAGTAAGGCAGGCCGTTTTTGAAACCTGCTGGGAAGGCAGAATGGAAGAAATTGAGCCGGATATTTATATTGACGGTGCACACAATCCGGAGGGCATTGAAGCATTTATCCGGTCGGCGCGTTCTATTTGCGGGAAAAGACCGGCAGTTCTTTTATTTTCAGTTGTAAAAGATAAGAATTTTGAGCAGATGATTGGGATGCTTGCGGCATCTGGGGTATTTACCCATTATATTATTGTACAGATGCAGACAAAAAGGCATCTTGCAGGTGAGAGTATCGAAGAACTGTTTGCAAAGTATACATCAGCCCCCCTGACAGAGTTTGACGAATCCTTTGACGGATATTTATATGGAAAGAAACTGCAAGAGGAGATTCCTGACAGCGTATTATTTTGTACAGGGTCTTTATATCTGGCAGGTGAAATTAAACAGAAGCTGCAAAATGGCAGATAAGGAAAAAGGAAAGGTTTGGTATAAGATTATGATAGATTTTGATGAAGAAATTAAGAAGTTTCAGCCGAGTCTGGAAGTTGATGATGCGGAAGAAGCGATTTATAATAATGATGTGCCGGACATCACAGACCTGATTGCAAAGATTATGGAAGATATTTCAAAGTAAGACGTACTGGATTTGGAGGAAAAGATGAGATGTTATAAATGCGGTGCCACACTGACGGCATCTGACAGATGTCCGCAGTGCAAGGCGGACGTTTCAGTCTATAAAAGAGCGGCAAAAGCTTCCAACGCCTATTATAATCTTGGTCTTGCAAAGGCAAAGGTCAGGGATTTGACAGGTGCGGCAGAAAGCTTAAAAACAAGTGTGATGATTCACAAAAACAACATAGAGGCAAGGAACCTGTTAGGACTTGTTTACTGTGAAATGGGTGAAGTGGTTGAGGCACTCAGCCAGTGGGTTATCAGTAAGAATTTACAGCCGGACAACAATCCGGCAGGGTCTTATATTGCACAGATTCAGTCGAATCAGGGCAGGTTTGATGCGGTAACAACAACGATAAAGAAATATAACCAGGCATTAAACTATGCCAAAGAAGGCAATCTGGACATGGCAACCATACAGCTTAAAAAAATTGTTGGCCAGAATCCGCATCTGATAAAGGCACACCAGCTTTTAGCGCTGATTTATATCAAAGACGGCGAATATGCAAGAGCCAGAAAGCTGCTGATGTCTGTTTTAAAAATTGACCGCAACAACACGCTTGCGCAGCTGTATTTAAAGGAAATCGAAGAAGCACAGCAGTTAAAGAAAAAGCAGGGTGCGCGTTCCAATGAATTTTTACCGCAGAAGCGTGAAAAGCGTGAAACAAAGGTGATAGAAAGCCAGCCGCTCAGTGGAAATGATGTGATTCTGCCGCGGTCATCATATAAAGAGCCGGGCAACGGTGCTATTACGATTGTGAATATCCTTGTCGGTGTTGTAATCGGTGCTGCACTCATCTGGTTTTTAGTAATGCCGTCCCGTTACAAGGGCATTACGGAGGATTATAATAAGAGCCTTCAGGATTACAGCGAACAGCTCTCATCCGGCAATGTGGAAATCAATTCCCTCACGAAGCAGTTAGAGGATATAAAGTCGGAAAAAGAGGCACTCGAAGGACAGCTTTCGGGATTAAGCGGAGAAGGCGGAAGCAATAAGCTGTTAACTGCCGTTATAAGTGCAGCTAATTCATATATTGCAAATGATACTGCAACCGCAGCCAAGGAACTCATGGATATTGATGTCAGCTCACTGCCGACAGATGATGCCAAGAAACTGTATAATACCATTGCAGAAGCGGCGATGAAGCCTGCGGCAAATGAATTTTATACACAGGGTACAACAGCTTACAATAAAGCGGATTACACAACAGCCGCCACTGCATTTGTAAATGCGTATAAGTGTGACAGCACGAAGGCAGAAGCAGCTTATTATGCGGCAAAGAGTTATGTGGCATTAAACCAGACGGAAGATGCCAAGAAGTACTATCAGTACATTGTGGATGGATTCCGCTCAAGCTCGTACTACTCAGAAGCCAATGCATATGTAACATCGCATTCATAAAGATACGTAAAAAAGATAAACCTGTCAGACGGTAAAAACCGCTGGCAGGTTTTTTGCTGTCTGAAATGAAAGCTGTCTAAAATGAAAAGCCACAGTAGGAAAAAATGTGACGGCAGACGACATTTCAGGCAGGAACAGCCGGACAGGCACAAAAAGCGGAAAGTGTTGCAAAAAGAAAGGGAGGATTGGCATGGAAGCAGCAAAAAGTGCGGCAAATGAAGAAATGCAGGAAAATAAGCATACGGATTACATTTATATGGTTACAGGGGACAGGCTGGTAATCAGTATGAATGCGGAACTTGACCATCATCTGGCAGATGAAATGCGGGATGTGATAGATACAATTATTGAGGAACGTGGGGTGCGCCATCTCATTTTTGATTTTTCAAAAATCAGTTTTATGGACAGTTCGGGAATCGGGCTGATTATGGGGCGGTATAAGAAACTGCAGGAAAACGGCAGTATCAGCATTGCGGGGGCAAATGACAGTATCCAGCGGATTATTTTAATATCCGGACTGCATAAGCTGGTACATACCTGTAAGGACGTTTCGCAGGCGGCAAAAAATATAGAAAAATAGGAGAGGACATGGAAATGAAAGCAGATAATGCGATGGAAGTGATATTTGATGCAAAATCTGAAAATGAGAGTTTTGCAAGAGTAACAGCAGCGGCATTTTGCACACGCCTAGACCCGACGGTGGAGGAAATTGCGGATATTAAAACAGCGGTTTCAGAGGCTGTTACAAACAGTATCGTACACGGATATGAGGGCATAGAAGGAAAAATCACGTTAAAGGTAAGCCTAGTAGGACAGGAAGTACAGATTGAAGTCCACGACGACGGAATCGGCATTGAAAATGTAGAGCAGGCAATGGAGCCGCTTTATACAACCAAACCGGAGCAGGAACGTTCCGGCATGGGATTTTCCTTTATGGAAGCTTTTATGGATGAGTTAAAAGTGTATTCCGGTAAAAACAGCGGAACAACGGTGATTATGAAAAAAAGAATAGGTGTAGAAAATTAGCAGATAGGGTGTGATTATATGAATCATACTAAGGAACTGATTGAAAGAGCGCACAGAGGAGATGAGAAAGCAAGGGAAACACTCGTATTGGAAAATATGGGACTGATTGGAAGCATCGTGCGGCGTTTTGCCGGAAGGGGGTATGAGCAGGAAGATTTGTTCCAGATTGGGAGTATCGGGCTGATTAAAGCTGTGGATAAGTTTGATACGGCATTTGACGTTAAATTTTCAACCTACGCCGTACCGATGATTACCGGGGAAATTAAACGGTTTCTGCGGGACGACGGCATGATAAAGGTCAGCCGGACACTGAAGGAAAATTCAGTGAAAATGGCGAGAATGATTGAGGAATACAGAAAAGAACACCTGTGCGAGCCAACCGTGGAACAGATTGCACAGCAGACGGGAATTCCCCCGGAAGAAGTTGTCATGTCTTTTGAAGCGGCGGCAGATGTGGAATCCATTTACAGGACAGTCTATCAGGGGGATGGAAGCGAAGTCTGTCTGATTGATAAAATCGAAGAAAAACGCAATTATAATGAAGAAAGTGTCAACCGCATGGTGATTGCACAGATTATGGAAGAACTGCCTGAAAAAGAGCGTACACTGATCCGGATGCGCTATTTTGAAGAACGCACGCAGACCGATATAGCGGCAAAGCTTGGAATCTCACAGGTACAGGTTTCCAGAATGGAAAAGAAAATTTTAGCATCCATGAAGAAAAAACTTGCGTAAAAGCGCATAAAAACAGAGGTCATTGCAGATACTTCCCTTGTAAACAGCAGAAAGGGACAGGAAAGCGATGAGTGAAACATTATATATCCAGATTAACAGAAATATTCAGGTCGATAAACGGGAAATCACTATCGGCGATGTGGCAGCTCTCCTTTGTAAGAACGCCGGCATAACAGCACGTGTAAAAACGATAAAGCTGATTACGCTGCCGGATGTTCCGAAAAGGAGAGTTTCTTTTTCTGTAATAACCGTAATGGAAAAAATCGAAAAGATTTACCCGGATTTACAGCTTGTAAGCATTGGGGAAAGCGACTTTATTGTGGATTATATCCGTCAGAAAAAGAAAAGCCGGGTATGGCAGGGGCTGATGGTAGCATTTGTTTCCGTTTTTACGTTTGTCGGAAGTGCCTATGCCATCATGGCATACAACAATGATGTCAGTACCAATGAAATCTTTGAAAAGGTATACGAGATGATGGGAACGGGTAATTTTCAGGAATATAAGGTCATTGAAATTGCTTACGCGGTGGGTCTGCTGCTGGGCATTGTCGTTTTCTACAATCATTTTGCGGGAAAACATTTTACGGGCGATCCGACACCGATTCAGGTGGAAATGGACAAATATGAAACGGATATTGACAACTGTATGATTGACCGCAGCAGCACGGAAGGAAAGGAAAAATAATGGATGGGATGGAACTTTTAAAGCTGGCAGTACAGATTGCCATCGGACTGGCAGCAGGCGGTTTTACGGCGGCGGGATATTTTGCGGTAATTACCAGTGTCGGCATGATAAACCGCATTGTCGATGTCACCAATACCAAAGCGTACATTCCGTATTTTGAAGAAGTCATCATCTGGGGCGCATCCCTTGGAAATGTATGGTTCATCTTTGACCTGCCGCTGCCGGCCGGTATGCCGGGTGCTGTTTTATACGGTCTGCTTTCCGGGATGTTTATCGGATTGTTTGCCGTCAGTCTGGCAGAAAATATTAAGGCACTGCCAATCTTTGTAAGGCGTGTGCGGATTGGTGCAGGACTTGGCATTGTCGTGCTTGCAATCGGTCTGGGAAAAGCAGCAGGACATCTATTGTATTATCTGAAATTATATCCATAATACAGTATACAGAATACAAAATGAAAGAAAATGCAGCGGGCATCATAAGTATATCAGGGCATGCAGCGTAGATGTATAAGGAGGCAGTGTAATGGGAAAAGAAAAAGACGATAAAAATAAAATTGAGATTGTAAGTGCGGGTGCAGAGCCGGGGACGGGCGGCGGTCCGGTTAAAAGAGAAGAAAGCAGGGAACAACAGCGAAATGAGCAGTATAACCAGTATGTAGAGCAGGTGACACCAAAGGCAAACTGCCTGTTAAACTGTGTCAAAGCATTTATCACAGGCGGTTGTATCTGTACAGTTGGACAGATTCTGACGGTGCTGTTTTTAAACAGCGGCATGGGAAAGGACGAAGCTGCTGCGTATACGACAATCAGTCTTGTTTTTGCCAGCGTTGTGCTGACGGGATTAAATATATATCCGCTGATTACGACATGGGGCGGTGCGGGAAGCTTAGTGCCGATTACCGGCTTTGCAAACAGCGTGGTAGCGCCTGCGATTGAATATAAAAAAGAAGGACAGGTATTCGGTATCGGCTGCAAAATTTTTACTATCAGTGGTCCTGTGATTTTGTACGGCATTTTAAGTTCTTGGATACTGGGCGTGATTTACCTGATTGTTGTCAGCCTGCGTGCTGTGTAACCGTGTAAAAATGAAGGGAGAAGTTGATGCAATGATTGTGGGAAAACAAAGTATTTTATTTGAAGAAAATGTATATATAGAAGAAACGGCATGCGTTGCAGGACAGAAGGAATCGGAAGGACCGCTTGGAAAACTTTTTGATGTGGTTGTGGAAGATGCGATGGCAGGCATGGAAAACTGGGAAGAAGCAGAAAGTACCTTACAGCAGCTGGCTGTGGATAAACTGCTTGAAAAATGGGATGGCAAAAAAGAAGATTTGCGTTATATTTTTGCAGGAGATCTGCTGGGGCAGTTGATAGCCACATCATTCGGGCTGATGCAGTATGAAATTCCGATGTTCGGATTATACGGGGCCTGTTCTACTTTTGGTGAAGCGCTGTCGCTTGCGGCAATGACGGTTCATGCAGGTTACGCCGGTCATGTCATTGCACTGGCTTCCAGTCATTTTGCAAGTGCCGAAAAACAGTTCCGTTATCCGCTGGAATACGGCAACCAGCGGCCACCGGCTTCGACATGGACAGTTACAGGCTGCGGGGCAGCCGTTATTGGTACGGAAAAAGGCGAGGTCTGTATCCGTGGCATTACGACCGGAAAAGTGATTGATTTTGGTGTAAAAGATTCAATGAATATGGGTGCGTGTATGGCGCCTGCAGCAGCAGATGTCATTGCAGCCAATTTAGAAGACCTGCAAAAGGATGTTACGTATTATGACTGCATTATTACGGGAGATCTGGGGGCAGTCGGTAAAACCATTCTTATGGATTTGCTAAAGGAAAAGGGATATGACCTGACGGGCAGATATACTGACTGCGGACTGGAAATCTTTGATGCGGAAAGCCAGGATACGAAAGCGGGTGGAAGCGGCTGCGGCTGTTCTGC
>ERZ834859.3958-NODE-3958-length-9890-cov-2.522115_pt1 | contig 9890 bp, 10 predicted proteins | sample MGYA00519947_ERZ834859 | MGnify/ENA primary metagenome ERZ834859 (study PRJEB31850, sample SAMEA3708763) | human gut metagenome | biome: human gut; feature: human-associated habitat; material: faeces | place: China | collected 2014 ...
CCGGTGCCGTTGACTGCTCCGGATGGATTGCCGAGCAAAACACAGCACTCATGGACAACATCAATGCAGTTGTCGGCAAGGATGTTTTCAGCGCTGAAGCCCGGCAGGTTCTTAAAAAAGGGTCTACTGGCGGGGCCGCGGGCATCATCCAAGCCGTAAGTGAGGCCACAGGCGAACAGCTTTCCAATGCGGAACTCACTCCGGACAAAATCCGCGAAGGAATGATGATCGGCATGGATACCGGTGAACACGGGTGGGACGCAGGCCGGTACAAGGGCATTGACCATATTGTCCAGACATTCCGTGATCCAGAAACCGGACAAATGATGGTCAGCGAATCATCTTCCAAGCGCGGCGTTCACGCTACACCTTACGAAGAATGGTATAAGCAGTGGGGGGGGAAGGCCAACCTGTATGGCACGGACGTCACCCGGCTAGCAGACGCTTCCATGTTGGAAGGATTCAAGCCAGCCACCCCTGAAACGAGACTTCAAGAGGCAAGCCCACTCTCCAACATCGTGCATTCATCTGAAGCTCGGCCAGTTCAACCAGCTCTCCAACCAGAACCTAACCGAAAAGAAACTGAATCTATCAGAGAAATACGAGAGAAACAGCCCTCTGTACAGGCCAACGATGACATGCACCTGCTCCTCAAGGAAATGAAGGGGATGTTTGCGCAGTTCACAAGCACGTTGCAAGGGATGGCCCAGAAATCCTCCAACGGTGAAGAAAAACGGAACAATCAAGAAATACGCATGGATTATGATGATCCTTACGTCTATAATATGGCTCATGATCGGGTGTAATAATGGCAGAATCCATATTTGATGCACAGAGAAATCTTCGTTCCGCACCACAACAGGATATAGAAAAATTTTCTAATGTAGAGGCAATGAATGAACGCATAAGAGAATGGTTTGAGACTCCAGAGGGGACAATGGCACATAATCCTTCATGGGGTCAAAATATCTCTGCATTCAAACATGATCCATTAGGAAATGACATCAGTATTCAAATAGAAATGGCAATTTCCTATAAACTTCCAATTGATATAGAAGATATTCAACTCATAGGAATAGAAACGGCCATTGAAGATATTGATTTACTCAAAATCTACATTATACACCAGTATGGAGATGTACTGGTAAACTTTATGATGCGGTAACTATATGATTTTAAGTCAAATTGTTATTGAAAAGTTTAAATCCCTGATTGGTGCCATGGAGCCTTGGAAATCCCTTAAAGGTTCCCAATTCGTTCAACATCTCGCCATCATGCTTGGTTGGAGCATCGAAGATGCTTCATACAAGGTTGAACGAGCACATCAGGAAGGTTTTCTGGATACTGCAATCAATCGTTCTTCCATATTGGCGCATGGTGAAGATCGCGAATATATACCGCGAAAACCAACTCCCGGGCGTGGTAAGGCTAATATCATAAACCAAGGCGGTTTTTCCATAACACTATTGCGTGGTATGGAATTTATGTCAGATGGACAAAACCAATATTGTCTTAATGAAACTACCGTCATTCCAGCTCATTCAACAGTAGAAGCAGCATTTACACAATCATGGAAAGAAGAAATTACACATGAAATTACGGAAGAAAAGCCCTTTTACGAAATACTCTTCGGAAGGGACATCTCTCCAACCGTGATGGATTTTTCCGTTCATGTAGACGAAAACGGGCGTGGAGAGTTTGAACTTTGGGTATATAATCGGCGCTTCTTCAATGTAGGTGCCGATGCGTCTTGTTATGATGAATTTTACCACTATACCGATCAAATCGGTATCCGCTTTGGCAATGGGATTTTTGGGCGTATCCCTCCTAAAGGTGCAATCGTCAAAATTACGATGACACGGACGCTCGGCGATGTTTTTCTCTTATCAGGACAAACCCTCTACCCCATTGAAGAGCTGACATATCCTAACGGCGAACCAGCTTCTATTTCCATTGAAGTATCCGAAACAATCCAAGACGGTTCTGATATGGAACCAACAGAGGAAATGCGTAGGAACCTCCATTATTGGCCTGTCTACGATGAGCGTCTTATATGGGATAATGATTATGGATTTTTCCTAAAAAGGCGTTTTCCTGAAGTTGTATTTGTAAAAGCATGGGGAGAGGAAGATGCTGAAAAGATGTGGGGATACAATGTTGAACATATCAATAAAATCTGGATAGCCGCGTATGCTCCGCGAACCGGGATTAGGGAAGATGTAATGAAGGCTATTTCAGATGTTCCCATGATGTGCAGAAATTTCAAATGGCATGATGTAGAACACATTTCTTTTTCCGTCAAAATTGTTGGAAAGGTATTATCCGATAGGATCATTGAAGATGTAAAAAATGATATTTTGAAGACCCTACAGGATGCCTATGGCCGCGACTCGACGAATAGACGCGATAGCGTGAGATTACACGAGATTTACGAATGTATCTATGGAACGGGGCACTTCGATAAAACAACCGGTGCTTGGTTTGAAGCAACCATCGAAGGACAACACCAAGCTGAATTCATATACCAAATGGTGAGCATAGATATTAAAGCCAGTGCCCCCGACATCACCTATGTCCAGTAGACTCCGTGATAGCATGATGAGAAGCGACGGCCCCGTCTGATTCAGTCGGGGCCGTCGCTTCACTAAATCCGTAAATACGGCACATATGGGATAGTTTTTATTGTCCACATCATTTTACCCCGTATCCTTGCTGAAAAGAATGTGTTCCGCTTTCGGCAAGGATTTTTCGTGAAAGACTGGCTCGTCAAAAGACTCACCCAGCTTCACGGTGATCTTGTTGGCTCCGGTCAGCTCCAGCACAGGATCCATCTCGCCTGTCACCGTGATCGTCCGCTTTGCCGTAGAGCTATGGGAATTTTTCTTTGACCCTGCCCTTTCACGACTGGAACGACTCCGCTCGTACTATCAAGCGGATGAGGCTGACCTAGATCGCAAATTGCGGGAGATGGGGGATTACTTCCAGGCTGACTTTTCCCGCTTCGAAGACAAACCCATTGCCGTGAGCTGGCGTAACCTTGAGTTAAAATACAAGGATTTGGAGCTCATCCTCACCTCAACATTCCGGCGTCATTACAAAAACCTCCCCGTAGAGTGGTATCCTCTCTTTGCTCCGGTAGATCGTCCCTATGGGAGTCTCTTTCTCCCACTGCCCAAACTTCCTGCACTACCGAGCGAAAAAAACATTCCCCCCGAAGGAATGTTCCTGACCTCACGTGGAATGCTTGGAGCGGATCGGACTGCCCTGTTGGAACTGGGAATGTCACGGGAACAGTTTCTTGCCCGTGCAATTCCCCTTCTCAAGAGAACTAAGCCTCTCCATATCGTTTTTGACGGCCCTCTGTTCTATATTTTCCACCCAATTCCTTTTGAGTGCGACACTTCGTTATCTTCAGATGCAGAACGGAGTTTTTTTGTCCCATTCTCAGTCAGAGGGCTATGTTTCGACATTACAGCAGCAGATACACAATCTCTTGATCTTGATACATTAAGCTTTAGTCGTGAAAAAAACCTTTTCTATTCTCTATCTTGGAAGATGGATAGGCAATCACACCTGGATAAATGTGCTTGCTTTGATGACTGTGCTGCGGATCTGTTTTGCTTAGACATGCCAATTGGAGACTCTTATGTCTAAAAAAGAGGCTAAAACATGGCAGCAAGCAAAATTGCTGAATGCCTATTACATAAAAGTCGCTAAAGCCGCTGTGAATCAGGGAGGATGCCCACGATTCACCTCATTCAGGGCTGGTTTCGCACCCCAATTGGAAGGCCCCCTTGATGAAAGAGGCAATCCCACTGTTGCGGATATTCCTGCCGGGATGCAATCAGTGCCAAACGAATTTTACCGTGGCATCATAGAAGGACATTTTTCAGGAGATACAGCCCTTGCTGTATGTGAAATTCCCAAAAATGCTGCACCTTCACCAGTGAAGTTCAACTTCATCGGTATATTTGACCAAGATGATGACATGGTTGCTGCGTGCGTGACTCTCACCGACTGGCTTACCCCAGAAGAGCTGGATCGCTCCTATCTCGCAGTGACATTCCCCATTGAAGAAGAGGCTGCGTCATGACTGAGCCTATCCTGCACCAAACCGTGAAATGGCGTGAACAGTACGTTTCGAGCGCATTAAACGCTAAATTTTTCGGTGTAATACGCCCTGGCATCTATAAAGGATTTTTCCTATCTCCCTCTCCCAATCCAATGAGCGTTATAGTCGGAAATGGAGACTCTACTTGTAGCGTCGCTGTAGTTGATCGCGATCAACGCTCACTCACGATAACAATGCACGATGAGGGCGAGGTAAAAGTACCCGCAAAAGGAACATGGCTGATCTGCATTGAAGCCTATTATGTCCCTACACAGATTGGATACCAGCGCATTGTTGTAAGAGAGCGTGCAGAGAAACACCATATTATTTTGGGAACCGTCATTGCTACAGGTGACGATGTTGTTATCACTGCGGAGAATATCTCCCTTGCCCAAAGGCAACAGAGTACAATTCCAACATCAGACGATATATCACTACTTTGGAAACACGTAGATATATTGTCCGCGCGCGATTCCCGCGACTGGAAAACTTCTCAAAAAATATCAGCAAATAGTATTGTTGAACTCCCTCTCTCTTATGAAGTTGGCTCCGATTCGCTTCTACTCTTTTGTGAATGCTGCGGGCTGCTCCGTCCTCCATATATCGAAGAAATAGGAGTCATAGGAGAACGTTCAACGTCTATACGCGTAGCCTTTGACATCCCGGCTGGCGTGATGCTGACACAAATCTTGATTGCAGGAGGAGTCTCTGGTTCCCCAACAGGCGAGGCAGGAGGCACTGGATCACTACCCACAGATGTCCTGCAAATGATTAACGATGCAGTAGCCACTGCCAAAGCAGCATCCATACGTGCGAATGAATCAGCAGACCGGGCAGATCAGGCGGCAGAAAACTTAGGCATACCCATTACACTAAAAAATACAGATTAACATGTAGTTATGGAGAAGATTATGTCTTTCGAAAAGAAACGGATGTTCTACAAAGACCCTGTGACCGGTCAGGAAAAGCCTTTTCATCCTGAAACCGATGCGGGCGTCGTCAAGGTTGGAGAGTCCACACTTGATGTCGAGCTGGCAGCACTCAAGCAGCCCGCAACGCAATCTGCCCCAGGCCAGATGTCCGCAGCCGACAAGACGAAGCTCGACGGGCTCCAAACCTACACCCATCCCGACTCTGGAGTGAGCGCCGGGACGTATAAGTCCGTAACCGTTGATGCCGAGGGGCATGTCACCGCCGGGACAAACCCAATGACACTTGCCGGGTACGGCATCACTGATGCCGCACCCAAGGAAAGCCCTGTGCTGACTGGAACACCGACCGCGCCAACCGCGAATATGGAAACTTCCACACAGCAGATCGCGACGACTGAGTTCGTACACAATGCCGTCAACGCGGTGTTGGGTGCCAATAATGCAATGGTGTTCAAGGGAACCATCGGCTCTACGAATGCGACCTTCACGGCACTCCCGACGACCGACTACTCCATCGGCTGGACATACATGGTTGCCGAGGGCGGAACGTACGCTGGCCAGCAGTGTGAAATCGGTGACTTGCTCATCTGCATCAAAGAGTTTGCCTCTTCCGCCAATGATGACGACTGGACCGTGGTTCAAACCAATCTGATCGGGGCGGTGACCGGCCCATCCTCCGCCGTCGCCCAACGCGTGGCGGTTTTTGCCGACGCCACGGGTAAGACGATCAAGGATTCCGGCCACACAATCGAGACGTCCGTTCCCGCTGATGCGAAGTTTACTGACACCGTATACACACACCCGAGCTCCGGTGTCTCCGCCGACACATACGACGCGGTAACAGTCGACGTACAGGGCCATATCACTGCCGGGCAGAAGCTCACGGCGGCGCAAAAGCTCTCTGCGACTGGAATCACGAAAACCGCTGCACAGGTGAATCAGGCTGTTGACAGGATTGAGGTGGCCGTACTCGGTGCGTCCGATCCCGTGCCCGCGACTTTGGCCAACGGCGGGCTGATCCTTCGCGGTATCGCGTAGCCGTCTGAATGGCCGGGAATATCCCCTCTTCCGGAGCCTCTATGGGTATCAAGCTTCAAAAAAAGACCACTTCAGGTATCCAAGACGTCTTTGTCTACGAACCGCGCCATGCAGACTGGACGCTGGATGCAGCCGTCGCCGCCAACGGCACACTGGCGCTTCCCGTGAATTATGCCGTAGGCAAAGAGAAAGTGACTCTCGTTATTGATGGCATTACTTTGAATTCAAATAATTTTTCTTTGATCGGTACTTCGGATGCCCCCTCCAACATAGTTAAAATGCTGTTTTCCGTCCGCAAGGGTGCCGAGTGCAGCGTGAGTATTACAGGAGTTTGAGATATGAGTGCGACACCTTGGCTGCTACGGGAAACCAATCCAGAATGGCGTGATGATCACGATTATACAATAGGGAGCTGCAAACGTGGTTCAAATGGCAAAATCTATTTTGCTCTAAAGCCCTCTGGACCGAACTCTGGTGGAGCACAAAACCCCACTACTACAGATGGTTACTGGGTTTCCCTTGCGGACTCACTCAAGCAGGGAGGAATCAACGCCTTGCTGCCCGAAGAGATCGGGGCCGCTCGCGGCAGCCGTATTTCAGCGACAACGCCAGCAACGGCGGGTTGGTATAGAATCGCCCAGTCTGCTGTAAGCATCAATAATTGTTTGGGACTGCTTGAAATTACAGGAGCTGCCAGTGGCGCGCATAGCGCGACGCTTTTGTCTGCCGGTATCTCGTATGGCGTCAATCCAGTGCTCATCCAGCACGCCCATGTCCCATATTCGGTACCTGGGCTGACTAAAGCCCGCATCGTCTATCACAAGACATATTCCGGGAACTACGCATACCTTGAAGTGTACCTCAGCGTCGCAAAGGCTGAGGTCATCTCCGTCAACATGATCGGTGGCCAAGGCTGGACACTCCTTGCACCGAGCACGGCGGGAGGGATTCCCGAAGGATACTCTGCTGCCGAACTCACATTTGTAGCGGGAAAAATCGTTGGAAATGTGGCAGGCAGTGTCACCGGGAACGCGGGCACGGCGACGAAGCTTGCCACAGCCCGTACCATCACTCTGAGCGGTGACGCCACTGCATCGGGCACCTTTGACGGTTCAGGCAACCTCACGCTGGCCACAACGCTCAAAAACAGCGGGGCCACGGCGGGAAGCTACGGGCCGGGAGCCAATGCCACCCCCGCCTTTGGAGCCTCCTTTGAAGTGCCGGAAGTCACCGTAGACGCCAAGGGCCGGGTGACATCCATCGCGGAAAGGACCGTCAAGCTGCCTGCGGCTCCTACCAGTATCACGGGTAATGCTGGCACGGCGACGAAATGGGCGACAAAGCGCACTGTCGACGGCGTGCAGATGGACGGCAGCGCCAACGTGCATCACTACGGGACATGTTCGACCGCAGCGGCGACAGCGGAGAAGGCGGTTGCCCTCACGGGGTTTGTTCTTGCCACCGGCGCGGTCATTCGCGTGAAGTTCACGGTCACGAACACGGCGGCCAACCCGACGCTCAACGTCAATGCGACGGGAGCAAAGCCCGTCTATTACCGAGGTGCAGCGATTACCGCCGGGACACTGGCGGCAAACAGAACCTATGAGTTCGTCTACAACGGCACACAGTATGAACTTGTGGGCGACGTGGACACGAACACGACCTATTCCCTCGCTACGGCCACCAAAGATGGGCTCATGGCCAAAGCGGACAAGAGCAAGCTGGACGGGGTGGCTGCGGGCGCGGAAGTCAACCAGAACGCCTTTAGTAAGATCGTCGTTGGGTCGACGACCATCATAGCCGATACCGAGATCGACACGCTGACGCTCGTGGCCGGGACGAACATCACGCTTACACCCGACGCGACAAACGATAAAGTCACAATCACGGCGAAGGACACGACCTATACAAACATGACTGGAGCCACGGCCTCGGCTGCTGGCAAGGCCGGGCTTGCCCCCGCCCCCGCCGCGGGCGCGCAGGGCAAGTACCTGCGCGGCGACGGGACGTGGCAGACGCCCCCGAATACGACCTACGCCGTGGCCACGCAGTCAGCCAACGGGCTCATGTCCGCCACCGACAAGAAATCCGTGGACTATGCGGAAGCCTTGCGCCTTTCTTTCATAGGCGTCCCGCGCTACTGGCGCTCGACGACTCTCCCCGCAAACCACGTATGGGCGAATGGGGACCTCGTCCTGTTCTCCGACTGGCCTGAGCTGAAAAAAGTTTATGATGCTGGTGGGTTCACAGGAATGTTGCTCGCCTACAACGCCAATGCAGCAACCATCGCCGCTAACCTCGGAAAATGGCGACCAAATGCCGCTAACCCTACGGGATTATACGTTCCTAAGCTAGGCGACCAGTTTTTCCGAGCTTGGACGGGGGCGGGGGAAGCTGGTGTCTGTGCCACTGACACGGGCCGTACTCTGACTGCGGGCTGGACGACCGGGTGGGCGCAATCTTTTATCCCGACCGTCTATACAGGCGGTGCGGTCTATGCTGAAACCAGCACGGCGACACAGGCTAGCGTCACGGCGACTGATCCTGTTATCCAGCCTTTTCATGTAGTTTTTGACGCTGCCCGCGTTTGGGGTGAGCACGTGGGAATGGAGTTTTCCCCGGCACATATCCGGTTCCCTGTCGTTTTGTATCTCGGTAATCCGGCCTAGGCCGGGAGGCCAAGGTAAAGGATAACAGGTAAAGCCACGTTGATTGGACGGTTTTCAACGGCTGTCGGGACTGTCTTTGAAACATCGACCCCGAAGGTGTGGTAGGCCGCCCCATCTATCGTTTGATAGCATCCAGATGAATAATTGCCGTTGTATGCACAGCCACCCCCTACAGATGTGTAAGCAGGACTATCCCACCACGCTTCGATAGTCCGTATTGCGTCCCCCTGATAACTCCCGGCTTCCCGGCTGCCCCCCACCCAAGCTCGGAAAAGCGCAGGGTGAGATTAAAAGTCATGCAGAATTGCCTAGATAGACAATACAGGGTTGCCAGATATGTACCGGAGCGAACTCCACCCCACTGTGGTTGCCCCAAACACGAGAGGCTCGAAAATTGTATGCGCTTGTTTGTGATGATGTGCCTCCCGTTATTGCCAGTGTGTTAAAGTCGAGGGTGCTTGCACCAAAAGCACCAGAACCCGTCGCAACCCAACCTTCCGCTGCTGCGGTAAATGTCTGGTCGCCGGTGAGCTCTCTGCCCGTATCGGCTTGCCAGCTTCCAGCCTCTCCCGTCCCCGTCCACCCTCGGAAAGGCGCGAGCTAGGCTGAAATTCCCTTTCAATTCACTGTGCTATTTGAAAAGAACATAGAGAGTTTTTCTGAATGGCAACCTGTTGGTGTTATGTCTTTTTTACTCCTGCCCCCCGCGTTTCCGAGCTTGGACGCTTTGGGCGGGCCGGGAGGCGGGTTCCGCGCAGGGTGACGCTATCCGAGAAATCGTTGCAAACTGGTCAGGAATATATTCGACTACGATGGCGACAGGTGCCAGTGGCGCAGGCCGTTTTAGCCTCACGTCTCCGTGGCATATGGTAACCGAATCAGGAGAAGGGTATGCGCAGCCCGATTTTGCTGCCTCTCGCGTCGTACTGACAGCCGAAGAAAATCGCCCGGTAAACGTGGCTGTACCTATGATTATCTACATCGGTAATCATATATAATCGTTTCTTTTATCAAAGAGCATTTCGCCTTTCCGAGCTTGGACGCTTGAGGCGGGTCGGGAAGCCGGGAGTTATCAGGGGGATGCAATACGCAATCTGAATGGGAGTGTTGGCAATACATTACGTGGTGGGGTGATTACCG
>ERZ834859.3959-NODE-3959-length-9889-cov-5.064674_pt1 | contig 9889 bp, 6 predicted proteins | sample MGYA00519947_ERZ834859 | MGnify/ENA primary metagenome ERZ834859 (study PRJEB31850, sample SAMEA3708763) | human gut metagenome | biome: human gut; feature: human-associated habitat; material: faeces | place: China | collected 2014 ...
TACAAGATGGGCAGAGCGGCACCCGCAAGGGGTGTACCGCATCCGTAAGGCGGCAGAGCCGCCAACGGCTGCGCGGCAGCGGATAGTAGGAGCAGAGGCAAGTCGTGTAGCAACTCTAAACGCGGCAGCGCCGCACGCAGGCATTTCCATTCCGGAGGCAAAAAGGTCATTCGAGATTGAGACTGCCAATCTAAAACCTTTCTCTTGGGGGATTTAAAGGGGGATATTCTCTTTTGTGAAAGAGAATATCCCCCTTTGACTGCGTGCCGCAGAGACTGCGGCATTCCTCCGTGAACCACGGAATTGTTACTGAAATGATCAGTGAATATTCATAACGCCGTCTTCGTTTTGGAAGAGGACAAAATAATCCTGCACGCGCTCGAACGGTGCGTTGTAGAGGAGGGGCCTGTTGACGTTGAAGTCCTGATAATCGCGCGCGGTCTTCACGGGGTACTGGAAGCGGCCGTTCTGGTGGACATAATAAAATCGTCCGTTGAGACGGGAAACATTATCGCTGAGGGGATGAAGCGAGCAGGCGATATAGCCGCGCCGGTTCGTGCCGCTGTTTGGAAAAGAGAGGTCGGCGCAGTAGATCTGCCGGAAGCAATTCTCGTACCAGTTGCTGAGGCTGGCTTGCTCCGTACCGGGATCAATGTAAGGGGCGGTGTAGGTCGTGCCGTCCGGACTGTCATAGAACACCCGGCCGGAGAATTCTTCGGCAAGCCAGCTGCCGATGTCGTAGTTGGGCTCTACAGCAAAGCTCTCTGTGCCGTAGAAATGTGAGCCTTCGTCCCAGCGGAAATGATAGGAGAGAAACAGTCTGCCGAAGGGACGTTCGACGGCGACGATAGTCATGTGGAAGGCGTCATTTGCCTGCGCCTTGCCGTTGTAGTTGGTGTAGCCGCCGCCGGTGCACTCCCTGACGAGCACGCGCTCAGCGCGGAGGCAGGTGAGAAGGTCCCCGTCGGAGAGGTCGTTGAGCTCGGATTCGGGATAGCCGAGGGCGAGGAGCCTTTCATAGGCTTCGATCACCTGCGCGTCGGTGCTGGTCTCTTTAGGTGTCCAGTCCATGCGGTACGAGCCGAAAAACAGGAAGCCGCAGGTAATGACGACGGCGAGGACGGCGAGCAGCGAGCCGACGAGCTTGTGATTTGAGAAGCGCTCCTTGATCGGCTTGATGGCGCAGCCCTGCGCGGCCATCGACTTCGAGAGCTTTTTGAGGCGGACGACCAGGTAGAAATACCAGACGACGTAAGCGCCGAGCAACAGGGAAAGCGAGGCAAACAATGCCGCTGCGACATAGAGCAGAATGTACCAGAGCAATAGAGCGCCCGCGGCGGGGGCGGCAGGCGGCGTTATGCCTGTGTCGCGCTGCATATCGAGCAGGCCCTGCCAAAGGCAGAAGAGCAGCACGAGCTGCACGGCGGCGGCAACGACGGTGAAAAATGCCGCCAGGCCGGTGTCCGCACGGTAGATCACGGCATCCTGCCCAAGCTCAACAAAAAGGAGCAGCATGTGCAGGCAGGCGCAGACATAGCCCGCGCGCAGGAAGCCGTTGACCCGCCGCAGGGCGCGGAAGCCGACGAGCAGGCAGAATGTGCCGACCAGCGGCAGCAGCACGTCGAGGTTCCAGAAATTCAGCGTCACGCCGGTGACGGCGAGGCCGCCGGCGATCAAGCCCATCGCGCGGCAGAAGGGCGAATCGCTCACATCGGGCGTCTCTACTTCGGGCGCGGAGAGCGCGCCGGCCATCTCCTGCGCGGGCGTGAGGGCCTCGGACGGTTCCTTCTGCGCGAGAGCGTCGGCGGGCGGTTCGGGCGGGGGAGTTTGCGGCAGATCAGGAAAGACTTGGTCGGTCATGCGAATTCCTCCTTGGCGTTATGTGAACAGAATCATAAGATCGAGACAACGAGCCGCCAGACAGGCTCGGCCAGATAATAGCCGAGAACAGCGGAAGCCAGATTGGCGGTGATCGCATAGGCCGCGGCGCGGCCCTTGCTGTGGCCGGTGAGAAAGCCGCAGCCGGCGTAGAGATACAGCTCGACAAGCAAAATGATGAGTTCCGCCGGAAGCAGGAAGAAAAAGAAATACCAAGCGCTCACGCCGCTGTGTGCGGTGACATATACAGATGCAACGGCTAAAAAGCCCTGTGTCAGAACGTTGACAAGTAAAAACGCTTCCCAGTTTTTCTTCCACGAATAGCGGAACAGAAGCAGCAGCGCGCCCTCGATGAGAAGCGTCGGCACGAGCGTTGCAACAAATTGCAGCAAGTAGCCGGGGATGGTTGAGGGAACGGAAACGGTGACTGCCGACGTATCGTCCGACCAGTTGACCGTGACGGACGATTGCAGAACGCGGCGATTGAGTATATCGGAGACCCAGACCTTGCCGGATTCGGTGACGAGGATGATGCGGTAGGTGCTCGGCACACCGACGTAGCCGAACCAGTGCAGTGCATTGCCAGAGGCGTCCGTTCCTCTGGAAAAGAGATGGCTGAAGATCGGCGCGCCGAAGGTCCCCTGTGCCGTGCAGGCGTGCCATCCGGCGGGAATATTGTCGAGCAGCAGGGCGAGGAGATCTTCGTTGAGCGGGACGGTGGTTTCGCTGCCGTCACTGTTCGTGATGACGGTGCTCTGTTTCAAGCGGCTGTTGCCCTCGCTCGCGTCCCAGTTGCCCTCGGCGAGCAGGTCGAGGTAGTAGGGTTCCTGCGGCGCGTCTTTGACGCGCACGATGAGTTGGGGCTTCGGCCCGTTGTCGGCAAAGGCAAAGGTTGTGAGCGCAAGAGATGCGAGGAGCGCGCAAACAAGCGTGCGAAGAGATTTTCGTTTCATCCAAATTTCCTCCTTTTGTGTGTGGGGTGTTCCATCTTCCAACCATATAGACGCAAAAGATAACAAAAAAGTTCACGCTTTTACAAATTTTATCATAAAATATTGCGCTGCGGGAAAAAGTTCTGGCGGGGCGTTGTACTTTTTTCATATTCTGCTACAATGGGGGAGAGAAAGAAGCGCATTGGGGGAACGGGTATGAAATGGTATGCGATCGGCAAGACGCTGACGCCGCTGGACCGCGCGCCGGAGAGCGGCGCGGCGGTGGTGCTGCTGAATTCGGACGAGTTGGCGCACGAAACGGCGCTGCCGGGACTCGAAGCGGTGCTGCACCATACGCCGAGCGCGCGGGACGCGCACGTCTGCAAGGCGGAGGTGCGCTCCAACTGTCTGAGCGGAACGCTCGCACTGCCGCGCGGCCGCAGGGACGGCACGCGCCTTTGCTGCGGCTATCTCGTGACGAAGGACCGCGTGGTGCTGGTGGACGACGGAGAGATGGCCGAGCCTTATTTGAAGCACATCGTCAAGGAAAAACGCCTGATAGAAAACAGCGTCGGACGATTTCTCTACGACTTCTTCGAGCTGCTGATCGCCAGGGACCTGCACCGCCTCGAGGAGATCGAAGACCGCGCGACGGCGCTGGAAGAACGCGTGCTCGCGGGCGAGCTGGAGGAATTCAGCACCCCGATGAGCGAGCTGCGCAAGGAGACGATGGCCTGGTACCGCTACTACTCCCAGCTCGACGACGTGGCGTGCGAGCTGCGGGAAAATGAGAACGGCTACTTTTCGGATGAGGAGTGCGGACTGTTCCGATTATTTGAAGAGCGCGTCATCCGCCTGCGCGAGGAATCGCAGCTGCTGCGCGAATACTGCACGCAGATCCAGTCGCTGTTTCAGTCGGAGATAGACATCCGGCAGAATCGCATCATGCAGATCCTGACCATCGTGACGACGATCTTCCTGCCGCTGACACTGCTGGTCGGCTGGTACGGTATGAACTTTTCCGGCATGCCGGAGCTGCACTGGAAATACGGCTACCCCGCGATCATTCTTGTGAGCGTCGCCGTGGTGGTGCTGAGCCTGTGGGTGTGCAAAAAGAAAAAATTCTGGTAAGAAAAAGGAACGGCACGAGCCGTTCCTTTTTCTTTTGACAGGAGTCACTTTTTATCGAAGTAGTAGTCGCGGAAGTTGTGGTATTGCGCGGCGTAGTAGCGCAGCAGGCGATAGAGTCGAGAGAGCGGCAGATCGCCCTTGCAGAAGAGCGTGTGCGTGCCCTTGAACTGCTTGAGCTCGTCGGAGAGCTCCTGATCCTTGACATAGCGGCGCAAAATGCCGGTCGGCACGTTCTGCCAGAGGGCGACGGTGTGGTTGTAGACGCAGTCCTCGCGCTTGCCGTAGACGACATCGTTCGTCAGGAGCTTCATCATGTTCAGCCCCGCGGCACGGCAGAAATAGCTGCTGCGGCCAAGGCGCGGGTTGATCTCGAAGAGCACGTAGCGGCCCGTGCGGGAATCGTACTTCATGTCGATATTCGAAAAACCGACGTAGCCGAGCTTTTCGAGAAACTCCTGCATTTTGTCATACAACGCCTGATCGCCGCGCGAGATGATGGCGGCATAGTTGCCGACGGACTTGGGGTCGTAGTATTCGAGCACCGGCTGGCCGAGGCACATCGCGCGCACATGGCCGTCAAGGTCCGAATAGCTGTTGAGCACGCGCATCGCGTCGTCGCCGCCGGGGATAAACTCCTGCAAAATGAGCTTGCCGCGGTAGTCCGACTGGTTCATGCTGTGGACCATCGTGAGGTACTGCTCGCGCGTGTCGAAGAAGAAGACCTTTTTCTGCCCCTCAAAATGGCAGCGGAGATAGTCGAGTGCATTGGAATTCTCGGGCTTGACGACGATGGGAAAGTCGAACGGAAGGCGGTCGACGACGCTCTCGCGCTCCTCAGGAGAGGCGATGACGGTCTTGGGATAGTCCATGCCGTACTGCTCGCAGAGGGCGTAGAACTTGTCCTTCGTGTCGAAGGTCTCAAGAAGCGCCTCGGAGATGAAGCGGTTTGCGATGAGCCCCTCGAAATGGTCGTAGTGGCGGCAGAGAAGACCCGTGTAATAGTCCGAGCAGGGGATGACGAGCAGCTTTTCATAGTCCTGTGCGCACTGCTTCAGCACGCCGAGCAGCGCGCCGGGGAAGACCTCCTCGCGCTCAAAATCCGGGATAATGCGGCAGAGAAACAGGTGTGAGCTGCGCGTGGGCACGAGCTGCTGCGTACACAGCAGCAGCGGTGTGACGTGATAGGCCTCCTGGAAGAGACGCGCCGTGCCGTAGGCGTTTTCGTCGCTGCCGAGGATGATGGGCAAAAAGTCCTTTTTTGCCTTTTTGGCGCTGCTCGCCGGCGCGGCGGGATGGACCTTGTCGTATTCGGCGAGGTATTTGAGTGTGAGCTCGACGTCGCTCGGGTAGGGGACGAAGACGCTGCCGCGTTTCATCGTTGTCTCTTCTCCCTTGCCGGTCAGCAGAATGACGCGCGCGTCCTTGCCGTCCAGAATTGCGCGGCGGATGCACTCGGCGCGGTCCTCGAGCACAAGGTGCGGGCAGGCAACGTGCTTTTCAATGTCGGCGGCGATCTGCGCGAACGGCTCTTCGCCGGAGTCCTCCTCGGTGATGAAGACGAAGTCGCAGTTCTGCCCGCTCAGCTCGCCGAGGTCTTTTCTGCGCTGGAGCGCGTGGGAGCCGGGGCAGCCGAAGACGGAGATCATCTGGCGGCCGGGGTATTCGATCTTCGTCGAGCGGTAGAGCGCGTCAAAGCTCATGCGGTTGTGCGCGTAGTCGACGATGACGGTGACGTTCTTGTCGCGGCTCTCGTAGATCTGCATGCGGCCCGCGGCGCGCGCCTTGCGAAGGCCCGAGCGCACATACTCCTCCGGCACGTCGAGCACCATACAGATGGCCATGGCAGCGAGGGCGTTGGAGATGTTGAAAAGGCCGGGCATCGTGATGGAAAATTCACCGTTGTACTTGGGCGAGGAAACCGTGAAGTAGAGCCCGTCGCTGCGCTTTTCCACATGCTGGCAGGAGACAGTGTCGCTTTCGTGTGAGCCAAACGTGATGAGGTTGCAGCGGTCCTTGGCGTATTCGATGACGCGATCCGAGTACTTGGCGTCGGTATTGACGCAGCCGAAGCGGCAGGAGTCGAAAATTTTGAGCTTGGAGTTGAAGTAATCCTCGAAGTCCGGGTGCTCGATGGGGCTGATGTGGTCGCTGCCGATGTTCAAAAATGCAGCGACGTCGTACGTGATACCGCGCACGCGGCCGTATTTGAGCGCCTGGGACGAGGCCTCCATCACAAGATGCGAAATGCCGCTTTCATAGGCGTTTTCAAAGTGCTGGTAGAGCTCAAGCACCTCGGGCGTGGTGATGTGGGACTCCTCGGTGTTCTTGCCGTCGTAGTTGTCGATAGAGGAGAGAATGGCGCACTTGGGCATCGACTGCGCGCGCAGCCAGTCATTTAAGATGTAGCGCACGTAGTAGGCTGTGGTGCTCTTACCCTTTGTGCCCGTGATGCCGACGCTTGTGAGCTTGTCCGTCACATGGTTATAAAAGAGCTGACCGAGCACGACGAGGGAATAGCGAATGTCGTTGACAAGAAGACAGGGTGCGTCCACATTGTGCTTTTTCTCGGCGACGTAGGCGATCGCGCCGCGCGAGAGTGCGCCGCACAGGTACTCTTCCTTGAAGTGTGCGCCCTTGCAGATGAAAAGCGCGTCCTCGCTCAGTGCGCGCGTATCGTAGGTGAGGCAGTGGATCTCACGCGCGGCGAGCTCGTCGCTCACGGTGCTTTCGACCAGAATGCCCGCGTCGCGCAGCGCATCGACATATTCTTTCAGTGTGTGAACGGTATTCATAAATAGCTCCTTTGGGTCTTGCTTTTTCGGCAGGACGGGATAAAATATAGGCGATATCGCGTCGGATCGACACGATATTGGCAAGCAAACTCATTTCCGAAGGGGGAACCAACATGACTTATCAGCAAGTGCTGGAAAACGCAAGGACCTGCATCGGCCCTTACTGCAAGGCGTGCAATGACTGCAACGGCAAGGTCTGCCGCAACACGATGCCCGGCCCCGGCGCCAAGGGCGAGGGCACGGGCTTTATCCGCAACGCAGAAAAGTGGCGTGAGATCTGCGTCAACATGGACACCATCTGCGAAAATTCACCGGTGGACACCTCATTCACGCTCTTTGGCCGGACGTTTGAGATTCCGGCGTTCGCCGCGCCGGTGGGCGCGATGCGTCTTCACTACGGGGACAAGTACGACGATCTTACTTATAATAATATCCTTGTGCGCGCGTGCGCAAACGCGGGCATTCTCGCTTTTACCGGCGACGGCACCGACCCGAAGGTGGTCGAGGGCGCGGCTGAGGCGCTCAAGGCGAACGGCGGCTGCGGCGTGCCGACCATCAAGCCGTGGGATATGGACACGATCCGCGAAAAATTCGCGCTCGTGCAGGAATCCGAGCCCTTCGCCATCGCAATGGACATCGACGCGGCGGGCCTGCCGTTTTTGCAGGGCTTGACGCCGCCGGCGGGCAGCAAAAGCGTTGAGGAGTTAAAGCAGATCGTCTCCTGGGCGCAGCGCCCGTTCATTTTAAAGGGCATTATGACCGCCCGCGGCGCGGAAAAGGCGCTGGAGGCGGGCGCGAGTGGCATCGTGGTCTCGAACCACGGCGGCCGTGTGCTCGACCATTGCCCCGCGACGGCGGAGGTGCTTCCGGACATCGTCGATGCTGTCGGCGGCAAGATGACGATTTTGGTCGACGGCGCGATCCGCAGCGGCATGGACATGTTCAAGGCGCTGGCGCTCGGTGCGGACGCGGTGCTCATCGGCCGCCCGTTTGTTACCACCGTCTATGGCGGCGGGGAGGAGGGCGTGCAGCTCTACGTCCAGAAGCTCAAAGCCGAGCTTGCCGACACGATGCGCATGTGCGGCGCGCACTCGCTCGCGGACATTGATCGCAGCATGCTATATGGTTTTTGACCATATAACATATAGTATAGCACCGCAAAAAAAAACTGACAAGTGAAAATCGGGAGAAGAGGACGGCAGATGGAGCCGCCCTCTTTTTCGTTATCTACAATAAAAATATAAAAAAGGGAAAGGACGCGGAACAAAACCGCTGCGACGAACGTCTGAAAAAATAGAGCGACCCTTCTGAACCACATTGATTTTGGAGGAAAGTGCAATGAAAAAGACAACGAGCCGTATTCTGCTCTCCGCGCTGACGGTGCTGGCGCTGCTCTCTCTTAGCGGCTGCGCGCAGGAAAAAGAGGAGAATACCAAGCAAAGCGACCCGCAGGCACGGGAGGCGATCCTGCAATGCTGCGAGACGATCTTCGGCAGCGCCGAGGAAACGGGGACTTATCACATTCGCGTGATGGACGAATCGGACGGCGGGCGCGTGGATGAATACGACCGCCCGCGCGGTGCGAACAAGTGGGGAGAAGCGTTCTCGCTGACCGACGGGATATCGGAGGAAGAGACCTTTGCCGCGGCGACGGAAAAGGACTGGGAAGCCTGCCAGAACGGCCTTGCCGCAGAGTTTTCTTATGGGGATAAGACGATCAGCGTTGTGCCGCGCTCGGGAGACCGTTCCCCCGCCGAGGGTGAGAACTGGCATTATGAGTTTCCCTGCGGCGATACGCTGCGCCTGACAGACGGCACAGAGACGGTCTACGTGAAAAATGACAGCGGCTGGCTCGCTGAGCGGCTTTCCGCCTGCATGCAGGAGGCGGCGGAAGCAAAAATCTATGATTTGCAAGTGGACAGCGCGGAAATGGATGATGAAGCTGTTGCGAACGAGTTCTGCGCGCAGTTCGCCGCCAACCTGAACGCCGCACCGTGCTGGTACTACAGAAAACCGGATGACGCCGCGGTACAGGAGCTCTCTTCGCGTGTGTTTGATGCGTATTACGGCGAAGAGGACCCGAATTTCTGCTTTGAATTTGGCGCGATGCTGCGCTTTGACGAGCCGGAGTCCTCGCGCCGCTACGGTTGGGAGGCCGGCAGCGGCATGAACGAGCCGACGGGTGAAGGCGAGTACGGCGATTATTACAGATGGGTCGTAGGAGCGGATGCCTGTAAAAATGAAGAGGGCGACTGGTACATCGAAGGGACCTGGACAGGCGGCGGAGGCGTTCGCCTGCCGTACATCGGGCGCAGCTGGGACTCCGGGCAGCAGACGGTGACGGCATCGCAGCTTGCGGAGTGCTGGTTCCTGTCGGCGGGCGAGTCGCACGAGTGGCGGCTTCCCAATATGATCTATGCCCGCCCGAGCGCCGAGCTGCGCGAGGCGCTTGCCAGTCTTGCACCCGAACAGGCGGCGGAATTGGAAAAGGGCCTGCGCGAGGTGTGGGACGATCCGCTGCACGCCGATATGTTTCCGGGCGGCTATGACGCCAAGCTCAGCGCGGACTGAGCACGCTGGCAATCATTGCATTTGCAATCCGGCGGCAAAAACGGTAGAATACCGCCTGTCTTGATCGAGGCGCATTCCAGAATCGAGGAGGACTTGACGCCATGTTTAACTGCGGCAATTTTGATTGCGGCACGCTCTTTACGATGCTGTGCCAGCTGTTTGGCGGCTGCTTCAACTGATAGCAGTGCAAATGCATGGTGGGGAGGGTGCTTTGCGCCCTCTCCGCCTGTCTATTTTGCACAGTCTAACAAACAAATTGTGGAAAAATCAAAAAGTTTGAAAAAAGGTGTTGACAAAAGGGCGGGTAGGTGCTAAGATAACACCTGTTCCGCGAATGGAGCGTGCACCTTGTAAATTAAACAACGAAACTTTGACAAGCACCAGATGAAAAACTGTGCGAAATGCACAGAGCTTGCGGAGGACCGGTTAAGTCAATTACGGTCTGAAGTAAGGATAAAAAGTTTTAAGCTATGACAAATAGCTCGATAAAGATTAGCTCAGACTTAGGTCTGTGTTGATACCATTTTATTGAGAGTTTGATCCTGGCTCAGGACGAACGCTGGCGGCGTGCTTAACACATGCAAG
>ERZ834859.3967-NODE-3967-length-9862-cov-12.693280_pt1 | contig 9862 bp, 6 predicted proteins | sample MGYA00519947_ERZ834859 | MGnify/ENA primary metagenome ERZ834859 (study PRJEB31850, sample SAMEA3708763) | human gut metagenome | biome: human gut; feature: human-associated habitat; material: faeces | place: China | collected 2014 ...
GCAAGCCACTATGCACCGGAGCCAGCCTTTGGGCTGTTCCTAAACTTGCCATGGGCATCTGCCCCTTGGAACCCCGGCACGTCAATAGTGTAAGTAATCCTGCGAAATGTCCACCGGACATTCCTTCGGAAGACTTACTGATTGACTAGGACGCTGTCCTGCACCTGCCAAAGGGGAATATTGCATTTCCCCTTATGAAATCCCCTGCTAATCTACCAGCCGGAAAGGTTATGGCTGATTTATAAAAAAGATAGAGTGGGGAAAGGAGACGAAGATTTATGCGAAAACGAAATTATACGGTAACGATACGAATGAATAAAGCAGAGTATGATCTGCTCCAAAATAAAGTAAAGGAGTCTGGACAGACTCAGCAGGCGGTTGTAATTCATGCAATAGCGGGTTTAAAAATTGCATCCGCAGAGGAAGTGGAAGAATTGAAAAAGCTGAATCTGATGCTGGCAGAGATGCTCAGCCAGCTTCGTGGTGTTGCTACGAATATCAACCAGATTGCACGGAAAATGAATGCTGGCGGCTTTATACCAAGAGAAGATATTTTGCATTATCTCAATCAGAATATCCTCAACTACCGAAAGGAGAGTGAAAAGATATGGCAGTCAATAAGACAGTTAATAAGCGGACAAATTCTCATGGAGCAATGAGAAACTGTATCGAATATGTATTGCGTCAGGACAAGACCAATGAGCAGTTTGCCTATGTGACTGGCCCATACTGCCATGACGCAATCAATTATGATCTTGTGTATCAGACATTTCTGGAAGAAAAGAAATTATGGAATAAAGACTGTGGAAGGATGTACGCTCACAATATTATTTCCTGGCATAAGGATGAGCAGATTACACCAGAGCAGGCATTTGAATTTGGAAAAGAGTTTGCAGAAAAGTGGTTTCAGGGATTCCAGACCTTAGTGGCAGTCCACAAGGATAAAGACCATATTCATTGCCATCTGGTGACGAATTCTGTCAGCTATGAGGATGGAAAGAAACTGCATACTACGAAGAAAGATCTGGAGCAGATGAAGCAGTTTACCAACCAGATGTGCCGGGAACGTGGGCTGACGGTTGCAGAAAAAGGAAAACATTTTGATGGCAGTCAGATTGAAAAGGGCGAAATCATTGCATGGAGCAAGGATAAATATAATCTGTTCCGACAACAAGTAAAGGACAGCTTTGTGGCTGACTGTGCAATGGCAGTGTTAAAAGCACTGGAGAATTGTATCAGTAAAGAAAAGTTTATAGAAAAAATGAAGCGGCTTGGATGGAGTGTGAATTGGACAGAAAAGAGGAAGCACATCACGTTTCAGAATCAGGATGGAAAGAAAGTGCGTGACAGCAATTTGTCCAAAACCTTTCATCTGGACATCAGCAAGGAGGGGTTAGAGAATGAATTTAATGGAAATTACGAAAGGATACAAGCCGAAGCAGAACGAACAAATGGATCAGACGATGTATTCGCTGGATACTACCGACAAGTGGAAGCAGCTTGCGAAGGAGCAGGCAGAAACGCTGGAGAAAGTGACGGCAGAGAGGGACGAGTTGCAGGTGAGAAATCAGAAGATGAACGAGTTTATTCAGGAATTTCAGGAAAGGTCGCACAAGTTGAAAATGGAAAAACAGAAGTTGTTCTTCGAGAATCACGAAATGCAAGAAGAAATGCAGAAATCGAACGCCGAAATTCGGCAGATGACAGCAGAACTATCCGAAATGCGGAAATTCAATCAGTTATTACAGCAGAGCAACGACGACTTGAGGAACAGAAACGGGTTGATGAGCAGGAGCGAGCAAGAGCAGCTCGAAGAAGAAATAAAAGACGTTCGGGACTGGAACTCTAAATTACAGATACAGGTGAAACAATCATCAGTGGATGCTGTCGTACAGGCACTGCAGAAACAGGAAGAAGCGGAAAAACAGGCAAGTCAGGCAAAGTTCCAGACTGAAAAGGAGAAAAAACGGGCAGATGTGGAGATACAAATAGCAAGGAGAAAGGCAAAAGCAGAAATTGAGGATATGAAAGAAAAGCAGTTATTCTGGGACTGGGGATATATTACTGTCATTGTATTTTCAATTCTTCAGAATGGAGCGTTTCAGAGGGATATACTGCAGCTTATTATATTGCCTATCAATTGGTGCCGGGAATATGCAACATGGTTTGAACAGTTGGATTATAGGGGATATTCTTTAGGAGAAGTTGCATTTGAACGAATATTTTCAATGGCGGTGATTATGGCAGGAATTGTCGGGTGTGTATTTCTTGTATGGGGCGGAATTGAGCAGTATCGGAAGATATGGGATGATATTTATAAAATGGTTTTGATAGCAAGCATTTCGTTTGTTGCAGTATTAGGAAATGTGATTAGAGAAATAATTCCGATTAATCTTGTTATTAGTATCTGTATTATTAATGTTGGCACTATTTTGCTTAGAGAATATTTAAAGAAGAAATATTCTTTGATAAATATATATTGAAAAAAAGGTGAACAAAAATATTGTGTATAGTTTGACGTGGGAAGGAGGGAAAAACCTTCTGACCTACTCTATGAAAGAGCATCTTGATTTCTTGAAGAGGGATATGGAGAAAGTGGTTAAAAGAAGGTGATTTTCAACTAAAGCTAGGTGCATATTCAGTAGTAACATGGTAAACTGATAACAATAAAGGAATGATTTGATAAGCTGGGAGGATAAGCTAATGACTAGGATTTTAGCAAAATATAGATCAAAGATAATTAATATGCATTCTGTTTCCAAGTTTGTGGTTAAAATCGATAATTGTAAAGTGGAAATGGAAAGTAATCAACAAGAGCTGAGTATACAAATATGTGGAAGGGCAGGAAAAGAAAAAATTAGAAAACTCCTTTCAGACTTAGAATGTTTAATTTTTTTTTATTTAGGCTCATTCCCTTTGATGAAAACGCTCTGCATAAATGGAAACGAAATTGATATATCGAATCGAGCAACTAAATATGAAACAAGTGCGAATTTTTTGAAAGATAATCTGGTTATTTGTGATCTTGATGAAACCACTGTAAATGAGCAAAAGATAAAAGAATTACGAAAAATAAATTCGTATCCAATATATTCATTCCAGTGTCTTTTATCTAAGGCGTATGACCATGTTATTACAAATCATAAAATGACGTTATTACTTCATGTCATTGAAGGTCTGTGTGATGTAGATAAGCATCAGTTGCAAATGGAGAAACAGGAAATAAATAATAAATATCCTGAATCTCGAAGCGGGACTGTAGGAAATTATATGGTGGCTGTCTATTGCCTTTGTAAAAAATATTTTTTTAACTACCATAAGAAATACTCTTGCGAAATTATGCCATTACTAAAAGTTACGAGATATAAGTTTATGACTCGATTAGCGGAAACACGTAACTGGTATTCACATTTTTTGGATGAATCAAAGAAACCGCTCAGAATAGTCAAAGGACGTGATTTTATTATATATTTTGAAATTGTTTGCTTTATGATACGTTTGTCGGTAATAGATAGAATAGGTTCACCTATTGATGAAAGCCGGGTTAAAGAATTTTATTATACGGTACATGATTGGATTTTAGCCATTATGTATGATACTGATGAGCCATTAAAATCCAATACTTATCAGATAGAGAAACAATGGAGTAATTTTATTCAGGAAATTGAACGGTTACAAAGAGAGGCATTATGCAATGAAAATGAAAAAAATATTGAAAATTAGAGCTTTATATTTTTAAAATTATTAGTGAATGAAATATTAACAGGTTAGAAATATACAATAAAAAATAATATCGGAAAGCAATATAAAGAAAGTAGTGCATGAAAAATAAAATTGCGTTTTTTTTTGCTTCCGCATATAATAAAAAAGTATGACTATATAGCTAAAAATAATTGATAAGAGCAATTTGTAGCACTTAAGAGAGATGCAGTAGTTGAATCATACAAATGAAATATTTTATTAAAATTAGAATTATTGAGGCAAATTAAATGAACCAATATGACAATATACTAACACTTCAATATATGGGAAGTAAAGCAAGGATTATTTCTCGTATATGTGATCCTATAATAAATAATAAATCAATAAAAACGGTCGTTGATTTGTTTGCTGGATCAGGGACTGTGGGCTATGCTCTCAAACCATATAAAAAAATAATCAGCAATGATATTGAATATTATGCATATATTATTAATCAAGCCATATTAAATGGATGTGATTTTTCGATATTAGAAGAGGATGTTTTTTGGAACAAAGTTGAACAGCAATATAATCTTTTACAAACGAAAATCTTTTCAGTTTTACAAATTGAACATAATTTTTTGAATGATGAGGATGTAGATTATAGAATATATCAAGATTTTTGCGAAAAAACACCATCTGTATTTAATCCAGAAAGTGAAGATCCTTGTATGAGAGATCTCAAAGACTTGGTAACATTTGTGACTCCGGGGAAAGGAACAGAGTCGGAGTATCCTTGTCTGTTTTTAACTTATTATGCGAATGCTTATTTTGGAATTGCACAATGTTGTCAAATAGATGCATTACGAAGTGTTATCGAACAAATTGAAGATAAATATACAAAAAATGTATTGTTAACAGTATTGATGTCTGTCATGAGTTCTGCGGCTTCCACAACAACTCATTTTGCACAATTTTTAAAGGTGAAAAGCAAATCAACATGCAAGAATTTAATTACCAAAAGAAAAATTGACATTATTAAAGAGAGTAAGGCATTGTTAAAAGAATATCGAAATATTGGATTATGTTCAAGAGCGGAGGACGGAGCTTCTGAGTGTTATAATCTTAATTTTTCTAAATGTTTAGATGTTCTCACGTTGGACAATAATACCTTGGTGTATGCTGATCCCCCATATTTTAAAGAGCATTATTCCAGATATTATCATGTGTTAAACACATTGTGTTTATATGACTATCCAACATTGGCAATTAATCCACAGACGCATGAGTTTTCAATTGGAAGATATAGAGAAGATAGAAATATATCTGATTTTGGAAAGAAAGCAAAAGCATTGAGTGCATTTGAAACGTTAATTATAAAATGTGCAAATGCTGGTGCATGGTTAATGATTAGTTATTCCGATAATTCAATTGTAGATATTGCTGATTTGCAAGAATTGGCAGAAAAGCGATATGATGTTCTAATAGAAAAAGTAGAACTTAGTCATTCAAAGCAAGGACGCAGCTCCACATCAAAAGTTGATGAATATATTTTTATTTGTCGTCCGAAAGAAATTGTTCATGATGTGGAGGAAAAATTGGCGGTAATTAAGGAACTGAAACCTATTGTTGATAATCCAGCGGGATTTATGCACAATTATATGGCACGGAAACCTTATAATGTTATAGCTGAGATAATAAAACGCTTTTGTCCAGAAAATGGCTGTGTATATGATCCAATGTTAGGATCTGGGACAACCATTATTGAAGCAAGTAAACTTAGAAGAAGAGCAATTGGTACAGATATTAATTTACTTGCATACAAGCTATGTAAAGCATCATTGACAAGATGGGATCTTCCCAAAATAGAGGAGCTTATTGATTCTTTTTGCAGGAAAATTCATGAAGAATGTGATTCGTTGTACTTATTTGAAGATAATGGAGAACAGAGAGTTTTAGAGAGGTGCCATTTCGATAGATGCGATACAGAACTTATTCCAACAACATATTGGTATAAAGTTAAAAAAAATGATAAATTAACTGGTCGAAAAAAAGATACTGCATCCATTGAATTTGTTAATCAGTACAATTTGTATAAAACAGAGAATTTACAAAATATTGATAATTATTCGTTGATACCGAACTCAAGAATTGCAATTGGTATGGAAGCTACGGTATATGATTATTTTTGCAAGAGAAATATACTTGCAATTGACGAAATAATAGGTGTTCTTCGTTCGTATCAAAACGGTTACGGTTATGAAGTTTTAGAATTACTTGTTTCATCTGCGATTAATCTTATTAAGCTTTCAGATAAAAAAGCATCTAGTCAGATGCCATATTGGCTTCCTAAAAAGGATGTTACATCAAGAAATGCTGTAATGATAATAGAAAAAAAAGCAGATATTTTCAAAAGAGGTTTAAAATATTTGAATGAAAAATGCAAATATTTTGTTGGGGAGAATGATAACATTATTCTTGAGAACATGCCAGCACAGAATATTTCAATAGAGTTACTTCCAAATGAATCAGTTGATTTAATCTTAACAGATCCGCCGTATACGGATCAAGTTCCTTATCTAGAATATAATCAACTCTGGTATAAAGTCATGGGATGGGATGGTTTTACAGATGAAGTATTAGATGCAGAATTGGTAGTTTCTGATGCTCCGAGTCGAAATAAAGATGCAGAAGATTTTAATAAGACTTTTTCAAGTATTTTAAAACGAGCTTCATTGGCTTTAAAAACAAGTGGGTATTTTGTAATGTTCTATCATTCGTTCGATCTAAAATCTTGGAGTGAAATTCTTAAGACGATGGAAGAATATGGCTTGGCGTATTGCGGACAAATACCAAGTGCTACACCGAGAAAATCATTCAAAACGGTTATGACTCCAAAAGGAACGTTAGACGGTAATTACATTGTAGTCTTTCAAAAAAAAGTGATTTGTGAAAGATATCAGTTTAAAGGAAATGTTGATGATGCAAGAAAAATGGCAATAGAGTGTGCCAATAGAATTATTTCTGAACGAACGGAAGTTACCTCGCAAGATTTATATGATTGTGGTATGCTAAAAGAAGCTTTTGAACAAGGATATTTACAGATTTTATCAACAAAATATAAGACGTTTGTTGATGTTATTAATGATTTTTTTGCGTTTGAAGATGGATTATGGAGGTGCAAATAATGTATTGGTTATTAGATTATGCAGAACAAGAAAAATTGCGTCAAAAGATGATTCATTTGCAAAGTACAATCCTTGATAAGCAACCGAGGGATCAATCGGAACAACAATTCCCTTTTATTGGCCGAAAAAGTCGTACAATTGCAAAAACGTTAATAGAGAATCTTACAGACAAAAATGCAGTTGTGGTTGATCCTTTTGGGGGATCTGGTACATTTGCCTATGCGGCGCTTGATGCTTGTAGGCGTATGCTTTTTAATGAATGGGAACCATATGCTTATAAAATGGCTACTGCTCCATTTCGTAAAGTTCCGACATCGGAAGAGTATAATGCTGCGTTAAATTATATTATACAGCAAGTGGAACCAATAATGAAAGATATTTATAAAACAAAGTGTCCAAAATGTGGAGCAGAACTTTCTTTTGATGGACTATTTTTTGACAGAGAACCTCTTGAATATTATAACCCAACATGGCAGGAACGTTTTGGAAAACATGGAGAAAATGTGATTTTTAGGAAACAATATAGATGTCAGTGTGGATGTACAGAAAAACATTATGATGATTTTGATGAAAATGTGCGTTTACAAGTGGAAGCTATGCAATGTGAGTTCCCTAATGTTGAATTGATTGAAAATTCAAGGATTAATTTTACTGCACCTCAATATACGGTGTATAAAAATTTGTTTTCCAAACGTCAACAAATTGCTTTAGTAACGCTCAAACATGCTATCGCAGGACTTCCAGAGACTACAAGAGCTTTTTTTGAGGATACACTTATTTCAATTGTTCACTATGGAAAATATATTGACTACCGGTCAAAAAGTCAGGATAACCATTGTCCAGATAACCGTCTAAAGGAAACTAATCTTTACCATAGATTTTTAGAGAAATTGAATGAACGTAGAAGTTATATTGAACAGCAGAAATTTGATTTAAATTTGTTAGAAATCAATTGTATGGATTATAGAAAATTTTTACACACTATTCTTCCGAATACAGTTGATCTTTTGCTAACAGATCCTCCATATGGTGATAATGCTCAGTACTTTGAACATGCTCAAAGAGTTCATCCATTTATGGAATATTCATTAAAGGATGATAGCGAAAGACTTCATAAAGAGGTTGTTATAAGTAATGCCCCATCAAGAAAAGATAAACACGGAAAAGAACAATTTCTTAAAGACATAGAACAACTATTTAAGGAAGCATATAGAGTTATTGATGATCATGGATTTATGGTCTTATATTTTAGACCGCAACAGAAGGATTGGGTTAGTGATCTGAATAAATTAAAGGATTTTGGACGTCGCCATGGATTTGAACCGCTTTTAACTATTTCTGCCGGAATTTCAGATCCTTCTATGAGAGCGTTAGCATCTGCAGCATGGACATTTAAAAATGATGTATGTTTTATTTTCTTGAAGTTGCAAGAAAATGAGAGAAGATGGTATGAGGATGAAATTGATATAGATGAGTTGGTTTTTTTGGCTGCTACAAAAGCAGCAACAGATCAAGGGAATCCATTTGTCATTACTCAATTTAACCAAGAGTTTTTGGCACAACTACGTAGATGTGGATTAATGAGGTTGGCTCATCCTATGTATGAAAGTAAAATAAAAAGAACGTTGGATCGGTTCACAACAAGAATTGGAGCACAATATCGATTGACAGGTTTATCACCATATACGTTAATGAATCGTGAAATGAATGCGGAAATTAGACTTCGAGAGTTTGCACCAATTGTTATTGAAGAATTAACTGCCAATGGACAAGGTTTTACTTTTGAAGACTATGTGATTCATCTTTCTTCATTCATGGAAAATGGAAGTCGAGAAATTATCAATCAGTTACATACTGCAAATAGACTTATTCCAGAGTTACTGAATGTGTATGCTGTGGAAGATACAAAAGAAGGAAAATTCTTCGCACGTGATGTGAATCATGTTAAACATGATGTTGATGGAAGAGAACAATTATGTGCAATGGATCCGTATGACTTTGAAAGATTGATAGCTGACTATTTTATCAAAAGAGGTTTTATACATGCGGAAGTTATTGGCCGATCTGGAGATAGAGGAGTAGATGTTCTTGCTACAAATATTCAAGGCGAATATGAGCTGATTCAATGTAAGAGATACCGTCAGGGAAATAATATTGGTTCAACTCCAATTCAACGTGTTTATAGCTATATGAGAACACGTAATGCAAGCAGGGCTTGGGTAATAACAACATCAGATTTTACTGCAGAAGGTCGTGATGAGGCGCGTATTACAAATGTTACGATTATGAATGGCGAAGAATTGCTGAAATCATTAGAATTATATTATCCAGGACGATTTTGTTTATAAAAAGTATTTCTAATCATAGAAAAACGAGAAAGGACCGAAAAGGTCCTTTTTCGTAAACGATAGAATTTTACAAACGTTCACCATTGTTGGCATTATTTATTTTCCAAGACTTTTTAGGTGCGAATTTGCCACAACCATCACAGGTCTGCGGCCAGTTAATTTTCCATTCAAAATACTCATCTCTGGTGATTTTACCAGATTTCAGTTCTTCTTTTCTGAGCGTCCATTCTTTTAGAAAATCATTGAGAATCCCATAATTAAACCACATGCCAACAGGCGGATGAGCAGGCCAGCTATCAGAATTATGGTAGCGGATAGCGGTATCCTCACTGGAATTTGCTTTTTCGTCTGGATAAGTCTCCAAGTGAAAGAGATTGATCATGCCGGGATTAAATTCGTCAATCCAGAACAGGATTTCCATCAGTTCAGAAGCATTCATCGTAGTTGGCTCATGCAGTGTCAGTGGATTCACATCCAAAATCTTAGCCATTTCAGTAACCAGATCTTTACGGGGAACCCGGTAATTAGTTTCATATTGGGCAAGGCGGTTTGCACCTTTATCGCCCCAGCCAAGAGCTGCACCGAGTTCTGCCTGTGTCATATTCCGGAATGTCCGGATTTTTTTTATTTTATCACCAATCGTCA